>Ga0209692_10001549_pt1 | contig 30355 bp, 23 predicted proteins | sample tdDd472_FD_187129 | JGI IMG/M metagenome (GOLD analysis project Ga0209692, IMG submission 187129) | Marine sediment microbial communities from the Atlantic coast under amendment with organic carbon and nitrate - tdDd47.2 (SPAdes)... | ecosystem: Environmental > Aquatic > Marine > Coastal >...
TATTAGGCGCTCTTTCAGCTGCAAGCTCATGCCCAATTCCTTTGTAAAAGATGCCCGTACTATGGTAGAGTATTTCCCATCGGGGAACAGTTGAGTATAAATGGGTCGTCCCGGATTCATTCTGTCGAACTGCTTCGCCGAATCGGATACATTTCGAATAACATCATCCAAAACAGCATCTTTAAACACCAGGTTGTCGTAAGCTGCATCTTTGTTCTCTTTTTGTGCCAGAGTTGCAGCATTTTTCTCTTTCAGAAGATTTACCTTAGGAGCAATTGCAGTAGACAATGATTCTGCTCCCTGCGTTTGATTGCTCAAACGAATGTGGCGGTTGCTATTACTAATGTGTGTTTGCGACGACATTTTGTCGTTTAATAATTTTGCCATGATTTTTAATTTAAATGAATAAAAGTTCTCTATGATAACAAGTAAATAAGTCTACTACTATAGATCATAAATTCCTCTCAACCCTTCAAATTCTATAAACATCATTACTCCAACACATCCCCGACCTACTTTTTATTATGATCGTAGATTAAATTTAACAAGTTAATTATTCACAAACAAGTAATAAGCAATATTATTTTCACTAACAATACACAAAATCAGCAAAATAGACCATTAACAAACCAAAAATATTGACACTGGATAATCTTTGTTGTAATTTTAAGAATCCAACACACTCAACTCCTCTTTCTTCTCTACCTAAGGTGATTTTTAAAACATATCATTACCAAAATTTAAAAGCTGAACTCATGAAAACAATACTATCTATATTGCTGTGCTTATTTCTTTCGGCACCACTTTTAGGACAAAATCAGAAAGTAAATATCAATGATATTGAATTGAGCGAATCGCAAATGAACGAGCTTGAGGATATTTATGGTGTAAAACCAGAGTCAGGCAATTATTGGTACGATACAAAAAGTGGTTTGTATGGCGTTGTTGGTTATGCCTCCTTTGGCTTCATGTTTCATGGTCACGATTTTGGAGAAATCAAACAAGATGTATCCAAAGGGAACACTAATGTAGTGGTTAATGGTCGTGAGTTACCTCAAAATGAATGGCTGGTTTGGAGCTATGTACTGGGCTATTACATTCAGCCCGGAAGATATTGGTTCGATCATTTGGGCAATGCTGGCTACGAAGGAAATCCTATACCTACAGTGAACCTTTACTATGCAGCTCAGCAAAACCAATATATGGGTCAAGGAAGTGGTGGCGATAATTTCTGGTCTACCCGATTTAGTGCCGGCAATTACGACCAGGGAAATACACGAGGGTATGTAAGTGTGCCGGGGCATGGACCGGTTGGGTATGGGTTTTGAAAAGCTCCAAGTTCACAAATATCAAATTCTTTTAAAAAAGCATGTTTCCCTTATAAGAAAACAATCAACAGATTAAATGGTAAGAACCATTCAATTGCAATACACCCCTCTCCCTGTCGGGATCTACCCTAAAAGGGAGAAAGCTATAATTCTACTTCATGCCAGGAACTTATGACTTGAAGCTTGTTACTTGGAATTTGAAGCTTGAAATTTGAATCTTTTCCCTAAATTTGCCATTCAACTTAATAAGGGGTAAAAATTGGAACTGAAAGAACTTACGCAAATATTCTCTGAGCATCCGGCTCGATACAGCATTGACAATCATTTAAAAGAAACATCAAATTTTCATCTTCATTTGAAAGGGTTGATTGGTTCTTCACTTTCATTGCTGGTATCTGCCATAAGCGAACAAAAAAAGCCACACCTTTTTATTTTAAACGATAAAGAGGAAGCTGCTTACTTTTACAATGATTTATGTAATCTTATTGATGAGAGTTCCGTTTTGTTTTTTCCATCATCGTACAAGCGATCGGTGCAATACGAAAAAACCGACAATTCCAATATCATTCTTCGTGCCGAAACTTTAAATCGCCTGAACTCAGATAAACAAGCTGGTTTTATTGTCACTTTCCCCGAGGCAATTGTTGAGAAGGTTATTAGTCAGGAACAATTAAGCGAGAATACCCTAAAAATTAAGGTTGGTGAAAAGTTATCACCCGAATTTGTTGAAGAGGTTTTGGTGGATTACGAATTTGAGCGTGCCGATTTTGTAGTAGAACCCGGTCAATTCTCTATTCGTGGTAGCATTATTGATATCTTCTCCTTTTCAGATGAACATCCATTTCGTATTGATTTTTTTGGAGAGGAGATCGATTCCATCCGTATGTTTGATGTAGAGAACCAATTGTCCATAAAAAAGCTGGATCAGGTTGATATTATTCCAAACATTCAGGATAACCTACTAAAAAATTCTCGCATCTCTTTTTTAGATTTCACACCAAAGAATTCCATATTCTGGTGCAAGAACATACAATTTATAAGTGATCGAATTCAGGCTATCTATGAAAACACCATTGAAAAATTGCCGCATTTGCAATTAGGCGATGATGCTGTCTCCACCAAAGATTACCTGATACAAGGAGTTGAATTTATCGATCAGCTTAATGTTTATTCTTGCATAGAATTCGGACAAAAATTCTTTTTCCCAACTTCAAACGAGATTCAATTCAACCAAACGCCACAGCCATCATTCAATAAAAATTTTGATCTGCTTGGAGAGCATCTGCTTAGCAACAATTCAAAAGCCGAAACCAATTATATCTTATCGGATAATCCAAAACAGATAGAACGTATCCACAATATTTTCGACGACAAAGGCATTGAAGTTGAATTTCAGGATGTAAATCAAACCCTGCACGAAGGATTCTCGGATCGGGATTTAAGGTTGGCTTGTTTTACCGATCACCAGATTTTTGACAGATATCACAAATTCAAGTTAAAAACGGCAAGCGTTCATAAAGCAAAAGAGGCGGTCACCTTAAAAGAGATCAATCGCCTTCATCCTGGTGATTACATTGTGCATTCCGATCATGGAATTGGTCGTTTTGGAGGCTTGCAGAAAATTGATGTGAATGGAAAAGATCAGGAAGCAATTCGATTGGTTTATAAAGACAACGACATATTGTTTGTGAGTTTGCACTCCTTACACAAAATATCAAAATACAAAGGAAAAGACGGATCGGCTCCTAAAATTTACAAGTTGGGAACTGGTGCATGGCAAAAACTAAAAGACAAAACCAAGAGCAAGGTTAAAGATATTGCCAAAGACTTGATTGCACTTTATGCCAAGCGTAAAGCCGAGCGTGGTTTTCAATTCAGTCCTGATTCCTACATGCAACAAGAACTAGAGGCATCTTTTATTTACGAGGATACGCCTGATCAGGTGAAAGCGACCAAAGCGACCAAGGAGGGAATGGAATCGCAATTCCCAATGGACCGCCTGGTTTGTGGCGATGTTGGTTTTGGAAAAACCGAAATTGCCATTCGAGCTGCTTTCAAAGCTGTTGCCGATAATAAGCAAGTTGCCATATTGGTTCCTACCACAATTTTGGCTTTTCAGCATTTCAAAACCTTTAGCGATCGACTGAAAAATTTCCCTTGTCGAGTGGATTATATCAGTCGCATGCGAAAAGCAAAAGATCAAAGGGAGATTTTGAAAGATATTAAAGCTGGTCAGATCGATATATTAATAGGAACGCATCGAATTATTGGGAAAGACATTGACTTTAAAGATCTGGGATTGCTGATTGTTGATGAAGAGCAGAAGTTTGGTGTATCGGTTAAGGAAAAACTAAAACAACTAAAAGTTAATGTTGATACTTTAACACTTACTGCCACACCAATTCCAAGAACTTTGCAATTCTCCTTAATGGGAGCTCGCGATTTGTCAATTATCAATACGCCGCCACCAAACCGTTATCCTATTGCAACCGAAGTTCATAACTTTAACGAAGATATTATTCGCGAAGCAATTACTTACGAAGTGGAGCGAAACGGACAGGTTTTCTTTATTCACAATCGAGTTCAGAATATTAAGGAAGTACAGGATATGATTCACAGAACTGTTCCTGGAGTTTCTACTGTTGTGGCACATGGACAAATGGACGGACCAAAGTTGGAGAAAATCATGCTGGAATTTATTCGAGGAGATTACGATGTATTAATTGCTACAACTATTATTGAATCGGGACTCGATATTCCAAATGCCAATACCATTATTATTAACAACGGACAAAACTTTGGATTAAGTGAATTGCACCAGTTGCGTGGGCGTGTTGGGCGATCAAATAAAAAAGCATTCTGTTACCTATTGACTCCTCCAATGGAATCGATGACACAAGAAGCTCGACAAAGATTACAAGCAATCGAAAATTTCTCGGAACTGGGTAGTGGTTTTAACATTGCCATGCAAGATTTGGATATTCGAGGAGCAGGTAATCTTTTAGGTGGTGAACAATCGGGTTTTATTACTGATATAGGATATGAAACCTATCAGCGAATCTTGAACGAAGCCATGCTTGAATTGAAAGAGAATGAATTTAAGGATGTGTTTGCTGATGAAAAGAAAGAGGAAGAAAAAGAACTCATTCGTTTTATTAACGATTGCCAAATAGATACCGATCTAGAAATTCTATTTCCTGAAGAATATGTGGAAAGCATCTCGGAACGAGTTCGCTTGTACCGCGAATTAGATAACATTCAAAGCAAAGAAGAAATTGAGAAGTTTGAACTTCAATTGAAAGATCGATTCGGAGTGTTACCTGCTGCAAGTATTGAATTATTAAATGTAGTACAATTGCGTTGGTTGGCTCTAGATTTAGGTATCGAGAAGATGATTCTAAAAAGTAAGAAACTTGTCTTATACTTTATCTCCGATCAGGAATCTCCATTCTATCAATCGCCACAATTTAGTAAGGTGTTGCAGTTCCTGCAATCTCAAAAAATTCCTTGTAAAATGAAAGAAGCTAAAAATCGTTTAAGCTTAAGCTTCGAAAATGTAACCAATATAAAATCAGCAAGTGAAATATTAGATAAAATCATAGAATAGAAAAAGCCGGGAGTTAAAACTCTCGGCTTTCTAATTTCTAAATATTTTCATTTAATCATCTTATACTTCGCGAACATAGCAAACAATACCTTTATCTATCCCAGCATCATTACGCAACATCGACGAATACAATCTTAATAAAGTCTCTTTTCCATCAATTTCAAAAGAAAGTTCTATTTCGTAATTATTATCCTTTTCAGTCGGAATCAAAATATCTTCGGTAAATGATTTTTCCCTTCCTGATAAAGACAAATCGCTGTAAGGTTTGCCAACCATCTCTTTTTCTTCGATTCCGAAAATTCGCTCACACCCTTTATTCCATGATTTCACCATTCCATTTAAATCAAATGTAACCACACCATCATGAAAATGATTGATGATATCCGCTTTTTCGGCTAACATTTCCCGATAAGCAAATTCCTGTGTTACATCACGAATAATTAACTGCAAATTGTTCTTCCCATTAAATTCAATATGAGCACCTGTTAATCCAACATCAATATGATCCCCGTGAATGGTTTTGAATTTTATATGAGTATAATCAATTCCCTTTCCCATTTCAACCGAACGCTCCAGCTTATCTCTAAACTCATTTTGATAATCATCACCAACAAATGAAAGAAGAGGCAATCCCATTAAATCTTCTATGTAGGCTGTTTTGAATAATTTTAAACCCAAACAGTTCAAATACTCAATATGTCCACCCTCATTCACCAAAACTATTGCCTCTGGCGAATCGGTAATAAAATTTCGAAAACGCTTCTCTCGCATTTTCTGATCCAAATCGAACTGATGCTTGTAAAAAGCCAACTCAATTGAAATACCCAACTCCTTTTTGTCGATTGGTTTTACCAAATAACCATATGAGTGTGTATTGATTACACGCTGAATTGTTGATTCTTCGGTATCGCTGGAAAGAAAAATAACAGGAATATCAAATTTGGATTTGATCAATTCAGTTGTTTGAATTCCATCCAATTCTCCGCCCAAATGAACATCCATAAGAATAATATCCGGACCTAACTTCTCACACAAACGAATGGCTTCTTTTCCGTCTTCAACAATCCCAAGTAAATCGTATCCCAGTTCTTTCAAAAACATTCTGAAGATGGTTGATATTAAGCTATCATCTTCAACGATTAATATCTTTTTTTTCATTAAGCAATTATTGAATATTTAATCGATCTAATTATCAATACCAAATAGAGTAATACTGTTTTAAATCAAATCAAATACATATTAGAACTAATTGTCTATTTAAAATGATTTTAAAAAACCTCAATATCACTTTATTAATATGCCTAAAGTTTGCTATTTTTATGCGATTTTACAAGATATTTACAAGAAATTCCAACCTTCAATATTTAGCAAGTTGAATCTGATAATAGATATAGGAAATACACAAATAAAAGCTGCAATATTCAATGCAGGTATAATGTTACAATTAGAATCTTCAACAGAAACAGAATTGTTATTCGCGAAGGATTTATTGTCAAGATATAATAATGTAGAGAATGTAATTGTATCGTCGGTTAGGGAATACCCGGCATCGCTTATAAACTATTTGAAAAAGAAATGTGATACAGTTTTTTTCTTTAATTCCGAATTGCCGATTCCCTTAAACAATTTGTACGAAACAAAAAACACCTTAGGCTATGATCGATTGGCTGCATGTATAGGGGCTTTTACGAAATTTCAGAATCAAAATATTTTAGTTGTTGATGCTGGAACAGCCATAACTTTCGATTTTGTAAACGAAAAAGCGCAGTATTGTGGTGGTTGCATTTCTCCTGGAATTAATATGCGATACAAAGCATTACATCACTTCACCAGTAAATTACCACAACTTTACATCAGTAACCATTTCGAATTAATAGGGAAAAATACCAAGGATGCCATTTCTGGTGGAGTTCAGAATGGAATAATTTTCGAAGTGGATTCCTATATAAACAAGTTAAAAATAGATTATCCAGATTTGAAGGTGGTATTAACAGGAGGAGATGCTCCATTTCTACATCGACATATAGAAAGCAAAACAGTTCTCGATATCGATATTCTTCTAATAGGATTGAATCGCATTTTAGATTTTAATTCATCGGACATGCCTAATAATTAGGAATCTTTTTGCTGATTTCTAATTTATTTATAGTTTTGCATGATGCTGTACAAATAGGTCAGCAGTTGATCTTTTTTGATCGACAACAAAACTTATACTGAAACTTTGGTATGAGTTTTGCAGTTTTAGTTCGTATAAAACTAAAACTTTCGTTATATTAGTTTCGAGAAACAGATATGACTTTTCACATGATATTATATGTATCATTTTTTTTAGTTTTGCAACAAATAAACTTGATTATAAAAAATTTAGTAACATGAAGACAAAACTTTCAATCGTAACAATGGTTCTTTTGTTTTCAAGTCTGTTTACCGTAAAGGCTCAGACTTTGGAATCAAAATATGGATTGGACAGTGTGCAAACAATAACAAACGCTTCTCTCTACGTTCAGATGGTAAAGCAGAAGAATTATGTGGAAGCACTTCCAGGATGGAGATATGTATATACTAATGCACCTGCATATCAAAAAACAACTTATAGCAAAGGCGCAACTATAATGCGCGGAATGTATATCAAAACTAAAGACGTTAAGTATTTAGATACATTGATGATGGTTTACGATCAAAGAATCAAATACTTTGGTAAAGATCGTAAGTATCCTGAAGGATGGATTTTAGGTCGTAAAGGTAGTGACTTATTTAAATACAAGAAAAAGGACATTGCCTCGGTAAAAGAAGCTTATAGCATAATGAAAAAATCTATCGAATTGGAAGGCTTAAAATCTGGAGCTTCAGTAATCAATAGTACTATGGAAGCTTCAGGTATCCTAGTTAAAGCTGGTGAAATTGAAGCTGAAGAGGTAATTGATAATTATCTTCTTTTTATGGATATGGCAAAAAAGCAAATCGATGCTGAAGCTAAGCCTGAGAAAAAGGAAAATTTAGAGAATGCTCGTAAAAATGTAGAAAGAATATTCTTTGCTGCAGGTGTTGCTGATTGCGAAACATTGAGCAATATTTTTACTCCTAAATTCGAAGCTAACAAAGACGATATGGTTTTGATCAACAAAATCCTTCGTATGTTGAATCGTCAGGAATGTGAAGACGGAGCTTTATATGCAATGGTAGCTGAAAGAAAGTACGAGTTGGAGCCAAATGCTGATGCGGCACACAACTTAGCTAAGATGTTTATCAAGAAGAAAGAGTTCGGTAAAAGTAAAGGATATCTTGAACAAGCTATTGAACTGGAAGAAGATGCTGATATTAAAGCTGATCTTCATTATAAACTAGCTTATATTCTATTAAGTCAAAATCAGTTATCTGCTTCTAAATCTAACGCTTTAAAAGCTGCTAGCTTAAAATCTGGATGGGGTGCTCCTTATTTATTAATCGGCAAAGCTTACGCTTCTTACAGTAAAAAATATGGTACAACATCTTTAGATCATCAGAAAGTATACTGGGTTGCGGTTGACAAATTCTTAAAAGCAAAAGCAATAGATTCTGAATGTGCTGAAGAGGCAAGAGAATTAATTAACACCTACTCTAAATATTTCCCTGGAAAAGAAGAAGCTTTCTTTGAAGGAATTAAGAACGGAGACGTTGTTAAAATTGGCGATTGGATTAATGAAACTACAAAGGCTCGTTTGAATGAATAATACGCCTAAAAGTAAATACAATATTATCAAAAGCATTGTAATCCTTTCGGGGATTACGATGCTTTTGTCTTGTGAGAACAGCATGAAAGAAGTGCAAAGTCTTACAAGCAATCAGAATATTCCTCTACAAACCGGTAAAGAAGTTGAATACATTTTTACCGATTCAACCAGAATTCAATACAGAGCATATGCTGTAGAATTTATCGAAACTGAAACGGAGGAAGGCAAAATCAATGAATTTCCTCGAGGAGGTAAAATCATTTCTTATGATACGGATGAGACAGTAGCCTGGCAAATAGAAGCAAACTATGCCAAAAATTATGGTGCTGAAGAATTGTGGGAATTAAGAAATAATGTTGTTGCTCATAGTGATGATGGCAAAACAATCAATACCGAATTGTTGTTTTGGGACCAAAAAAAGAAATTGATTTATTCGAATCAATACACGACAGTTACAACCGAAGATGGTCAGGTGATAGAAGGAACAAGCTTCACTTCTGATGAAGAAATGAACGAAATCAGAATGAAAGATCTAAAAGGAGAAGTATATTTAGAGGATAAAACAGAGCAATAAACAGTAAAGCTTTTATTATCTTGCCTACAAAATCCAAATAACGTGAATCAAAAAGTCCCTTTTATTTTAGAAATTGTCTGGCTGATTGTGATGATCAGTAGTGCCAGTGCTGCCGTATACAGAACATTCGAGAATGGTTTCTCTGAGAATATTATATTGTATGTTATCGCAATTCTTGCAGCATTAATGTACACTTCGAGAAGGTATCTGAGAAAATCAAGAGAGAAAAACCAATCTACTAAGTAAATGAATGATCTGATCATCATTTTTTCTATGCTGGCTTTATCAGCCTTTTTCTCGGGAATGGAAATTGCTTTTATTGCTGCAAACAAATTACGAATGGAACTTGATAGAAGTAAGAATACTCTTTCTTCAAAAATTATTTCCATTTTCTCTCGTTTCCCAGGACATTATATTAGTACCATGCTTGTGGGAAACAATATTGCATTAGTTGTTTATGGTATTGTGATGGCAAACATGCTAAAGCCATCTATTGCTCTTTGGGTTGAATCCGAATCCTTAATTTTAACTATACAAACCATCATCTCTACCCTATTGATATTGGTTACTGCCGAGTTTATTCCCAAAACTCTATTCCGCATTAATCCTAATTTAGCCTTGAATGTTTTTGCAATGCCGGTGATGTTCTTCTACATTGTATTTTATCCGGTAACAATAGTCACCATGCTATTGTCCAAAAATATCATTCACAAATTATTTAAAACGAAAATTACCGAAGACGAGGAAACACAAGCTTTTGGGAAAGTTGATTTGGATCATCTGGTACAAGAAGGGCAAGACACTCAGGCTATTGCCGAAGATGACATGCACGACATCAAAATATTCCGTAATGCACTTGACTTTTCGAAAGTAAAATTACGCGAATGCATTGTCCCTAGGAACGAGATTGAAGCAATGGAATTCACTAGTGAAATTAATGATTTAACTCAACGATTTATCGAAACAGGATATTCTCGAATCCTGATTTACAAAGAATCTATTGATAATATTATTGGATACGTTCATTCATCCTTGATATTTAAGAAACCACAAAGTATTAAGTCTGCGCTAAGCCGTATAATTTTTGTGCCAGAAACAATGGCTGCACATAAACTTTTAAATTTGTTTACTAAAGAACAAAAAAGCATTGCTGTGGTGGTTGACGAATTTGGAGGTACAGCAGGCATGGTAACTATTGAAGATATCATGGAAGAGATTTTTGGTGAGATTGAGGATGAACACGACAATATCGATTTGGAAGAACAAGTGATATCTGAAACAGAATTCCTATTTTCGGGCAGATTGGAAATTGATTACTTGAACGATAAATATGAATTGAACTTACCAGAATCAGAAGAATTCGAAACATTGAATGGATTCATTCTATTTAATCATGAAAGTATCCCAAAATACAACGAAACCATTCGTATCGATCAGTTTAGTTTTAAAATTGTTGAGGTCAGCAACACTAGAGTTGAGAAGATTAAACTAACCGTTAACCTCTAGCCTCTACTCGTTGACTATCTGCTAATTAAATCTAAATCCAACTCTTTTAAATGTTCGATAATAATCAGCAAAACACATTTCTGTAATTCTACTCATTTACAAGCTTTGCAAGTTAGAATTTCTACTACTTTTATTTTACTATAAAAGCCAATAAACTGAGACAAATAAAAAGCAATCATTTCCCATTTTTTTGTATATTCGTAGCCTAATTAAGAATATTTAAATCTTTTTCGATGGCAACATTACAGAAAATAAGAAACCGTGGTGTATTTATTGGAATCATTATTGGAGGAGCATTGTTTGCATTTATTGCAGGTGACGCACTGAAATCGGGTGGTTCTTTGTTGACAAACTCACGAAATGAAATGGCAGAAATTGCAGGGGAATCGGTAAACATTCGTGATTTCCAAAATCGATTTAATCATAATATCGAAGTAGCAAAGTTGATGTCTGGTCAAACTTCAATTCCTTCTGAGCAAACTGAAAGAATGAGAGAGCAAACCTGGCAACAAATGGTGCAGGAAATGGTGATGAATCAAGAATATGAAGAGTTGGGAATTTCAGTTTCTTCAGATGAGTTATATGATATGGTTCAAGGTAGAAACATCGATCCTACTATCCGTCAGATGTTCCAAAACGAAAATGGAACTATCGACAGAGCACAGGTTGTTGCAACACTACAAAACTTGATCAATGCTAAAGCAGGAACTCCACAAAAAAAGTACTGGCTGAACATCGAAAAAGCAATGAGTACTCAGAGAACTTTAACCAAGTACAATTCCTTGATTCAAAAAGGCCTTTACATGCCAAACGCATTGGTTAAAAATTTAGCTGAAAAAGGAAGCAAAAAAGTTGACATTAACTATGTTGTTAAAAATTACAACTTAATTCCTGATAGTACAGTTAACGTTTCTGATGCTGAAATTAAAGCATATTACAACGAGCACAAAGATCTATTTAAACAAACAGAATCAAGAAGAATTGATTACGTTCCTTTCACTGTTGAGCCATCAACAGATGACTATAAAGCAACTGAAAAATCGTTAGCTGATATTAAAGCTGATTTTGCTGCTGAAACAAACAACATTCAATTTGTTGAGTTAAATGCGGATAACGATTTCAATGCTTACTATTTCAAGAAAGACGAAATTACCAATAAAGATTTAGCTGAATTTGCATTTGCTGGTACTAAAGGCGATGTAACTGATGTTTATTCTGAGAATGATACATACAAGCTTGCAAAAATCAACGAAGTAAAAATGCTTCCTGATTCGGTTAAAGCTCGTCACATCTTAATTCGTCCGGTTAACGGAGATTACGCAGCAGCACAAGCTAAAGCTGATAGCTTAAAAGCATTGGTTGAGAAAGGATCTCGTTTTGATGATTTAGCAAAAGCTAATTCTGATGATCAAGGATCTGCTGTTAACGGTGGTGATTTGGGTTGGTTTACTCAAGGTAAAATGGTTCAGCCATTCAACGATGCAGCTTTCAATTCTAAAAAGAACGAGGTTGTGGTTGTATTGACTCAGTTTGGTGCTCACGTTATTCAGGTAACTAAAAAAGGAAAAGCAGTTAAGAAAGTACAACTTGCTATTGTTGATCGTAAGGTTGAAGCTAGTAACAAAACAATTCAAGCTGCTTACGCATTGGCAAGAACATTTGCAGGTAACAACCTTGAAAGAGATGCTTTCTTAAAAGCTAGCTCGGAACAAGGAATGCAAAAAAGAACTGCTAATTTAAAGAAGGATACTAAAAACATTCCAGGACTTGAAAACTCTAGAGAACTAGTTAGAGCTGCTTATAATACAGATGAAATGGAAACTGTATTATTAAACGGTGATAACTCAGCAGTATTCGAATTTGGTGATAAATTTGTGGTAGCTATTCTTTCTGATATTAAAGAAGAAGGTTTCTCATCGGTTAACGATGTAGCTTCAACTATTCGTCGCGAAGTAAGAAAAGAGAAGAAAGCAGAAATGATGATTGCTGAATTGAAGAAAGCAAGTCAAGGTGCACAAAGTCTTCTTTCAGTTGCTACAAAAGAGAACTTAGAAGTTAAAAATGCTTCTGCCATTAGCTTCTCATCATTCCAGATTCCTGGAGCAGGTATCGAGCCAAATGTAATTAGTACAGCAGCTCAAATCGAAAAAGGAAAAATATCTGAACCTGTTGAAGGAAATCAAGGTGTTTATGTGGTTGTAGTAACCAACGAAAATACTGACGAAGTAACTGATGAAACTGTTAAAGCTTTTAAAGCAAGACTAGAACAAGGTTACCAATATCGCACAAACTATCAAGCATTCCAGGCATTAAAAGAAAATGCTGAGGTTATTGATAAAAGATATAAGTTTTACTAGAGTTTAGTAAAATCGAAAAGAAAAGCGAGATGAATATTCATCTCGCTTTTTTTATGCTCTTCTCTTTAAGAAGGATTAAAATTTTAATGGTATTGCACAAAAAAAGAGCTGTATATTTTACAGCTCTTAAATCTATTTTTTGATCAGGAATTAAGACAACAATGCCTTTACTTTATCAGCAACCAATTTACCATCTGCTTTGCCTGACAATTGCTTTGTAGCCATTCCCATAACTTTTCCCATCTCTTTCATTGAGGTAGCTCCTGTATCAGCAATAATTTTCTGAACAGCTGCAGTCAACTCCTCATCACTCATTTGAGCTGGAAGATACACTTCAAGAAAACCCATTTCCATAATTTCCTTATCAGCTAAATCTTCACGTCCGCCAGTTTTGTACGTTTCGGCAGCATCTTTTCGTTGCTTTACCAATTTCTGAATAATCTTAACACCAACAGCATCTTCTAATTCCGAAGCTCCAGTCTTCGTCATTTCCATTGTAAATGCACTTTTTACTGAACGTATTGCTTGAAGTTTGTCTTTATCCTTTGCCTTCATTGCAGATTTCATATCTGCATTAATTTGTTCTAATAAGCTCATATTATTATTTTTTTTGAGTGAATATCAATTTCAATTCATCCAACAAGCTTGAATCTATTCGTCATCCAATGTAAATTTAATTACATTTCCCGAACGATATTGCTTCTCTTTTAAATTCTTTTGCTTCCTCTTGTATGCAGGTATGCTTTCAATTTCATCAATTTCTGACTCTTTTAAATCAGTTAGAATGATTTTCTTCTCTTCAAGTGGCTCTGGCTCTTCGTTCAACTTCATTTTTGTCTGCTGAGCGGAATTTCCAGATCCACGAGTAGCTCGAAATGCATTTGATCTGGTTTTTTCAACTTCTTCGGTTATTCCTCCATTTTCAAATCCAGTTGCGATAATCGTAACACAAACCTTGTTTCCTAAAGCCTCATCCTGACCAGTACCCCAGATTATTGAAGCACTATCACCAACAGCTTCCTGCACGTAATCGGTAATTTCTCCAACCTCGTCCATGGTAACCTCTTCACCTCCCGAACTAATATTCAGTAGAATATTTCGAGCACCTCTAACATCGTTACTATTCAATAACGGAGAAGTAAGCGCCTCACGAATTGCCATTACAGCTCTGTCTTCGCCTTCTGCACTTGCCGATCCCATAACTGCGACACCACTATCGGTCATCACCGTCTTAACATCTTCAAAGTCGACGTTTATGTATCCATGTAAAGTTATAATTTCAGCAATTCCTTTGGCTGCCGTTGCCAAAACATCATCAGCCTTCGAGAAAGCTGTTGACAGCTTTAAATCGCCATAAATCTCACTTAATTTCTCATTATTGATCACCAATAAAGAATCAACATTCTCTTTTAGCTTGTTGATACCTTCAAGCGCTTGATTCAATCGTACTCTACCCTCAAATCGGAAGGGAATGGTAACTATACCTACAGTTAAAATTCCTGCTTCCTTAGCGGCTTTAGCAATAACAGGAGCAGCTCCAGTTCCGGTTCCGCCTCCCATTCCTGCTGTGATAAAAACCATTTTGGTATTATCGGAAAGTACTTCATTTACATCATCTAGGTTTTCAATAGCCGATTGAGCTCCTCTTTCGGGCTTGTTACCAGCTCCTCTACCTTCGGTTAGCGATTCGCCCAATTGAATTTTAACAGGTATCTGGCTATTTTCCAAAGCCTGAGCATCGGTATTGCAAATTACAAAATCCACATCCTTAATACCCTGTTGATACATATAGTTTACAGCATTTCCACCACCACCTCCAACACCAATTACCTTAATAATTGATGATTCATTTTCGGCTAAGCTAAAATCCATTAAATCCTCTGTCATTATATATTCCTTAATTCGTTACTCCACTACATAGGAGTATCCTTGTTATCAAAAATATTCGAGAAGCTCTTTTTAAACCAACCATCAATACTTCCATGATTATCATCCTCCTCTTCCATCTCTTCATTCTCAATTTCAGCTTCGGCAACTTTTTCTTGCACTTGTTGTGTTTGAGTATGACTCTGAACTTTTTGTTCTTCAGATCTTTTGCGCATTAATTCTTCTCTGCGCTGCATTTCTTCTCTGCGTTTTGCCGCAGCTTTTTCCTCCTCAGCTGCTGGATTCTCAATGATTAATTCCAACTTCGACTCCTCTTCAGGTCTTGTGCGAGGCTGAATCATTAATTCAGGAATTGGGTTCTCAGAAAAACCAGTAGCAATAATGGTAACGCTTAATTCTTCGCCCATTTTTTCGTTATAACCATTACCCCAAATCACACTCACATCATCACCCACCACATCGTGAACGTAATCAGTAATCTGACTTACTTCCTGCATAGTAACCTCTTCACTACCTGATATGATATTAAGAAGAATGTTACGCGCACCTACAATGTTGTTACTATTTAAAAGTGGTGAATTTAAAGCCTCTTCAATAGCTCTAATCGAACGATCCTCACCAGTAGCCGATGCAGAACCCATTACCGCAACACCACTATTTCTCATGACTGTTTCAACATCCGCGAAGTCGACGTTTACATAACCGGGAACTGTGATAATCTCGGCAATACTTTTCGCTGCAACGGACAAAACAGTATCTGCTTCGGCAAAGGCATCAGACAATTTCAAGTCTCCATACATCATTCGAAGCTTCTCATTATTTATTATTAGAAGTGCATCAACATGTTTTTCCAGATTTTCTATTCCTTCCAAAGCTTGCTGAATACGCTTTTTTCCTTCAAATCTAAAAGGAATGGTAACAATACCCACAGTTAGAACATCTTGTTCTCTCGCTGCCTCGGCAATTACCGGTGCTGCACCTGTTCCAGTTCCACCGCCCATTCCTGCAGTAACAAACACCATCTTGGTTTTCTGACTCAATACTTTATTGATATCATCTAAACTTTCGATAGCTGATTCTCTTCCTCGCTCAGGCTTATTACCTGCACCACGACCTTCGGTTAAAGATCGACCCAACTGTACTTTAATTGGCACCGGGCTATTTTCGAGAGCTTGTGCATCAGTATTGCAAATTACAAAATCAACCCCCGTAATTCCTTCTTTTAACATGTGGTTTACAGCGTTTCCTCCGCCTCCACCAACACCAATTACTTTTATAATGGATTTTTCTTTTGGTTCAAAATCAACCGGTAATAATTCGTCAATCATGATATCACAGTTTTAGGGTTACTACATCTCTTTTCTACATATCCACATCATGGGTATCAAACAATGAACCAAGAATAGTTCTCAATCCTCGTTTCTTTTTAGGTTTATCATTTTCTACTGCCTGTTCTACTTTCTTTTTAACTGGTTTTTCCAATCCTTTCAATAACAGACCAATTGATGTAGAATACATCGGTTGATCCATATTTTCATCAAGTAAAATTTTACTTGAACTTCCCGGGAAACCAAGTCTTACATCCAGACCAGTTCTTTCTCGAGCTAATTGATCAAGATTTTTCAACAATGCACCACCTCCGGTTAAAACAATACCAGCTCCAATTTTATCATGCAATCCGGTAATTTCAATCTGAAATTTTACACTATCGATAATCTCTTCCATGCGACACTGAATAATCTGTGCCAAGGTTTTAAAAGAAATCTCTTTAGGATCCCAACCGCCAACACTAGGAATGGTAACAACTTTATCATCATCAGCCAAATCAGCAACAGCTTCTCCAAACTGAATTTTCAAAGCTTCAGCTTGTTTCAGCAGCACAGAACATCCTTCTTTAATATCCCGGGTAACAATATCGCCTCCAAAAGGAATAACTGCTGTATGACGAAGTATACCATCAAAGTGGACCGTAATATCAGTAGTTCCTCCACCTATATCAACAAGAACAACTCCAGCTTCCTTCTCTTCTTCGGTTAAAACTGCAAGTGACGATGCAAGTGGTTCCAAGACCAATTCTTCAATTTCAAGATCTACTTCCTTCACACACTTTTCAATATTGCGTGCTGATGCGGTACGCCCAATGATAATATTAAAATTACCATCCAATCGTCTGCCTGCCATCCCAACAGGGTTACGAATACCAGCTTCCTTGTCGACCACAAAATCCTGAGGAATAACATGTAAAATTTGCTCTCCAACCTCAATCGGAAGACGGAAATTTTCATTTAAAATCTCGTCAACATCAGCTTTAGTGATCTCCTCAATTTCGTTCTGAATGTATTTAAATTGCCTATGTTTAATACTACGAATGTGCTGTCCGGCAATTCCGACATACACTCGGGAAATATCTTCATTCGAATTTTCTTTCAAACGCACAACAACTTCACTTATCGCCTCAATCGTGTCTTCGATACTGTGAATTACTCCCCGCTTTACTCCCTTCGATCCTGTTTTCTCCATTCTAAGAACTCTTAACTTCCCTTCTGGAGTAAGCTTTCCCATAATGGCAACAATTTTTGTTGTACCAATATCAATAGCAGCGATTATGTTGTTTCTACCTGTCATTCTAATTCTTTTTTGTACAAACCACCTGATTTTCATACTTCAGGCTGATTCTTTTGTATTTGTTCCAACCAGTTTTTGAAAAACCGCTGGTGTACAAAGCATAAAGCTTTTGAAACTTTTTCTGATAATTCTCGACACTACCCAATTCTATTTTATGTGCACCAACTCGTGGTACTAAAATATACTCTTTTCCACTTGTTACATGTACTTGGGTTATTTGCGACTTCCAAAATTCATCATTTGTAATAAATTTTACCAGCTCCAAAAGCTCTTCTTTTATCAATATATCATTTACTGCCCCTGAAACGACTAAAACTCGTGACGTAAATTTTGTAGACAAAGGCATTTTCTTACCTTCTTCATCAATGTAGTATCCTTTTCCCTTCAAAATTCGAACAATTGGTTTACGCTGATGAATTTCAACAATCAATTTTCCAGATAAAGAACTGTATACTTCTGACTTTTTTACGTAAGGAACTTCATCAATCATATCTTCCAGAATCTCTTTATTCACTGAAGATATCGAATTTCCTTCCCAATTAGGATATTTCTTTTTTACAATTTTTTCAACATCACGATTGCTAACAAAACCACTTCTCACACTGTCTTGTACCTTAACTTTAATGGCACTAAAAGTTAGTTCTTCTTTCTTATCGCTTACGAAAGAGAAACTTACAATTAAATATCCCAATAAAGATACCCAAACCAATATGACAGTAATTTTTCTTAGCATATTAATATTTTTCTATCAGCATTTCTTTAATTGGTTCAACCATTTTGTCAATATCACCAGCACCTAATGTCAACAGCACTTCCAGATCTTTATCCTTCAAAATATTTAGTAATTCCTCTTTAGCACACAATTGTGCAGGAACTTCAATTTTATCCAAAATTAAATTCGAATTTACACCTTCGATTGGCAATTCTCTTGCCGGATAAATATCCAATAAAATAACCTCATCTAATAAATTCAAACTTTTTGCAAAACCATCAACAAAATCACGAGTTCGAGTGTACAAATGCGGTTGAAAAATCCCGGTTATTTTCTTCTGAGGATATATAGCGCGAACTGATGAAATGCTCTCCTTTAATTCTTTAGGATGGTGAGCATAATCGTCAATAAAAACAATATTCTTTTGTCTGATTTGATAATCAAATCTTCGTCGAACACCTTCAAATCCAGACAATGCTAATCTCAATTCCTCCTCATTAACTCCACTCAACAAAGCAACACTACTTGCCGCTATGGCGTTCTCCACATTTATCTTACCCGGATAAGAAAAACGCAATCGTTCAATTACACCTTCTGGATGAATCAAATCGAATTCATAAAATCCTTCAAGCAAATTCAAATTCTTAGCATAGAAATCAGCCTCTTCCTGCAAAGAATAGGAATATGTACTGATTCCTTCGGCAGGAAGAGTTAATCCTTTTTTATGAACTAAAATTCCATCTGTTTTGATCTGACTGGCAAATTCACAAAAGCTTTTTTCCAATTCCGATTTGTCACCATAAATATCCAAATGATCAGCATCCATTGATGTTATCAAAGCTATTTTTGGATGTAACTGTAAAAAGGATCGATCAAATTCGTCTGCCTCAAGAATTACCCAAGGACTATCCTTTGAAAGTAATAGATTCGATTGATAATTTCTAGATATCCCACCTAAAAAAGCATTGCAGCCTAAAGCTGATGTTTTAAAAATGTGAGCCGTAATTGTCGAAACCGTAGTTTTCCCATGTGTGCCTGCAATTCCAACTCCATTTAAATTATCTGAAAGTAATCCTAAAACCTGAGAACGTTTCATGATAGTGAAATTGTTCAATCGGAAATAGGATAACTGCTGATGATCTTTAGGAATAGCAGGAGTAAACACCACCAAAGTATTCTCCTTATTCATAAACTCAGTTGGAATGGTATCCAAATCATCCTCAAACGTGATTCTAAGTCCCTCTTCCTTCAACTCACTTGTTAGTTTTGTAGAAGTTCTATCGTACCCAAACACATTCTTTCCAATAGAATGAAAATAGCGCGCAATGGCACTCATTCCGATTCCACCGATCCCAACAAAATATATATTTTTAAAATCTTTAATCTGCATATTCTATATCATTGCAAGAATTTGTTCCGCTATATCATCAGCCGCATTCGGTTTTGCCAATTCCTTACAATTTACCGATAAGCGATTCAACTTTTCCTCATTTGTGATCAATGACAAAGCTTCTGGTATTAGCTTTTGCACTGCATCAATATCTTTTACCATAACTGCAGCATCCTTATTTACCAAAGCCATTGCATTTTTTGTTTGGTGATCTTCTGACACATTAGGTGAAGGCACCAAAATGCTTGGTTTTGCAACCAAACAAAGTTCAGAAATGGTTCCCGCACCAGCTCTGGAAATAACTAGATCTGCGGCAGCATATGCCAAATCCATTCTGCTTAAAAAGTCAGAAACTTTTAAATTAGGAAGATCCCAATTCTTTACCTCTTCTTGTACCTTTTCGATGTAGAATTTCCCTGTTTGCCAGATAATTTGAACATCCGATTGTGAAACTGCGTCCAATGATTTCAACACACTATTATTAATAGTTCTGGCTCCAAGGCTTCCTCCAACAATTAAAATGATTTTTTTATTGGTATCCAAGCCAAAATATTCAAGAGCTTCAGCTTTTTTTGATTCTATTTCCAACAAATCTTTTCGAACAGGATTGCCAGTTAAGATGATTTTATCTTTTGGAAAAAATCGCTCCATACCTTCGTATGCAACACAAATCTTCTTTGCCTTTTTTGCCAAAAGCTTATTGGTGATTCCTGCGTAGGAATTCTGTTCCTGAATTAATGCTGGAACACCCAATTTAGAAGCAACACGCAATAATGGTCCACTGGCATATCCACCAACACCAACAACCGCATCGGGTTGAAAACCCTTTACTATTGCTTTTGCTTTCCATATACTTTTTAATAAACGAGAGAAAAATTTCAAATTCTCTTTTGTAAAACTTCTTTGCAAACCACGAATTGGTAATCCAATAATATCGTATCCAGCAGCAGGAACTTTTTCCATTTCCATTTTACCTTCAGCTCCCACAAAAAGAATCTCACAATCGGAATGCTTTTGTTTTAAAGCATTCGCAATTGAAATGGCTGGATAAATGTGTCCACCTGTTCCTCCTCCGCTGACTATTATTTTAATTTTCTGCTTCATTTAATCTCTTTTCTTCTTCGTTAGCCCAATTGCTAACACTCAAAATCATTCCGAATGCTGCGCTGGTAAAAATTAATGAGGTTCCTCCCATACTTACCAATGGCAATGGTTGCCCTGTTACAGGAATTAAATTTACCGATACTGCCATATTTGTTAATGCCTGAAAAACGATACTCAAAGTCAATCCTATCACTAAAAATGCTGGAAAGGTTCTGGTGCATTTCCTTACAATCAATCCTCCCCGATAAAGCAAAAACAGATAGAATGCCAGTATACTGAATCCTCCTGTCCAGCCCATTTCTTCCAAAATAATGGCATATATAAAATCGGAATAAGGGTGTGGTAAAAAATTACGTTGCGTACTATTCCCCGGACCTTTTCCAATTATTCCACCAGAAACAACGGCAATTTTCGATTGCTCAACCTGATAGTTCTGACTGTTATTTACATTCTTTTCATCGCCAAAAAAATTCTCAATTCGAGAACGAACCGTTTGAATACGACCTACACTTGGCAATAACGGAGCGGCAGCAATTAAAAGCACTAAAACAATTAATACTGCGCCAACGGTTCCCAACATATATTTCTTAGCAACTCTACCAATAAACATGAGCAAGTAACAAATACCTCCCAATAAAACTGATGTAGAGAAGTCATCCAGGAAAATTAAACCACAAACTACACCAATAGGTATAATCAAATGAAGAAATGCTTCATTTTTACATCCATCCTTTCCCTGATATCTGGATAAGGTTCTGGAAACATGCAATATCAGCGCAAGCTTAGCCAATTCAGATGGTTGGAAATTAAATCCAATTCCAGGAATGGTTATCCAACGCGAGGCATCATTTAGGTTGGTTCCTATTAATTTGGCAAGTATCAACAAGCCTATAGAAACGACGAGTGTTATATTCGCAAATCCTGAATAAAATCGATGTGGAATTCTATGCACCACATACATGATACAAAAGCATCCGCCCAATAAGAACAATTGTTTGATGAAAAAATAGGAAGTATTTCCCCCTTTTACCTTGTAAGCTAAAGTTCCTGTAGAACTATATACTACGAGTAAGGAAATCATGGATAGAAGTAATATGATGATCCAAATTACTTTATCTCCACGCAAACTTAAATTTTTCAACAAGCTTCCCATCAATCAGAACATTTACAAATTTCTTACTTCTTCTTTAAATTGTACTCCACGATCTTCGTATGATTTAAATAAATCGAAACTCGCACAAGCTGGCGATAACAATACTATTTCATCTTTGTTAGCAATCTCGTATGATAACTTCACTGCCTGTTCCATTGAATTGGCATCAACAATAATATCTACCTTGCCATCAAACGCATCATGAATCTTTTTATTATCGATTCCCAAACAAACAATTCCTTTTACCTTTTCATCTACCAAATCAAAAAGGACAGAATAGTCGTTACCTTTATCAACCCCGCCAACAATCCAGACTACCGGTTCTTCCATACTTTCCAAAGCATACCAGGTTGAGTTGATATTTGTAGCTTTTGAATCGTTGATAAACTGAATACCTCTAACTTTTACAACTTTTTCCAATCGATGATCAACACCTTGAAAATCGCTCAAACTTTCGCGTATTGTTTCCTTTCTGATACGCAAAACACTTCCCGCAATTCCTGAAGCCAAAGAATTATATTCATTATGTATTCCGGGCAATGACAAGTCCTTTTTATCCATAGAAAAGTTGTATTCGTTACAATCAATTTTTATAAGTTCATCCTCAATCCAGCCTCCTATTTTCAGTTTTTCTTTTACTGAAAAAGGAAACAATTGAGCTTTAGAGTTTAGATTCTTCATTTCATTGCTGATGATCTCATCGTCGCTACAAAACACAAAAGCATCCCTTTTTGTAAGATTTTGTGTTATGCGAAATTTAGAAGCTACATAGTTTTCCATTTTATAATCGTACCTATCTAAATGATCAGGCGTAATATTCAATAATATTGCAATATCAGCTTTGAACTCGTACATTCCATCAAGTTGAAAACTGCTTAATTCAACCACATAGTGATCGTAATTTTTCTCGGCAACCTGCCAGGCTAAACTTTCACCCACATTACCTGCCAAACCGACGTTTAATCCAGCCTTTTTCAACATGTGATGCAACATCAATGTTGTGGTTGTTTTTCCATTACTCCCAGTAATGCAAATCATTTTTGCATTGGTAAACCTACCTGCAAATTCTATTTCTGATATTACAGAAATCTGTTTCTCCTTTAACTTTAATATCAAAGGAGCTGTCTCAGGAATTCCTGGACTCTTTACAACTTCTGTTGCTGATAATATCAACTCTTCGCTATGCTGTTCCTCTTCAAATTCAATCTGGTAACTGTTAAGAGCTTCTTTATATTTCTCACTTACCTTTCCCAAATCAGAAACAAACACTTCAAATCCTTTTGCCTTTGCCAAAACAGCCGCACCAACTCCACTTTCTCCTGCACCTAAAACAACAAGTCTTTTTGCCATATAACTTATCTAATTTTAAGTGTTACGATGGTTATTACCGCGAGGAAAATTCCAATAATCCAAAAACGAGTTACAATTTTTGGTTCTGGATATCCTTTCATTTGATAGTGATGATGTAATGGTGCCATTTTAAATATTCTTCTACCTTCTCCGTATTTCTTACGAGTATATTTAAACCATGAAACCTGCATCATAACCGAAATATTCTCAACCAGGAAGATTCCGCACAAAATTGGAATCAACAATTCCTTATGAATAATAATGGCAAAAACAGCAATAATTCCACCTAATGATAAACTTCCTGTATCACCCATGAACACTTGTGCCGGATAAGAGTTGTACCACATAAATCCAATGGTAGAACCTATAAACGCAGCAATAAATACTACCAATTCACCAGAATTTGGAATGTACATGATATTCAAATAATCAGCATAAACAACGTGACCTGACACGTAAGCCAATATTCCAAGAGTTGCTCCAATAATTGCAGACGATCCTGTAGCCAAGCCATCTAATCCATCAGTAATATTGGCTCCGTTAGAAACTGCTGTAACAATAAAAATTGTAATAATAATGAACACCAACCAAGCCAACATAGGAGCATATTCTCCTGCAAAACTTACTAATGATTCATAATCAAATTCATTATTTTTAAAGAATGGAATGGTTGTTTTCGTTGACTTAACATCGGTAGTCAAACGAGTTGCACCTGGTTGCTCCGAAGAAAAACCTTCATCAACCAATTCTGTTTGAATCCCAATTTCATCAATCTCAGCTCTCTCTCTTACAACAACATCATCACTTAAGAAAAGAGTTAATCCAACAATTAGTCCTAAGCCTATTTGACCGGCAACCTTAAATCTTCCTTTTAATCCTGCCTTATCTTTTTTAAATACTTTTATATAATCATCAATAAATCCGATTAACCCCAACCAAACCGTTGTGATAATCATTAAAATGATATAGGTGTTATCCAATTTTGCAAAAAGCAATACAGGAATTAAAATAGAAATGATAATAATAAGTCCTCCCATAGTAGGAGTTCCTTTTTTCTCAAGCTGACCCGCTAATCCTAAGTCGCGAACAATTTCGCCAATTTGTTGCTTCTGAAGAAGCTGAATGATTTTTTTACCAAAAACGGTAGCAATGAACAAAGACATCATTATTGCCAACGCGGCACGAAATGAAATGTAATCGAACATTCCCGCTCCTGGAAAATCTAATTGATTTAAATACCTAAATAAATAATAAAACATAGCTACAGCTTAAAAATTTCTCGTATTACTTCTTTATCATCAAAATGATGCTTAACTCCTTTTATTTCCTGATAATCTTCGTGACCTTTTCCGGCAACCAAAATGATATCATTTTTTTGTGCCAACATACATGCGGTTCGAATAGCCTCCTTGCGATCGGTAATTGCTAACACCTTTCTCTGGTTGCTCGCATCTACACCTTCTTTCATATCCGAAATTATCTTATCCGGTTCTTCCGAACGTGGATTATCAGATGTAAGTATTACCTTATCGCTCAATTCAGCACTAATTTTTGCCATTAAGGGTCGCTTCGTCTTGTCTCGATCGCCTCCAGCACCAACTACAGTAATAACCTGCTCGTTTCTGGTTCTCAATACATCTATCGATTCTAGAACATTTTTCAAAGCATCCGGTGTGTGAGCATAATCAACTATTGCCATAACTCCTTCCGGTGATATTATGCTTTCGAATCTTCCATCTACTGATTTTAATTCGCTAATGGCTGTTAAAACTTCTTCTTTCGATTGGTTCAACAAACGAGCAGCACCATATACCGATAATAAATTGTGAGCATTGAAATCACCAATAAAATTGGTCCAAATTTCAACATCATCAATTTCCAACAGCATGCCTGTAAAATGCTTCTCAAGAATTCTACAACGAAAATCTGCAAATGATCTGGTAGAATACAAAAATTTATGAGCCTTCGTATTCTGTAACATCAATTTACCATTTTTATCATCTGCATTGGTTATCGCAAATGATTTCTTACCCAATTGATCGAAGAATGTCTTTTTTACTTTTAGGTAATTATCAAATGTTTTGTGATAATCTAAATGGTCGTGAGTGATATTTGTAAATATTCCACCCTTAAAATCAAGTGCACCAATTCTCTTTTGATCTATAGCATGCGAACTTACTTCCATAAAGCAATATTCACATCCTTCCTCAACCATTTGTGCCAACAATGCATTTAACTGCAATGGATCTGGTGTTGTATGAGTCGATGGAATTACTTTATCATCTACATAATTACAAACCGTTGACAGCAGCCCTACTTTATATCCCAAGTTCTTAAATAACTTGTAAAGCAAAGTTGCAATTGTAGTTTTACCGTTGGTTCCGGTTACACCTACCAATTGAATATTCTCAGTTGGCTTCCCATAATAATTGTGTGCCAATTGAGAAAGAGTTGCCAATGAATCTTCAACCAAAATGTATGTAGTTTCCGCATTACTAACCTGTGGCAATTCTTCGCAAACTATTACATTTGCTCCTTGTTTCTCCACAGCCTCAATATATTTGTGCCCATCGCTAATTGTACCACGACATGCCACAAACAAATCACCTTTCTGAACCTTTCTGGAATCAAAATGTAGGTTATTCACCTCCACATTTCTATTTCCTTTAAGGCTTTGTATCTTTATTGAATCAAAAAGTCCGTCTAAATTCATACTCATCCTTTAAGATAAATCTATTGTTATTCTATCTCCCCTTCTAAAGTAAGATCCAGGTCGAAGTGATTGTTTCGAAACAGCTCCAACACCTTTCACATTTACTTTTAAACCTGCATTCTCTAAAATATACAATGCATCTTGCACTCCCATTCCTTTTACATTAGGAACCAATGCATTCTTCACTCTTCTGTATTTGTATTCAATTACTGAATCTTTGCGGGAAGTCATCACCCACTCCGATTGTATATCTTTATTCGTTACTTCAATATCTAAACCTTCAAAAACCAAATCCAAATCTTCTTTATTCCCGTTTAATGATACTGGTACCAAAGGACCATCTTCTTCAACTTCTTCTTTAACCGGATGCATTGAATAACTCATTGCATAAACTTTATCGGCAATGGTTTTAAATACCGGACCTGCTACTTGATTTCCATAAAACCCTTTGGTCTTATTAGGACGATTTATCACAACAACACAAGAATACATTGGATCATCAGCTGGAAAGTATCCAACAAAAGAAGCTTGATACACTTTCTTTCCGTATCCTTTATTTTTATCCGCAATTTGAGCCGTACCAGTTTTTCCCGCAATGGAATAACTTGAATTTCTAAGATTTCTGGCTGTTCCTCTTAAAACAACCCCTTTCAGCATGCTTTGCACAATGTCTAATGTTTGTCCAGAACAAATTTTCGATGCTAAAACCTCATCATCAAACTTTTTAATCACTTCTCCATGGTACTTGATCTCTTCTACAAATTTTGGTTTCATCATTCTACCATTATTTGCGATAGCATTATAAAACGTTAAGGTTTGAAGCGGCGTTTGTTCCACGGCATATCCTATCGACATCCACGGAAGTGAAATTCCTGACCATGTTGGATCATCGGGATATTTAATTTTTGGTTTTCCTTCTCCTTTAATATTTAAATCCAATGGTACATTCAATCTAAACTCATACAATCTATTAATAAATGATCGTGGCTTATTCTTGTAATGCTCATCAACTAATCTTGAAATTCCCACATTCGAAGATTTCTCAAAAGCTTCCTGCACAGTTATTTTACCATATCCTCCATGATGAGAATCTCTCATTTTAGCATTGTAAAAACGATATACTCCATTACCCGTATCTATGGAATCCATTGGTCCGATATAACCATCCTCTAACAAAGCCATCATCGATGCCAGTTTAAAAGTAGAACCAGGTTCCGTAGCTTCACCAATTGCATAATTATACCTTTCGCGATAAGCTTGTTTTTCTGGATCGTATCCTAAATTAGCAATTGCTTTTATTGCACCTGTTTTAACTTCCATTAATATAGCAGAACCATGATCAGCATTGTATTTAATCAATTGCTGATGCAAAGCAGATTCGGCAACATCCTGATAATTGACATCTATCGTTGTAATCAAATCATTTCCATCTTTTGGTTCAACCATATTTACCGGTAACCAACGCCCAGACATTTTTTGCATCACACTAATCCCATCAACACCTTTTAGTTCACTTTCAAAAGCGCCTTCCATTCCAACCTTACCAATTCGCTTATTATTAGCTTCTTTATTAAGATATCCAATAGTTCTTGTTGCTAAATTTTTATGCGGTTGGATTCTTTTATTTTCCTGTTCACAAATCAATCCACCCTTATTTTTCCCCAATCGAAACAGAGGAAAAGTTTTAAGTACTTTAAGTTCATTGTAATTAACTTTTCGTCGGTTAATTAAAATATAACGGTTCGATTTGGTCTTGTATTTAGCCTTCCATAATTTTCTTCGGTACTCACTTGCCGATTTATCCTTAAAAAATCGAGACAAACACAATGCAAGAGAGTCAACTTTAGATTTAAATACCTTATCGGTTAAACCTGAAGCACGAAAGTCCATTCTAATTTGAAAGTAAGGCAACGAGCTAGCTAATAATCGTCCATCATCAGCACAAATATCTCCACGATTTGCATGCACTATCACATCTCGTTGCGAAATCGTCTGGGCTTTACTACGCCACTTGTCTCCTTCGAACAATTGCAAGTACACAACTCTACCAACTACCAATGCTGCAACCAGCATTACTGTTGTGTAGATTAGACCAACTCGCCATATGATATCTTTTTTTATCGGCACTACTTCTCTAAATATATTTTTATTGGCGGCTCCGTTGATTCAACCAAGTTCAAGCCATCTCGTTTCACTCTTTTTACTACCTCCGACTGTTTACTCATGTACATCAAATCAGAAGCTGTTGTAATAGATTCAAACCTTAGATCTTTCAACTCTTTTTCAAGCCTAATCATGTCTCGATAAACCTTTTCAGAATTGTATCTATTACTGATATAAAAAATTCCTAATCCAACAAGAAATAATACAAAAGGCAATTGTTGAACAACCGCCGTTTTTGTAAGAAAACTCCCATCGATAAAATCCTTAAACGAACTACTAGAAATTTCTTTCTGTTCCTGATTAGGAGTTACAAAATCGTTATATTTCTTTTTGAACCTAAACATTCTTATTTCAAATTAGGTTTAGCTATTCTTAATTTTGCACTACGTGCTCTTCCATTCAATTCAATCTCTTCCTCATTTGGCAAAATCACTTTTCGATTCACACTTAAAAGTGGAGTTTGAACATTTCCGAAGAAATCTTTATCAGCTCCTCCTTCAAATTTCCCATCTCGAATGTAATTTTTCACCAAACGATCTTCTAAAGAATGATATGTAATAACAACAAGGCGACCTTCAGGTTTTAAAACATCAGCACACTGCATTAACATCTCCTTCAGCACATCCATTTCTTTGTTCACCTCAATTCTTAGAGCCTGAAACACCTGAGCCAAGTATTTATGTTCCTTAAATTTTGGAGTACAAGGAGCTATTACTTCTTTGAATTGCTGAATGGTCTTAAATGAATTCTCTTTTCGATAACTTTCAATCAACCTCACCAATTTTCCTGGATTTTTAACCTCCCCATACATTTTGAAAATCTTAAACAGATCTTCTATTTCGTAATCGTTTAGGATATCTGCCGCCGTAAATTCTGAACTTTGATTCATTCTCATATCCAGATCACCATCAAATCGAAATGAAAAGCCACGTTCCGCAACATCAAACTCATGAGATGACACACCTAAATCTGCTAAAATCCCATCAATTTTATCATATCCAAGGTACTTTAGGAAATTTTTAAAATATCTGAAATTATGGCGTACAAAAATAAATCGATCGTCATCCGGCACATTAGCTTCGGCATCCTCATCCTGGTCAAATCCAATTAATTTACCAGTAGTTAAATACTTTAAAATCTCGCGCGAGTGACCTCCACCGCCAAAGGTTAAATCTACATATACACCTTCAGGATTAATATTTAATCCCTCGATGCTTTCTCCTAACAAAACTGGTATATGATATTCACTCATTATAAATCTTTTAAATGCAATTGAATTAAGCCCGCAAAGGAACAATTCCCTACTAACAAAACCAACAATTATTCAGGCTTTATATCTCCTCCTAAAATCTCATCAGCCAAATCACTAAACCCATCCTGACTCCAAGCAGACTCCTCATAGGTTTTAGAATCCCAAATTTCGATTTTTCCATCCTGTCCCGCCAATGTAATGTCCTTGTCAAAACAAGCAAAATCGAAAAATTTCTTTGGTAATAAAATTCTTCCATTCCCATCAATTTGAACTTCGGCAGTTCCCCTAAAAAATTCCCGCATAAACCCTGAATGCTTTTTATTGAATGGATTTAATTTGGCTCTCACCATCTCAGTTTGTCGCTCCCATTCTTGCAGAGGGTATAAATCGAGGCATTTTTCGTAAAGGTTTTTTCTAAGCACACAACGACTCTCGGAGTCTCCATTTAGGAGTTTCCGAAACGCAGAAGGCAATAAAACCCTACCTTTCGCGTCCAATTTACATTGATAATCGCCTATAAATGTTACCATTAAAAAAAATCGATTTACATTTGTAAAATTAGAGAAAAAATTACCCACTTTCAACCACTTCACCCCACTTTTCTGTTATTGTTGATAACTTTTCTTCACACACACAAGTAATTATTCCTCAATAAGTTTGATTATGCCCTAAAATTTATAACAACAAACCAAGTTTTTTGCGATATTTGCTCTCCAAATAATATGACCATCGATTTTTATGCAAAACGAAAATTCAAATAATTATCCTAAAATAGATATAGAAAAAGTATTTGCCAGTAAAAGTGAAAAAATGGCAAAACTACTTCCTGGCTTTATTATTCGATACCTGAAAAGAATTCTTCATCAAGATGAGATTAATGATTTCCTTTCAAGAAATTATCAAAAACAGGGAATTGAATTTGCT
>Ga0209692_10001553_pt1 | contig 30343 bp, 36 predicted proteins | sample tdDd472_FD_187129 | JGI IMG/M metagenome (GOLD analysis project Ga0209692, IMG submission 187129) | Marine sediment microbial communities from the Atlantic coast under amendment with organic carbon and nitrate - tdDd47.2 (SPAdes)... | ecosystem: Environmental > Aquatic > Marine > Coastal >...
CGGCGCCGACATGCCCGTGGTCGTCTCGATGCTCAACTCCTATTCGGGCTGGGCGGCGGCGGCTATCGGCTTCTCGCTCGGCAACGACCTGCTGATCGTGGTCGGTGCATTGGTCGGCTCGTCGGGCGCGATTCTCTCCTACATCATGTGCAAGGCGATGAACCGGTCCTTCGTCTCGGTCATTCTCGGTGGTTTCGGCAACACGACCGGGCCGGCGATGGCTGTCGAGGGCGAACAGGTCGCGATCGACGCGGAAGGCGTCGCGGCGGCTCTGAGGGATGCCGACAGCGTCATCATTGTTCCGGGCTACGGGATGGCTGTGGCGCAGGCGCAGCAGGCCGTCTCGGAACTGACGCGCAAGCTGCGCGCACAGGGCAAGGAAGTGCGTTTCGCGATCCATCCGGTCGCGGGCCGCTTGCCGGGCCACATGAACGTTCTGCTGGCCGAGGCGAAGGTGCCCTATGACATCGTCATGGAAATGGACGAGATCAACGAGGACTTCCCGGATACGGATGTGGTGATCGTCATCGGCTCGAACGACATCGTCAACCCGGCGGCGGAGGAGGATCCGAACTCGCCGATCGCCGGCATGCCGGTGCTGGAAGTCTGGAAGGCAAAGCAGGTCTTCGTCTCCAAGCGCGGTCAGGGCACCGGCTATTCCGGCATCGAGAACCCGTTGTTCTACAAGGACAACACGCGGATGTTCTTCGGTGACGCGAAGGACTCAGTCAGCCAACTGGTCAACCTGGTCGACTGACCGCATAAAAACCGATTTCGCCGCCGACACTTCGTCGGCGATGAAACCCATCACCGTCTGGATGCGTACGGATTCGCGCGCATCCAGATGGGCGATGATCCAGAAGGTGCGGACGAGTTCGACCTCGCCGGGCAGGACCGGAACAAGGTCCGGATCGCCGGCAGCCATGAAATCCGGCAGGATGCAGAGCCCGGCACCGGCCCTCGTGGCGTGGAACTGCGCGAACAGGTTGGTGCTGGAAAGCCGCGGCGCCAGCCCGTCTCCGATCTGGCCGAGATAGTCGAGCTCGGGCGTGAAGATCAGTTCCGGGATGTAGCCGATCATCGGGTGGCGGGCGAAGTCCTGCCGGCTCGATATAGGGCCGTTTTCCTCCAGATAGCGGCGCGCGCCATAGACATGCAGTGTGTAGTCGGTGAGCTTTCGTGAATAGAGCCGGCCCTTGTCCGGCCGTTCCAGCCCGATGGCGATGTCCGCCTCGCGCTTTGTCAGGCTGAAGACGCGCGGCATGGCGACGATCTGCAGTTCCAGCTGCGGATTGCGATGGGTCAGTTCACCGATGCGGGGCGCCAGGAAGAGGGAGCCGAAGCCGTCCGGCGCGCCGATGCGGACCACGCCGCCGAGCGAGAATTTCTCCCCGGCGATCTCGTTCTCGATACTGGCGGCCGAACTCTCGATCGTCTCGGCCTTGATCAGCAGCCGCTCGCCCGCATCGGTGAGCGAATAGCCGCGCGGCGAACGCTGGAACAGTTCGGCCCCGAGCCTTCCCTCCAGCGCCGTGATGCGCCGGCTGACCGTCGCATGATCGGTGCCCATGCGCCGTGCGGCCGCGGTCAATCGTCCGGTGCGTGCCACCGACAGAAAATAGCGCAGATCGTCCCAATCGAATGCCATGACATATGAGCATATTCGCACAATAGGTGGGTGATCAAGCGCATGGATTTGCGCATTCAATCACGATATCCTGCGAAAAATGGCTCATCGGGAGGAGTGCATGCGCGAGATCGGACATTTCATCGGCGGCAAGCATGTCGCTGGAACAAGCGGACGCACCAGCGACGTCTTCAATCCGGCGACGGGTGAGGTCGAGGCGAAGGTGGCGCTTGCCAGCGCGAATGAACTGAACGCGGCGATCGAGAACGCCAAGGCGGCACAACCAGCATGGGCTGCGACCAATCCACAGCGCCGCGCCCGCGTGATGATGAAATTCGTCGACCTGCTCAATCGCGACATGGACAAACTCGCCGAAGCGCTGTCGCGCGAGCACGGCAAGACGCTGCCCGATGCGAAGGGCGATGTCATCCGGGGCCTCGAAGTCGCGGAGTTCTGCATCGGTGCGCCGCACCTCCTGAAGGGCGAATTCACCGAGGGTGCCGGGCCCGGCATCGACATCCATTCCGTGCGCCAGCCGCTTGGCGTGGTCGCCGGCATCACGCCGTTCAATTTCCCGGCGATGATCCCGATGTGGAAATTCTGCCCGGCGATCGCCTGCGGCAACGCCTTCATCCTGAAGCCGTCGGAGCGCGATCCCTCGGTGCCGATCATGCTGGCCGAACTGATGCTGGAGGCCGGCGTGCCGGAAGGCATCCTCAATGTCGTCAATGGCGACAAGGAGGCCGTGGACGGCATTCTCGATCATCCCGACATCATGGCGGTCGGCTTCGTCGGCTCGACCGCGATCGCCGAATATGTCTATGCGCGCGGCTGCGCGGCGGGCAAGCGCGTCCAGTGCTTCGGCGGCGCCAAGAACCACATGCTGATCATGCCGGACGCGGACATGGACCAGGCGGTCGATGCGCTGGTTGGCGCCGGCTACGGCGCGGCTGGGGAGCGATGCATGGCCGTCTCGGTTGCGGTGCCGATCGGCGAGGGCACCGCCGACAGGCTGATGGAAAAGCTCACGCCGCGCGTCGAGAATTTGAAGATCGCGCCCTACACCGCCGGCAATGACGCCGATTTCGGGCCGCTGGTCACCAAAGCCGCTCATGACCGCGTCAAGGGCTATGTCGACAAGGGCATCGAGGAAGGCGCCGACCTCGTCGTCGACGGCCGCGATTTTTCCATGCAGGGCTACGAGAACGGCTTCTTCATCGGCGGTTGCCTGTTCGACAATGTCACGAAGGACATGTCGATCTACCGGGAAGAGATCTTCGGGCCGGTTCTATCGGTCGTGCGCGCCAAGACCTACGAGGAAGGGCTCGATCTCGCCATGAGCCATGAATATGGCAATGGCGTTGCGATCTTCACCCGCGATGGCGACGCCGCGCGGGACTTCGCCGCGCGCATCAATATCGGCATGGTTGGCATCAACGTGCCCATCCCGGTGCCGCTGGCCTATTACACCTTCGGCGGCTGGAAACGGTCCGGTTTCGGCGACCTGAACCAGCACGGACCCGACGCCTTCCGCTTCTACACCCGGACTAAGACGATCACCTCGCGCTGGCCTTCGGGCATCAAGGACGGCGCCGAGTTCGTCATTCCGACGATGAACTGACGCCACGGAGAGCAGGCAATGGATTTCGGTCTCACGGAAGAACAGCGCTCGATCCAGGAAATGGCGCGCAGTTTCGCCGACGACAAGCTCGCTCCGAATGCGATCGAATGGGACGAGACGGCGCAGTTTCCCGCCGATGTCGTTCGGTCGGTTGGTGAGCTCGGCCTTGGCGGCATCTATGTGCGCGAGGATGTTGGCGGATCGGGGCTCGGCCGGCTCGACGCGGTGATCGTTTTCGAGGCGCTGGCGCATGGCTGTCCGTCGATCGGTTCGTTCATCTCGATCCACAACATGGCGGCCTGGATGATCGACCAGTTCGGCACCGAGGAACAGCGCCAGACCTGGCTGCCGAAGCTCTGTTCGATGGAACTGATCGCGGCCTATTGCCTGACCGAACCGGATGCCGGATCCGACGCCGCATCGCTTCGAACACGCGCCGAGCGCGACGGCAACGGCTGGAAGCTGAACGGCACGAAGTCCTTCATCTCGGGCGGCGGCTTTTCCGATCTCTATCTCACGATGGTCCGCACGGGTGGCGAGGGAGCGGACGGCATTTCGGCGATCCTGGTCGAGAACGGCACGCCGGGCCTGTCCTTCGGGACGAAGGAGCGCAAGATGGGCTGGAGGGCGCACCCGACAGCGCAGGTCCAGTTCGACGATTGCAAGGTTCCGGCCGACCATCTGCTCGGCGAGGAAGGCAAGGGGTTCCGTTATGCAATGGCCGGTCTCGACGGCGGCCGTCTGAATATCGCGGCAAGTGCGCTCGGCGCGGCGCAGGCGGCGCTCGACAAGGCGCTGGACTATGCGCGCGAACGCAAGGCCTTCGGCAAGCCGATCGCGGATCTGCAGTCGCTGCAGTTCAAGCTGGCCGACATGGAGACCGAACTCCAGGCGGCGCGCGTTTTCCTCTACCATGCGGCCTCGAAGCTCGATGCCGGCGCGAAGGACGCGACGAAATTCTGCGCCATGGCCAAGCGTTTCGTCACCGACGTCGCCTTCAAGGCGGCCAACGATGCGCTGCAGATCCATGGCGGCTATGGCTATCTCGTCGATTTCGGGCTGGAGAAGATCGTGCGCGATCTGCGTGTGCACCAGATCCTCGAGGGCACCAACGAGATCATGCGCGTGATCGTCGCGCGCCACATGCTGTCGGAGCGCTAGTTTGGCAGACACGCGCGATATCCATATTCGCGAGGCCGGCCGAACCGGCCGGATCACGCTGGAGCGGCCGAAGGCGCTCAACGCGCTGACCTATGACATGGCCATGGCGATCGAGGCGGCTATCGGGCGCTGGCAGGCGGGCGATGCGATCGATCTTATCCTGATCGACGCCGAGGGCGAGAAGGCCTTCTGCGCCGGCGGCGATATCGCCGAGATGTATGCGACCGGCAGCCGCGGGGATTACGCGTATGGCCGCAGATTCTGGGCCGACGAATACCGGCTGAATGCAGCGATCGCCGATTGCGCGATCCCCTATATCGCCGTGATGGACGGCATCGTCATGGGCGGCGGCGCGGGCATCTCGGTGCACGGCTCGCATCGGATCGTCACCGAGCGGTCGATGATCGCCATGCCTGAATGCGCCATCGGCCTCATCCCCGATGTCGGCTGTTCGCTGCATCTGGCGAAAGCGCCGGGCCATCTCGGCGAGTTCCTGGCGATGACCGGTTGGCGGATGAACGCCGCCGACGCGATCCATGCGGGGTTTGCCGATATGGCGGTCGCGGCGGAGGATCTGGACGCGCTGAAAGGGCGGCTGAAAGAAGCAGCCGATCCGGAAGTGATTTCCGGTTTTGTCCGCTCGGCGGGCGAGGGGACGCTGACGCCGCATCTGGCGGCGATCGACCGGCATTTTTCGGGTGAGACGGCGCTGGATTGCCTTCGGTCGCTCGAAGGAGACGGTTCAGATTTCGCGCAGAAGGCGGCCGGGATGATCCGCAAGGCCTGCCCGCTGTCTGTCGGCTGCACCTTCGATCTCATTCGGCGGGTGCGGCAGCTCGACAGGATCGAGGACGCGCTGACGCTGGAATACCGCTTCACATGGCGGTCGATGTCGGATGGTGATTTCGTCGAGGGCGTGCGCGCCCAGATCATCGACAAGGACCGCAATCCCCGATGGAAGGTGGCGCGGCTGGAAGACCTCGACCCGGCGGAGATCGAGGCAATGCTGGCGCCACTCGGGGCGGACGAATTGAAGCTTGGACGGGAGGAGACCGCATGAGCAGGATCGCATTTATCGGGCTTGGCAATATGGGCATGCCGATGGCCATAAACCTGAAGAAGGCCGGCCACGAAATCCATGCTTTCGATGCCGTCGCCGCGGCGATGGAGAAGGCGAAGGCGGAGGGGTTGAACCCGGCTGCAAGCGCGGTCGAGGCGGTCACGGATGCCGAGATCGTCGTCACCATGTTGCCGAACGGTCCGATCGTGCTGAAGGTGTTCGAGGAGATCGTGCCGGCGGCCCGGAAAGGTGCGGTCATCATCGACTGCTCGACCATCGACGTCGCGAGCGCAAAACAGGCCCATACCATGGTCGAGGCCGCAGGCCTTCTGCCGCTCGACGCACCGGTTTCGGGAGGAACGTCTGGCGCGGTCGCGGGTACGCTGACCTTCATGGTCGGCGGGTCGAAGGAGGCTTTCGAGAAAGCAACGCCGGTTCTCGACATCATGGGCGGTCGGCTCGTTCATTGCGGCGAGGGCGGCTCCGGCCAATCGGCAAAGATCTGCAACAACATGCTGTTGGCAATCTCGATGATCGGCGCCTGCGAAGCCTTCGCGCTGGCCGAGAAGATCGGGCTTTCAGCCGAAGCGGCCTTCGACGTGATTTCGACCTCCTCCGGGTTCTGCTGGTCGGTGAACAAATACTGTCCCGTGCCGGGTATAGGCCCGGAAAGCCCGGCGGATCATGGCTACAAGCCCGGCTTCGCGGCCGAACTGATGCTGAAGGATCTCGGTCTGTCGCAACAGGCGGCCGAGGAAGCCGGGCAGGCGACGCCGATGGGCGCGCATGCCATGCGACTGTATGAAACGTTCCTGGAGGAAGGTGGCGCGGGGAAGGACTTCTCCGGCATCATCGAATATCTGAAGAGTACGGCGCGGGCTGCCGCAGGCTAGGCCGGCAGGCGCCGCCGCGTCCTTGCAAGCGGTCATCCGGCCGCTGTATGCAGGCGCGATCCGGAGAGGATCGCGGGAGGGTATCTGATGGCTGGCAATCTCTATGACGCGCTGCTCGGCGAGGCCGGCGTGGAAGACCGTCTGTTGATGCGAGACGAGACTGCCGGCGCGATCAGCTACCGGGATTTTGCCGACCACTGCGCGCGTCTCGGCGGCGCGCTGGCCGAAGCCGGGATGAAGCCGGGAGACCGTGTCGCGGTGCAGGCCGACAAGTCCGCAACGGCGCTGGCGCTCTATCTTGCCGTCGTGCGCGCCGGCGGCATATACCTGCCCCTCAATGTCGCTTATACGCCCGCCGAAATCGAATATTTCCTCGGCGATGCCGAGCCGGTCATCTTTGTCTGCGATCCGACGAAACGCGATGCGCTGGACCCTGTAGCAAAGGCGGCTGGCGCAACGGTCCTGACACTCGACGCAACGGGCGGGGGCACGCTGGCGGAGGCGGCGAAGACGGCGAAACCTCTGGCCGGGACTTCATCTCGAGGCGGCTCCGATATCGCGGCGATCCTTTACACGTCCGGGACGACAGGACGTTCCAAGGGCGCGATGCTGAGCCATGACAATCTGCTGTCGAATGCGCTGTCGCTTGTCGAGGCCTGGCGCTTCACGTCCGACGACGTGCTGATCCACGCCTTGCCGATCTTTCATACGCACGGGCTGTTCGTCGCTACCAATGTGGTGCTGGCGTCGCGCGCCTCGATGATTTTCCAGCCGAAATTCGATCCGGCCAGGGTGCTTGCCGCCATGCCGGATGCGACCACATTGATGGGTGTCCCGACCTTCTATACGCGGCTGCTGCAGCAACCCGGGCTGACCCGGGAGGCGACAGCCAGTATGCGGCTGTTCGTTTCGGGCTCCGCGCCGCTTCTCGCCGAGACCCACCACGAATGGCAGGACCGGACCGGCCACGCGATCCTCGAACGCTACGGCATGACCGAAACCAACATGAACACATCGAACCCCTATGACGGGCGACGTATTGCGGGGACGGTCGGCTTTCCGCTGCCGGGCGTGGACCTCAGGGTCGTCGATCCCGAGACCGGCACACGGCTCGAAGCCGGGGAGATCGGCATGATCGAGGTGCGCGGGCCGAATGTCTTTTCCGGATATTGGCGTATGCCGGAGAAGACGGCTGCCGAGTTTCGAGAGGATGGTTTCTTCATCACCGGGGACCTCGGCAAGGTGGATGCCGACGGCTATGTCCACATTGTCGGGCGCGGCAAGGACCTGATCATCACGGGTGGCTTCAATGTCTATCCGAAGGAGGTCGAGATGGAGATCGATGCGATGGAGGGTGTCCTCGAAAGTGCGGTATTCGGCGTGGCCCATCCCGATTTCGGCGAGGGGATCGTCGCGGCCGTGGTGGCCAGGGACGGCGCGAGCCTGAACGAGAAGGAAATCATCACGGCCCTCGGCGAGCGGCTCGCTGCCTACAAGCGTCCCAAGAAAGTCGTTTTTCTGGAAGAATTGCCGCGCAACACGATGGGCAAGGTGCAAAAGAACCTTTTGCGCAGCCAATTCGCCGACAGCTTTGCGTAAATAGCTGGCCAAGCGCCTGACGCGGGCATCATTCTCCGACTGCGGTTAATTGTCAGGAACCGAACGTATCTCCCGGCGTTGATGTCCCGAGCGCGCTGAATGGCGCGATCAAAACAATAAGTCGAGCGCGACAGCATTGCATGACGATCCCGAGACTAAACTTTCGGGAAACGATCCTGTCTTGCCGCGTCCCGACCAGAAAAATGCATAATGCGAAGGAGATCACGATGAGATTCGCAAAGACCGCCGCTACAGGCGCTGTCGCCTTGGCCGCCGCCTTGATGTGCGGCACGGCTTATGCCCAGAACGGCAACGAGGCGCAGGATAATACCGGGCCGGAGACTGTTGGTCAGGCCGAGGCGGGTGTCCTCGACTGTGTCGTCGAAGGCGGCAGGGGCTTCGTTTTCGGGTCCACCAAGGATGTCAGCTGCACCTATTCGCCTGCCGAAGGCCCGACGGAGACCTATTTCGGCGCGATCACGAAATACGGGATCGATATCGGCGCAACCGAGATCAGCTACATGAAGTGGGCCGTTCTCGCTCCGACCGTCGACGCCGTCATGCCGGGCGCGCTTGCCGGCGACTATTACGGCGTCTCCGCAGAGGCGACCGCCGGGGCCGGGCTTGGCGCCAACGCGCTGGTCGGCGGTTCGGACAAGACCATTTCGCTGCAGCCGGTGAGCGTCAGTGGACAGACCGGCCTGAACTTCGCGCTCGCTGTCAGCGAACTCGAGCTGCGCTCCGCCGCGCAGTGACTTCCATGCCGGCGTCGCGATGGCGCCGGCTCCACCCCCGCAGAGCAACCGAAGGAGACATGACATGAATTGGGACCAGATCGAAGGCAAGTGGACCGAATACAAAGGCAAGGCCCAGCAATCCTGGGGCAAGCTTACGGATGACGACGTCGCCGAAATCAATGGTAGCCGTGAGGAACTGGCTGGCAAGATCCAGTATCGTTACGGCAAGACCAAGGAAGAGGCGCACGAGGCAGTCAATGAATGGCTGGATTCCCTGTAAGGGTTTCTCATCCGCACAAACAAAAGGCCGCCTTCACGGGCGGCCTTTTTTGTGGGCTCAGAGTGCCTGGGCGATGATGAAGACGATCACGATGATGCCGATAAGGGCGGCTCCGGCGCGCCACCATGTCGTCATCCCGCCAAGCGGTGAGGTCGGGGGCACGACAGTTTCAAGGTCGCTGTCGTCGCGTGCTTCCTGTTCAATTCTGCGGTTCTGCAGATCGATATTGGTGTCGCTTTCATCTGGCATGGTCATTCTCCCGTTGGAGGAAAGGCATTTGCCGCTTCAAGGCGTCATAGTCGGCATCGAGCGGCGCGGCGGCTTTCGCGCTGTCGAGCAGCAGCCTCGCATGGGATGAAATGAGGGCGCGCGCCTTTGGGTTCCCGATTTCCCGCAAACGGGCCAGCGCCTGCGCGATATGCTTCATCATCAGCATGTTGCCGGCGGCGGCCTGACGCAATGGATGGAATGCAGTGTCGAGCATGGCCTCTAGGCTTAGTCCGGGCATCTCGACGCGCAGGGTGCCTTCGGCATCTGTGAGATCGCGGCCGCGAAGGCCCATCCGGACCGCCGCAGAAAGCGCCGCCGTCAACCGGTCCAGCGAGGCGATCGCGGTGAAGGTGTCGTTGACGCCTGGAGAAAGCGCTCGCAAGGCTATCTCTATCAGCAGATTGATCGAGTACTCGATGTCGTCGATCGCATCGCGCGACGGCAGGATGAGCAGGCAATCGCGCAGACGTTCCGAAAAGAGGTCGACTCCGTCGTCCGGCTGCCGCGACAGATAGGCCACCGGCTGGGTTTCGATGATAAAGTCACCGGGCTTGAAGCGGAGGCGGATGGTCAGATCTCCTTCGACGGCAAGCGCCAGAAGAGCTTTTTCCTCGACAGCGTTCAGATAGCCGGAACGCGACGCATCAATCGAGTGGCGAAAGTCGTTGGGCGAGGATTGCTCTGCGGCTTGTTCCTCCTCGTCCCGCACGATCATCGCGATACGCTTTTCCAATCGGTCCGAAATCGCGGCGATTTCCTCGTCGATTGTCACGCTGCGCGATACGGCGTGGACGAAAAAGATCAGTTGCAGAACGGAAATAACGGCCAGCAGCGATGCCCCCGCGATAGAAAGCGGCGGCACGAGATCGGAGCCGGTTGGGTAGAGCACGGTCAGGGCGAAGAGAAATGTACCGCCCAGCAGGCCCGCGGTGACCTGGTTGACCCGGTCGCTGGTGAAGCGCTTGAGGAGCCGCGGGGCGATATTGCCAGCAGCCAGGGTGAAAACAATCAGCACCAGCGAATAGACGAGGCTCAGCGTGGTGATGGCAGCGGCGGCAATGGTCGATAGCAGGCTTCGCGCCGTATCGGGTGTCATCTCGGCGGCGACGCCGAACCAGGAGACGATCGAAGACCTGAAGGCGTGATCGATCCACAAGAGCGGAAAGGCCGAGAGCCAGATTGCCAGCGCGATGGCGCCCGGGACTGTTATCAGCCCGCGCAACGGCAGGAACTGGCGGCTAAAAATCGGCTTCAAATACTGGCAACCCGTTACGTGATCGATGGGTTTTCAACGCGCCAGCCTTCTTTACGTTCCGAAATCCGAACTAGCTTGCCGTTCCTGCGTTTACTTCTCGAGACGAAAACCAGAGCGAGCGTGGCGCCGATGGCGCGCAGCGCAGGGAAAGGAGTGACGACATGCCTGAGGACAAGAGGCCGAGTGTCAAGAATGACGATGTTTATGAAGCGCTGCGCGACGACGGCGCTTCGAAGGAAAAGGCGGCTCGTATCGCCAATGCCAAGGCGCGCGGCGACAATCCGTCCCGGAAAGGCGGGAAGGCCGCGCCTTACGAGGAATGGACGAAGGATGAGCTCTATGAGCGGGCTGCCGATATCGGAATCGAGGGGCGTTCCAAGATGGACAAGGGCGAACTGATCTCCGCGCTTCGAAATCACTAAATTTTTTTTCGGGCGGGATGGAACCGTTTGCCTCGGGGCGCGTTCTGCCTGTGCAACTCGATAGATCGAGATTGAAAATAACGGCGCACTACCCTCCTACCCCCGCACGCGCCGTCATTCAGAGAGAACCGGTTTCCCCCACCGGTTCTCTCTTATTTTGGGGTTGGTTTCAGATGATTTCCGAACTTGCGATGGTGAGCGTGTAGATCACGGCGTCGTCGGTGATTTCCAATGCGCCCTTGCCATTGACGGCGGCGGGGACGATCCGTTCGAGCATGGTGCGGCCAAAGCTCTTCGGGCGGCTGACTGCCGACTGAACACGCGGCGTTTCCGTCCATGTCAATGTGGCGTCTGCTTCATGCAACGATGCGCGCTCGCAGGAAATGACGATCTTGCCGTTCGCCAGCGTCAGGGCGCCATGCACAAGGGCGTTTGTCACCAGCTCGTGCAGGGCCAGTCCCACATGCAAGGTGCCATTGGGGCCGAGTTCGAGATTGTCGCCTTCGAAGAGAATCTGGCCATCGGCCGTCGGCACGACATCGCGAACCTGCCTCTGCACCAGATCGAAGATGCTGGAACCGCGCCAATTGCTGTCGGTGATGACATCCTGGGATTTGGCGAGCGATTGCAGCCTTCCGGTGAAACGGCGGATATACTCGTTTTTTGTCGGTGCCACGCGTGCGGTCTGGGCAGACAGGCTGAGCACCATGGCCAACATGTTCTTCGAGCGGTGGGAAACTTCGCGCAGCAAGTTCTTCAGGGTTTGCTCGCGCTGTTTCTGTTCCGTCACGTCGATGCAGGAACAGATAAAGCCTTCGATGTTTTCCTGCTTATCGCGTGTGCGATTTATCGTCAGGTGGAGATTCCAGCGTATCGGCCGGCCGGACTCGTCTGTCGACGTCGCAGTGACATCGACGCTGCAAGGCTTTCCGGATTCTTCGGCTTCTCTTTTTGCCTCGGCCAGTTCGCCGAGGGGGCCTTCCTGAAACAGCTCAGTCTCGTTCGCCCCGGTCCTGTCCCGAGCCGCCCAAACGGACTGGGGATTGACGAACCAGCGAAAATTGCCGTCCAGATCCTGAAAAAAAATCGTCACCGGTGTTCCGACCAGCGACTTCAAAATCATGTCCCTGTTGGGCATGTACCCTACGCTACAAAGCTAGGCGGGCGCATCCTCCCGGATCCGCCCGCATGATTGTCTAAACTCTCCTGAATATCCGCGCGGCGAGGCTTACCACAAACAGTATCAGGAAAACGAAGAATAAAATCTGCGCGATACCGGCAGATGCCCCGGCGATACCACCGAAGCCGAGAAATGCCGCGATCAGAGCGACAACGAGAAAAGTAAGTGCCCATCCAAGCATGACGTATCTCCTTGTTGTTACACAACTCAATAACGTCCACAGGCTCCTCCGGTTCCCAGTGCGCGGTTTTTTATGCCGCGTTTCTTACTTCTTCGCGGAAAAACAACGCCTGACTGATCAGTGCCGAAACTGCGGCCGGTTCAAACGGCTTGGTCACCAGGAAAGCGGGTTCCGGGCGCTCGCCGGTCAGCAAGCGTTCCGGGAACGCGGTGATGAAAATAACCGGAAGGGTCATTTCGTGAAGAATCTCGTTCACGGCGTCGAGACCCGAGCTCCCGTCGGCGAGCTGGATATCGGCGAGAACGATGCCGGGACGATCGGCTGCGACCATCTGCATGGCTTCCGAGTGCGTTCGCGCGATCCCGGTCACCGTGTGGCCGAGATCCTCGACCATGGCCTGGATGTCCATGGCGATCAGCGGTTCGTCTTCGATGATCAGAACCTTTGTCGCCACCTGCGCCGCGATGTCGCTATGCGCCTGGTCGATAAGGCTTTTAAGTTCATCCTCGTCGACATTCAGAATGTAGGCGGTTTCATCACGGGAGAAGCCTTCAACGAAAACCAGGAGAAAGGCTTGGCGCGGCAGCGGCGAAATCGCCTGCAGTGTGCGTGTGCCGCTCTGTTCGATACCGGTGGCCTGCGAGTCGCGCAGATTGAGGTCGATCGACGACCACAGGGAAACGAACATCCGATAGAGCCCAGTGCGCGTTCCGTGATCATTTGGCAGCGATGACGGATCCGAGATGAGCGCTTCCAGCAGCGCGGCAACGTAATTGTCCGCGCTCGACTGCGATCCCATGACCGATCGTGCATAGCGGCGCAGATAAGGAATCTGACCCGAAAGTTCGGCTGCGAGTGACATCTATACCCTCCTGGCTATCACTTTTCTCACCTAGGAACGCGAGCTCGCGAGAAAAGTTCCATTTTTTTCGCAACCATTTTCAACATGGTGCGTTGTGGCCTAGATTGTGAGGTTAGAGGTCCATGACTGCAACACTAAATCAGGCAAGCTATTCCGTGGCGGACAGCGACAAGAAATCACCAAAACTCGACGATCTGACGGCATCGCAGATCGGCAAGAGGCTTCGTGCCCAGTTTGACGAAGTCTTGAACGAGCCCGTTCCCGATCGCTTCCTCGATCTATTGAACCGGCTCGAAACCGCGGAAAAGAAACCGGCGAAGGATAGCGATCATGAATGAGGCGCTTTCTTTCAAGGACGGCCTTTTGGCAGCGATCCCGAATTTGCGCGCCTTTGCGATTTCTCTATGCGGGACGGCGGACAAGGCGGATGATCTCGTACAGGAGACGCTTGTGCGCGCCTGGGACAAGCAAGCGTCGTTTCAGCCCGGCACCAATCTGCGTGCGTGGCTGTTCACCATCCTTCGCAACGAATTCTACAGCCAGATGCGCAAGCGCGGGCGTGAAGTTTCCGATGCCGACGGTGCGTTGACCGTGGCGATGGCGACGCATCCCGAACAGGCAGGCAAGCTCGACATGCAGGATTTCCAGGTTGCGCTGGCGAAGCTGCCGGATGACCAGCGCGAGGCGATCATTCTGATCGGCGCAACCGGTCTTTCCTACGAAGAAGCTGCGGAGATCTGCGGGTGCGCCGTCGGTACGGTCAAGAGCCGCGTCTCCCGTGCGAGGACAAGGCTGAGCGAGTTGCTCGGTGTCACCGACAGCAGCGAGTACGGCCCGGACGGCGTCTCGACGCATGTGATGAACCGCCCTTTGGTCGGTAACGCGGCCTGATCACCCGGCAAGCAGCTGGGCGATGGCCGCGCAGAGATCCTCATAGGCGAAAGGTTTCTGGACGATCTCGAAGCGGCCGGAAAATGCGCTGGGACCACCAGATTCAGGGTCGGTCAACATGAAGACGACTGGCACGTTTTCATTTTCGAGCTTGGCGAAAAACACTTCGCCAAGCGCTTTCGCGGCGTGGAAATCGACAATCGCAAGATCAAACTGCCGTTCCGTGAGCGATCTACTTTCACCGCCCCCGTCAGTGACGATATTTGTCGCGCCTAGTTCATCGAGGACCGATTCAATATCCACCGCGATCAGCGCGGTGTCCTCGACGATCAGGACGTTTTTGCCGGACAGCAATAAGAGATCTCCTGGCGAGTGCTGGAACGAAACTCTATGATGGGCGTTTGAGTGTGAGTCATTAAAAAAAGACACACTCACTCCACGTCACCCCCGACACCCGAAAATCGTAGCAGCGCCCATGGATACGTCTCCGCCGAAAAAGACGCGTAATATCCCCTGCGAGGAATGTCCTCTCGCATGCAGCGGGCACTTTCGTTCGTTCGAACCTTCGGAGCTGGAATTCGTCGCCGGCTTCAAGCGCGGGGAACTCGTCAGCGATGCGGGGTCGACGATTCTGCTGGAGGGCACCCATAGCGCTCATCTCTATACCGTGATCTCCGGTTGGGGATTTCGTTACAAGATGCTGGAGGACGGCCGGCGACAGATTCTCAACTATGTGCTGCCGGGAGATTTCCTCGGCCTGCAGGGTTCCGTTCTGTCGGAAATGCACCACTCGGTCGAAGCTTTGTCCGATATGATCCTGTGCGTCTTCGAACGCCAAAAGCTGTTCCAGCTGTTCGAAAAACATCCGCATCTCGGATACGACATAACCTGGCTTGCGGCCCGTGAGGAACAGATGCTGGACGAGCATCTGTTGTCGATAGGCCGGCGATCGGCGATGGAACGCGCGGCCTATCTTCTGTCTTTCCTTTATGAGCGTGGCGCTGCCGTCGAACTGTTTCCACGCAAGTCACGGATAGCACCGCTGACCCAGCAGCATGTGGCAGACACGCTCGGCCTGTCGCTGGTTCATACAAACAAGACTTTGAAGAAACTTGGCGATCGCGATGCGATTTCGTGGCTCGATTCCGGCTTCGAGATCAAGGACAACGAAAAGTTGCGCGAGATTGCCAACTGGACAGGCCTGTCGAACATCGCCCGACCCTTCATCTAAATCGGTATAAGCAAAGCCCGCGAGACCGGAATCTCGCGGGCGGCATATTGTTTTCCGTGCCCTGCCCGGGAGCGGACTGTAATTATTCCGTGATCAGCGCACGAAGCATCCACACTGCCTTCTCGTGGAAGGCCAGTCGGGCGACCAGCATGTCATGTGAGACATAGTCGTCATGACCCTCCGCAGTTTCTGCCGCATCACGCATCTTGCGGATCGCCGCCTCATGATCGTCGATCAGATCGGCGATCATTTCACGTGTCGTCCGTGCGGTCGTGTTCAACGAGACCACCGCCTTGTCGGGACCTGCGGCGTCGACGATCGGCGCATGGAAGCCCAGCGCGCGAATTCGTTCGGCGATAACGTCGGCGGCAGAGAACAGGTCCTTGTAGTGTTCCTCGGTCAGAAGATGGACCGAGCGAAACAGAGGCCCCACCACGTTCCAGTGGTAGACATGCGATTTGATGACCAGGAAATAAGTATCCGTGAGGATTGCCGAGAGCTGTTCGGCGATTTGTTTGCGTGCATCCGCCGTAAGGCCGGTATCCGGATTTTCCGTCACCAGTTTTGGTTTCAGAACTGCCTGTGACATAAAGCGTTTCCTTTCCTTAGGGTTGAAATCCGATCAATCCGCAGCGGCGGCTTCGGTTGCCGTGGCCGCGTTATCGATCGTACCTGCGTCCTGCTTGAAAGGATGCAGGACGAGCGCAGCGACGCCAGCCAGAACCAGGCCTGCAACCAGGACCGCAAGGACTGGTTTGCCGCGTCGGCCCTGACGCGCTTCTTCGGTTGAAAGCTTTTTCACTGCTTCCTCCTGTGGCTGGTTTTACAACTGTGAGAGTGGCCAACGCCTGGATGGCGTGACGGTTCCTCCTCCCGGATCAGCCGGCAGGCGTGCGGCCGGACTTGCCGGCGAGCTCGGTATCGATGACATCGCCGAACACGGCGTTGCCGGGACCTACGACGGCGATCTTCAGGCGATCGTCGGCATCGATGGACCATTCAAAGGCGAGATCCTTTTCGGTCCACTCGCTCGGGACAGCTATGCAGTCACCCAGCGCCACGGGATAGCTTTCGGCCTCGTGAAAGGCGAGGGGAAGGATCTCCTCGCATTCTTCCCGTGACATATAGAATTCGACGGGCGTGGGCACATAGGAGCACTCGTCGAGCGCGTGATCGCAGCCAAGCATCAAAACGGCAAAGACCAGATTTTCCATCGTCGTCTCCTTTGCAGAGACAACGGCGCAGGGAGGTTTGCGTTCCCGTATCGGCGGAAAGGTCCGGATCGGATTGCGAAAAATGGCCTTTTCTTCGCCAGCGCATGATTTCGCTGGAACCACCCGGCGAAGGAGGCGTTGAAGAACAGACACCCGATGGCCGGTCCGTGGAAAGTCTCGGCCACCGGGTGCGCGAGCTAGAACACTCACGAGAGGAATATTACAATGAAAAAGTATCTTTTGGCCACTACCGCCGCCTTTTCGATCCTTGCCGCTCCGGTCGCTTTTGCCCAGGACAGCAACACGAACGGCGCAATGGACAACAAGTCGATCTTTTCTCAGGAGCCCTATGCGGGTGAAGCTCCGGCTGGCGGCTTTTATTCCGCCAATCCCGATCAGGTTCTTGCGACCCGCTTTATCGGCGCCAATATCTACAACGGTACCGGCGACGAGGCCGAAACGGTTGGTGACGTCAACGACATCATCATGACCCCGGATGGACGCGCGGTGGCTGTGATCGCCGGCGTCGGCGGTTTCCTCGGCATCGGCGAAAAGGAAGTCGCCGTTTCCATCGATGAACTGTCCTGGAAGACCGGCACCGATGGCGATTACATGCTTGTTGGCGAGTTCTCCAAGGAAGATCTCGAAAATGCACCGGCCTTCGATCGCGAAGCTCTGAACCGCGACCGGCAGGCAGCCGAGATGCCCGCTGACAAGACCATGCAGGGCGACAAGACTGCCGAAGCCGAGGAGGCTTCGAAGGATCAGCAGATGGCCGAAACCAAGGCCGACGAGTCGACGGTCACCGCGTCCACCAAGCCTAACATGGAGACGACGCCTGCCAACGAAGCCCAGTTTGAAGCCAGCCAGCTGATCGGCATGGAAGTTGTCGGAGCTGATGACGAAACGATCGGCGAAGTCGGCGACGTCCTCGTCAATGACGGCGGCAAGATCGATGCATTCATTATCGACGTCGGCGGTTTCCTCGGCATGAACGAAAAGCCGGTCGCCGTATCGATGAAGGATCTCCAGTTCGCCCGCGCCGAAGGCTCGAAGGACTGGACCGAAATCAAGACCGGTTTGACCAAGGAAACGCTCGAGTCGCAGGAGGCCTACACGAAGGACCTCTACGAGTCCGATGCTGACTCGGTGATCCTGGTTGCACCGGCGAAGTAAATCTTTGCGGCACCGCGCCTCTTTGGGCGCGGTGCCTTTTTCTGGAGTAGGCAGCCCGTGCTGACGTTCAACAGCCTAACCTTCCGCTCGCTCGCCACGATCGCTCTTCTGATAGCAATCGTGGCGGCTTTGTATTTTGCACGGGCCATTTTCCTGCCGATCACGATGGGGCTGCTGGTCGCTCTCGTTCTACATTTGCCGATCATGGCGCTCCACCGCATCGGCATGCCGAAAATCCTTGCGGTAGGGGTGCTGATCACCGCCGTCGCCGCGATATTGACCCTGATCTTCATTCTGGTCGCGGGGCCGCTCAGTAATATTTTCGACAACTGGCCTCAGATCGCAGCGGAGCTCAGGGGTAAAATCTACCATTTGCGAGCGGCTTTTTCCGCGGCCGAACAGGCCGGCGATGCCGTGTCCAAGATCGCCGACGACGTCAAGAATATCGTCAATGATCCGGAAGTGCAGGAAGTCGTCATGCACGAACCGAATTTCCTCGCTCGCGCTGCGACATCCGTTGCCGATGTCGTCACCGGAGTCGTCGTCACGCTGACCATATCCGCTTTTGTCCTCGTCATGCGTCGGCCGTTCCTGACATTGGCGACCATGCCTTTCGACCGGACGTCGACCAAACTGCGTGCAGCGCGCATCTGGAAGAATGCCGAGCAGGAAGTCAGCCATTTCTTTCTGGTCACCAGCATGATCAATGCCGCCCTCGGATTTGCCGTCGGCTTTGCACTCTGGCTGCTCGATGTGCCGATGCCCTATGTCTGGGGCATTGTCGTCGCCCTGTTGAACTACGTTCTCTTCGTTGGACCGGCGATCGGCACAGCGGCGCTGTTCGCAGCCTCGGTGATTACCTTCGACGCACCGTTCCAGATGTTCGCGCCGCCTCTCGCCTATCTCGCGATCAATTTCGTGGAAGCGAATTTCGTTACGCCGCATTTCCTCGGCCGACGCCTGCAGGTCGCGCCGCTGACGATCATCCTGTCGCTGCTGTTCTGGGGCTGGCTGTGGGGATTCGCCGGTTTGATACTGGCGGTGCCGGCATTGGTCCTTCTGAAGGCGATCGCCGACAAGGCGGAGCCGCTTGCCGATCTTCGCCGCATTCTGACGCCGCGCAGGCAGCCGGGCGCTGTTTTGGAACCGATCCGGCTGGCGCGCGTTGTCCCTGAAGAAAAAAGGAGCTTTCTATGAACACCGCAACGAAGACCGCACGGACCAACCGTAGCGAGGCCGATCTGGCCGCCGAACTTGACGGACTGCGCAAGGACTTCGAGGCGCTGGCAGAGCGCTTCACAAGCTTGTCCGATGCCGGGGTGCGAACGGCACGCGACTACACCAAGGAAAAAGCCGCGGCCGCACGGGAAAAGGGCGAGACGGTTTATTCGGACTTTTCGGCACGCGCCAGCGAACTGGAGGAGCAGGCAGCATATCAGATCAGACGCCATCCTCTCCAGGCACTGGGGATCGCTGCCGGCGTCGGTTTTCTCGCCGCTCTGCTGACGCGCCGCTAATGCCCATGCCAGCCGGACTGAATTTCCTGGCGAACATGTTCCGGGCCGATGTGGCGCGCCTGCGGGCGCGCACCATCACGGCCGCCGCCTGTTATGCCGTTGCCGCGCTGGTGTTTACCGGCGCGATCGGTCTCGGCGGAGCGGCCGGGACCGTCGCGCTCGTCGAGCGCTTTGGACTGGTGGAAGGGCTCGCATTCGCGGCCCTTGCTCTCGTACTTGTTGGTGTTATTGCGCTGCTGTTGAACACGATGTCGCGCCTGCGGCACGAGCGCCGGGCGCAGCGGGCTGCGGCAGCGCGTTCCCTCGCGATGTCGCAATTGGCTGAGGAAGGCCTGGAGCGGACCCGCGAGAGCGTTCCGGCCTTGTTGCCGGTCGCAGCGATCCTGACTTTCACCCTGACATCCGTGCTGTTGGGAAAGTCGCGATCCTAGAGGAATTTAGTCGATCTGGCGTACAGGAATTCGGAAGGTGACGCTCATGCCTTCCGAATCGAAACGCCGATCGATCTCACCCTGCAATTCGCCGCGCACGCTGGCTTCCACGAGGCGTGAACCGAAGCCTTTGCTCTTCGGCTCTTCCGCCACGACATTGCCTTTTTCCATCCAGACGATGATCAGGACACGCTTGTCGCCCTTGCCTTCGTAACGCCACCGTACCGACAATTCCGCGTCGCCGTCGGCCACGCCACTATATTTCAGCGCGTTGGTTGCCAGCTCATGAAAGACGAGACCCAGTGACTGGGTTGCGCGCTCATTGAGATTGACGGACGGGCCCTCGATATTCGACGCTTCCCCATTTTCGCCGAAAACCTGCCCGAGTTCGGTCTTGAGAAGGTCGCCGAGATTGGCGCGGCCCCAATGCGAGCGGGCGAGCAAATCCTGTGCGTTCGCCATCGCGTTCAGGCGCGAAGAGAATGATGTGCTGAATTCGTCGAGTGTATCGGAGGACGATACCGTTTGACGGGCGATCGCCATGACACGCGAGATCGAATTCTTGATACGGTGACGCATCTCCTGAAGCAGGAGTTCTTTTTCCTCGAGGCTGCGCCGGCTGGTTTCATGCAAGGCGATCGCCGATTCCACAGATTTGTGCTGCCAGCGTGCCCCTGCTGCAAGCGAAGCGGCGAGAACGATGAGGACGACTCCGAGCGCGTAGACGGGAAGGAAATCGGCATATTCGGCTGCGCGACCGATGGAACTCACCTCGAAACGCCATTTGCGGCCTGCGATATCGGATTCCAGGACGGTCATCATGCCATCGTCTGGACGCAGCTCATCGAAATTCGGGGATTCATAGAGCAAGACCGGCGGAGAGTCCGAGACATCGTAGGTCCGCAGGACGACCGGCAGGATCGGCGGCTTTTCGAGTGCTGCAACATGCAGATCCCCGGCACGGAAGGGCGCGTAGACGAAACCCGAGGGCATGGCGTTTGCCGCGACATTTGATCCGGCCGCGTAAAACGGCAGATAGACCAGGAAACCCTGCTGCTTGACGCTAGTGATCTCCTGCACGAGTTCGACGGGTGCTGACGCCGTCGCGGCATTGTTCTCGATGGCCAGTTGCATGGTGGCGCGACGCGTTTCTTCGGAAAACATGTCGTATCCGAGCGCCTTGTCGTTACGCGGATCGTGCGGTTCCAGGAGCACGATGGGAGCGCGATAGGGCTGCTCGGTCTCCGCGGGCCAGACATCCCGGTCCAGTTCATAGTCTGCATTCAGCCGGGTCTGGATGATTTCCTCGTTCCCGGTCGGGATGAGTTTCGCGTAACCGATCCCCTGAACACCGTTATAGCGTCCCTCCAGATCGATGCCGGTCACGAATCGCTTGAAAGCGTCAGTGTGGATGCCGCCTCCATTCGCGACGAAGAAGGCGTGCGTGGCCGCAAGCAGAGACAGATGCTGATCGATCCGCGAGGTCACGCGGCCAACCGCTTCTCCCGCGCTCGATTCGAACTCGGCCTGCGCCGTGTCACGGATCGCCTGGTACACGATCCATGTGATCCCGGCACCGAGAATGGCGACGATCAGAAAAACTACGGCAGGAAGAATACGCTTCATCAAGTGGGTTCCGGAAAGCGCAAGCCCCATAAAATGCGCCAAGGCCGAGTCGGATCATAATAGTCTTTTGACGCGACGGTGAGTCAATTCGGCGCTGCAAAAAAGCCGATCCATCGCGAGATTGCAATGCGCGATTATGACATGGATTGGATCAGGAACCTTGCGCCGTAAAAACCCGAAATGGCCGACACAGAGGACAAGACTGCGCCCCAGGCCATGTCGACCACGACGACCAGAAACGGCCATTCCTTCAGCGTTGCGTAGTTGGTCAGATCGTAGGTCCCATATGCAATGAGACCGAAAAGAGCGCCGAACAGGAGCGCAGAACCCGGCGCATTCGCCTTCAAAGCAGGCATGACCGCGAAAACGACGATCCCCACCACGTAGAGGCAATAAAACCCCGCGGCGACGCCGAGTCGCGGTTGGTCGAGAAGCAGGGTCCCGATCTGCCCGGCATAGAAATCGCGCGCGACACGCGCCAGCCAGATGAAATCCATGAATAGGAACGCAACAAGGGTCACGCAATAGGCGATGGCGTAGTGGAGCATGTTCGCAATCCTGTGTCTTGCGCTGTTACGCGGGGCGCTGGCAATCAGATCACTGCTTGCGAAACCGGTGATCCGCCCTGCCAACCGCTGCGTAATCGAGCGGTAACCAAATAGCGGGCCGTAAATGACCAGACAGAAAATTGCCGTCATCGGATCGGGCATCGCCGGGCTCTCGGCGGCGTGGCTTCTTTCTAAGAAACACCAGGTGACGCTCTATGAAGCCGCCGACCGCCTTGGCGGACACGCCAATACGCTTGACGTCGAAACGCCGGATGGCAGGACGCCGGTCGATACGGGCTTCATTGTCTACAATCGCCGCAACTATCCCAATCTGTCGGCGCTTTTCGATCATCTCGGCGTGGCGACCGACGAAACGGAAATGAGTTTCGCATTCTCGACGGGCGCAGGGGCCTATGAATATTCCGGTTCCGGGTTTTCCGGATTTTTCGGTCAGTGGCGCAACTCCGTCTCGCCGCGTCATTGGCGGCTTTTGCGCGACCTGTCGCGGTTCTTTTCGACTGCGAAAGACAGAATCGCCTCTGGCCGGCACGATATGTCGCTCGGTGAATTCCTGAAGGCAGAGGGCTATGGCGACAGTTTTGTGGCCGATCACATCGTACCGATGGGCGCGGCGATCTGGTCGACCGACGCTGACCAGATGCTGCGCTTCCCGGCCCGCAGCTTCATCGATTTCTACGACAATCACGGCATGCTGCAATTCAACGAACGTCCGTTGTGGCGCACCGTAACGGGCGGCAGCCGGAGCTATGTGGAGAAGATCGTCGCCGACGGCGATATCGAGGTCATCACGGGCGCGCCGATCGAGCGGCTTGTGCGTCATCCGAATTACGTACACGTCACCGACAGAAGTGGCGTGTCGCGTCCGTTCGATCATGTAGTCGCGGCCTGCCAGGCCGACCAGGCGCTTGCCATGCTCGATCAACCGGACGAAGCCGAGGCCAATCTGCTGTCGCGCTTCGGCTATCAGCTCAACAAGGCAGTGCTGCATCGCGACACGCGCTGGATGCCGCGCCGCAAGCCGCTTTGGTCGAGCTGGAACTATCTGCGTCCATCCGGCCCCGACGAGGGGCTTTGCGTGACTTATTGGATGAACCGGCTGCAGAAGCTTCCGACACGGACCAATCTGTTCGTCACGCTGAACCCGTCCGCCCCGATCCATGCCAAGGCGGTTGATGCAGAGATCGACTATCGCCACCCGGTGTTCGACTCCGCCGCGGTGGAGGCACAGCGCGATCTCTGGTCGATCCAGGGCGTTCGGCGTACATGGTTCTGCGGCAGCTATTTCGGTTTCGGTTTCCACGAGGATGGCATCCAGAGCGGCCTCGCGGTGGCGGAACAGCTTGGCGGCATTCGCCGGCCATGGGAGGTGGAAAACGAATCCGGGCGTCTGACGTTGCCCGTTGCCGCCAAACTGGAGGCGGCTGAATGAGCCGACCGGTCGAAGGGCTTTATTTCGGCGACGTCGTCCACAGCCGCGTGCGTCCGGTGCGGCACAAGCTGCGCTACAGCGTCTTCTCGGTGCTGTTCGATTGCAGCACGCTCGATGCCCTCGACAGACGGCTGCGGCTGTTTTCGCGGAACCGGTTCAACCTGTTCAGCCTTTACGACCGCGACCATGGCGACGGTTCCTCGCCGCTAAACGATTACCTGGAGGCAATCGCCTCCCGCGCGGGATATGACGGCACCGTCGAACGTTTCCTGATGCTGTGCTATCCGCGCATTCTCGGCTACGCCTTCAATCCGCTGACTGTCTATTACGGCGTCGATGCCGAGGATCGTGTCCGGCTGATGATCTATGAGGTCAACAACACCTTCGGCGAGCGTCAGACCTATGTTCTGCCCGTGACGCAGGCGAGCGACGGCCCGATCGCGCAGTCATGCGCGAAGCGCCTTTACGTTTCGCCGTTCAACGGGCCGAAAGGGACTTACAATTTCCGCCTGACCCCGCCGCTCGAAGAGCTTACCGTCGGCGTGGCGTTGCGCGATGATGACGGTCCTGTGCTAACGGCGCATTTCCATGGCGAACGGGAAGACCTGACGGACACGGCACTGCTTCGCGCGGTGGGAAAGACCGGCTGGATGACGGTGACAGTGATGGTCGGGATCCACTACGAAGCGCTGAAATTGTGGCTGAAGGGATTGCGGCTGAAGCCTCGTCCGGCGGCGCCCGAGCGGGCCATCGATTTCACGGACGCTGGCGACGAGGTTGCCGTCTCCGAACGCTAAACCGGCCAATCAGCCCTTCTTGCCGATAATGAAACTGGACACGTACCAGAAGAACAGCCGGTACGGGACGATGCGCAGAAGCTTGATCGCATAGACGAAGCCGCGCGGAAATATGATCTCGAAGCGGCGTTTCTCCAAACCGGCGAGCATCGATTGCGCCGCCTTGTCGGCGGGCATGATGCCGGGCATCGGAAACGGATTGTCGCTGGTCATTGGCGTGTCGACGAAACCCGGATTGACCAGCGAAACCGTGATGCCGAAGGGTTCCAGCTCGCTCTTCAGCGTCTCCGCGAGATTGATGAGCGCGGCCTTGGTCGGGCCGTATGCCGCGGCGCGCGGCAGGCCGCGATAGCCGGCAACCGAGGCGACGATCGCGATATGGCCCTGGCCGCGCTCGCGCATGCGCGGAACCACGGCCGCCAGCGCGTTGACCACGCCCATGTAATTGACGTCGACGCCCTTGCGGATCGCGGCGATATCGATCTTGCCCTGGTCCATGATCGCCCAGGTTCCGGCACAGAAGACGGCAAGGTCGATCGGCCCGATTTCGCGCTCGATACTGTCGACACAGGCAGCAACCGCGGTCTCGTCGGTCACGTCAAGCGGATAGGGCTTCACGCCCTGGCAGCCGGCCGCCAGGTCTTCGAGCTTCTCGGCCGAACGTGCCGATACCACGACCTTGCCGGCCTTCTTATCCAGCAGCGATGCCAATTCGCGGCCAATGCCCGAGCTTGCCCCGGTGACCCAGGCCACCTTCCAGAATGAGTCTGGGATGGACATGGCGGTCAAATGCCGACGAAGGGCTGCATCAACCGTCCGAGCAGGCCCGAGAAGCGGGCGCGTGTTTCCGTCGCGACGAGGCAAATACAGGGCGCTCCATCCTCGACACGCGGCTGGTGCTCGACATGTTCGTCGAGGTCGGCGATGTCGCCGGGTCCGAACCGGCCGAGATCGTCGCGATAAGCGCCCGACAGGATCAGCGTCATCTCGGAGCCGCCATGGCCATGCTCGGGAACGGCGACACCCGGCGCGATCCAGAGCATATAAAGCGAGGATGACGTTGCCTTGTCCGTTTCGATCACATGTCTTTTCACGCCCGGCGCGATCCTGCGCCAGGAGACCGCGTCGAGGCTCTGCCCGACCTTGCGGGCGAGCGGCGCTGGCAGATCGCCTTTGAAAGGCCTAGGGCTCGGCGAGAGATGCTGGTCCGGACGCTCGTCGGTGTCGATCCGGTTCAGCAGCGCATTCAGGGCGGCAGGGTTCATATCCGCCGGCTCGCAGGCGTACAGCATCTCGCCGCCCAGTTCCTCGGCATCGTGCACTGCCTTGCGGCAGTGGTCGCACATGGCCAGATGCGTGGCGACGACGACGAGAAAGGCCTCGTCGAGGTCACCGCTTGCGTAGCGCATCAATGTCGCATCATCGAGATGATGGGCGATCGTCATCGTATTTCTTCCAGTTTCTGTTTCAGCTTCGCATAGGCGAGGCGCATGCGTGACTTCACGGTTCCGAGCGGAAGAGACAGGCGCGTGGCGATCTCGCTTTGCGGCATGTCATACATGTAGGCCAGTTCGATGATCTGGCGCTGCTCTTCCGGCAGTTCGACCATGGCGTCCGCGACCTTGTCGGCACGCTGCACCAGGGCGAGTTCTTCCTCCGCATTCGCATCCGGAGCTTCGAGCTCCATCTCCGAAATGTCCTCGTAAGGCTTAGACGACTGTCGCCTGAGCCGGTCGATACGGGCGTTTCTCGCAATAGAAAAAATCCATGTGCTCACCGTACCGCGTTCGGGCGCATAGTAATCCGCCTTGCGCCACACCGACATGAATACGTCCTGGACGATGTCCTCGGCAACCGAGTGGTCGGCGCCGCTCTTCATCATCAGCGCCTTCACGCGCGGACCGAAGTGAACGAACAAGGTCTCGAACGCAGCTCTGTCGCGCTCGCATATGCGGCTCATCAGGGCGGTGAAATCAGGATCACCGTCGTATCTTTCCAATGTTTTCACCTGCGTAGCGCTTAGCGCCATTGGGTTCACCATTCCTGACAAGCTTAGCCCATTTACGAGGGGCTTCGCCAATCGGATCAGCGACGCGACGATTTTTTTGCTGCGCTTTCCTGCCTTGGCCGATTCGCGATGCGCTTTTCCTTGCCCGCTGGCGAGGTTCGACTAGAAAGACGGAGCGGTTCGGGCGGAGACCGTTCCTGCGTCGCGGCGAAATCGAAAACAGCCATTCGGAGCTGAAGACATGAGCGAAGTCGAAACATCGGTCGACGAAGGCGTCGGCGTCATCACAATCAATCGGCCGAGTGCGCTGAACGCGATCAATAACGAGGTGATGCGCGACCTCGTCGAGGCGGCGGCGAAATTCGACGCGGACGACAAGGTGGGCTGCATCCTCATCACCGGCGCGGGCGACAAGGCCTTCGTTGCCGGGGCGGATATCAAGGAGATGGCGGACAAGTCCTACATGGACATGTTCCTGGCCGACATCCAGGCAGGCTGGGAACGCTTCGCGGCGACGCGCAAGCCGATGGTCGCGGCCGTCAACGGCTTTGCGCTCGGCGGCGGATGCGAGATCGCCATGATGTGCGACATCGTCATCGCCTCGGACAAGGCGAAATTCGGCCAGCCGGAAATCAAGCTCGGCGTGATGCCCGGCTGGGGCGGAACGCAGCGGCTGGTCAAGGCAGTCGGCAAGGCCAAGGCGATGGACCTGATCCTCACCGGCCGGATGATGGATGCGGCCGAAGCGGAAAGCGCAGGTCTGGTGGCGCGGGTGGTTCCGCATGACAAGCTGATGAGCGAAGCGCTCGCCGCGGCGAAGGCGGTCGCATCCTTCGGCCGGCCATCGGTTTTGATGGCCAAGGAAGCAGTCAATCGCGCCTTCGAGACGACCTTGGCGGAAGGCTTGATGTTCGAGCGCCGCGTTTTCTATTCGATGTTCGCGACCGAGGATCAGAAAGAAGGCATGGACGCCTTCATCAACAAGCGGACGCCCGGTTTCAAGAACCGCTGAGTGCTGGTATCAGGAGCGGCCCGGTCGTCCGCCCGGGTCCTGACTAGAAGAGGAGGATCACGATCTGCCGTCCGGCGCGCGGGCGTTCATCGACTTGCCCTGATCGTGAGAAATGAAATCGAAATGTTGAACAATTTCAGACTTGCCCCCCTCATCCGCGGGTACGGGGCGGAAGCGCGGTCGGCGGAAAGGCTGCAGCCATGAGCGCTACCGGTCCTGCGAGGGCGACAACGGTCCCGGATATAGTGGCGCGCAAGGGCGGCACGCCGCTTGTGTGCCTGACCGCCTATACGACGCCCGTGGCGGCGCTGGCGGATGCCCATTGCGACATCGTTCTCGTCGGCGACAGCGTCGGCATGGTTCTTCACGGGCTGCCGTCGACGCTCGAGGTCACGATGGAGATGATGGTCCTGCACGGTAAGGCCGTGCGGCGCGGCGTGAAGAAGGCGCTGATGGTGGTCGACATGCCCTTCGGCTCCTATGAAGAGAACCCGGCGCAGGCTTTCCGCAACGCTGCTCGGCTGATGGCGGAGACCGGTTGTGCGGCGGTCAAGCTGGAAGGCGGGGAGACCATGCGCGAGACGATTTCCTTCCTGACGGCGCGGGGCATTCCGGTGATGGGCCATGTCGGCCTCACTCCGCAGGCGGTCAACGCGTTCGGCGGTTACCGCGTGCAGGGGCGCGGCGAGGCGGCGGACCGGATCCGGCGCGATGCGCTGGCCGTCGCGGAGGCCGGCGCATTTTCGGTCGTTCTGGAAAAAGTCACGGAAAGCCTGGCGCGGACGATCACCGCGGAGGTTTCCGTTCCGACGATCGGCATCGGGGCTTCGCCCGCCTGCGACGGGCAGATTCTGGTCGTCGACGACATGCTGGGCATGTTCACCGAGTTCAAACCGAAATTCGTCAAACGTTATGCCGATCTCGGCGGCGAGGCCGACAAGGCGATCGCGGCCTATGCGAGGGAGGTGCGCGAACGGGCGTTCCCGGATGAGAGCCATGTCTTTGCGGATACGCAAAGCAACGGAGGCGCTGAAAAGGCATGAGCGTTCCGATCGTCAGAACGGTGGCCGAGCTGCGCCGCACCGTCGCGGAGTGGCGCGCCGAGGGACATCGCGTGGCGGTGGTGCCGACCATGGGCGCCTTGCATGAGGGCCATCTGAGCCTCGTGCGTGCGGCGCTCGACCACGCGGAACGGGTGATCGTGACTCTGTTCGTCAACCCCAAACAGTTCAACAGTGCGGCCGATCTGGCCGCCTATCCGCGCACCGAGGTCGAGGACGCGGCGAAGCTGGCGCCGCTCGGCGCACATCTTCTCTACTGCCCGGACGGCGACGAAATGTATCCGTCGGGGTTTTCGACGACGGTCTCGGTGGCCGGTGTATCGGAGGGCTTGTGCGGCGCGTTCCGGCCCGGCCATTTCGACGGCGTTTCGACGGTGGTGGCAAAACTGTTCCTGCAGACGGGCGCCGATCTCGCCTTCTTCGGCGAGAAGGACTACCAGCAATTGCAGGTGGTCAAACGGCTGGCCGCCGATCTCGATATTCCGATCGAGGTGACCGGATGCCCGACAATCCGCGAGCCGGACGGGCTTGCCCTGTCGTCGCGCAATGTGCGGCTGACGCCTGAGGAACGCGTCGCCGCGCCGGCGCTGGCACGGGTTCTCTTCGGGATGGCCGAAAAGATCGCCGCTGGAGCGCCGGTCGCGCCGACGCTCGCCACAGGCGGCGCGGAGATCGTCGCGGCAGGCTACCGGGAGGTGGAATATCTCGAACTGAGGGCTGCTGACGACCTGTCGCCCTTGACGCATGCGACGAGACCGGCACGCCTGCTTGCTGCGGCGTGGCTCGGCGAGACCCGGCTCATCGACAATGTTCCGGTTCCTTCCGGAGCGCCTTCAAGATCATGACCGAGTATCAATATCCCTTTCCCGATCCGCCGGCATTCGGCCAATTGCTGGAGATCGCGCCCGGCATCCAGTGGATGCGGCTGCCGCTTCCCTACCGGCTGGACCACGTCAATATCTACCTGATCGAGGATGGCGACGGCTGGTGCGTGCTCGACGCCGGCATTTGCGACGAGCGCACGATCGAGATGTGGGAGGCGGTCCTGGACGGACCTCTCGCCGGATCGCCCCTGACGCGCCTGATCGTCACCCATCATCATCCCGATCACATCGGCATGGCGGGCTGGCTGTGTCGCCGGGCCGGCATTCCCTTGCTGACCAGCCAGACCGCCTATCTCGCCTGCGCCAATCTGGCGCTCGCCCCGGGTTCGCCGCAGGACCGTCAATTCCACGATTTCTACATTAACCACGGGACCACCCGCGAAGTCGCGGACATGATGGGCACCCATGGCCTGGAATATCTGCGCAAGGTCTCGCCGCTGCCCAACACTTTCCTGCGCCTGCTGTCGCGCGACATGCTGACGATCGGCAAACGCCGCTTCCGCATTCTGACCGGGGACGGCCATGCGCCCGAGCAGGTGATGCTCTATTGCGAGGAAGAGCGGCTGTTCTTCTCCGCGGATCAGGTGATCGCGAAGATCTCGCCGAATGTCGGCGTCTGGCCGAATGAGCCGGACGGGGATCCGCTCGGACATTTCGTGCGCACGGCCCGGCGCCTTCGCGACAACCTGCCGGACGACGTTCTTGTCCTGCCCGGCCACCAATTGCCTTTCAAGGGCTTGCATGCGCGCTGCAACGAGCTGGTCGAGCATCATGACCGGCGTTGCGACCTTATTGGCGAGGCGGTGCAGGATCGGCCGATGACCGTCAATGAACTGGTCCCGGTGGTGTTTCCGCGCGAGCTGGATCTTCACCAGTTCGGCTTCGCCTTCAACGAAACGCTCGCCCATGTGAACCGGATGCTGCGGCGCTCCGAACTGACGAAGACGATCGGCGCTGACGGGATTTTCCGCTATGCCGCGTCAGGCGGGCGGAAGGTGGAAGACGATATCTGAGGCTTTGACGGGCTGGCCGATACGTCAACGAATGTCGGCTGTTGCGATTGCCTTTGCTGCGAGCGCGTGAAATGCGGCGCGTTCCGCTTCGTCCAGTTCACCAAGTATGTCTTGCTGCAGGGCGGCCACGATCGGCGAAATCTCATCGAAGGCCTGTTTGCCTCGATCGGTCGGCCGCACTTCGCGGGCACGCCGGTCGCGCAGGCAGACGGTGCGTTCGACATAGCCCTTCTGCTCCAGGCGGTCGATGACCCCGCCGATCGTCGCGCGGTCATAGGCGATCTGGGCGGCCACTCCGGCTTGGTCGATGCCGGGATTTTTTCCGCCGCCGTCGAT
>Ga0209692_10001554_pt1 | contig 30339 bp, 23 predicted proteins | sample tdDd472_FD_187129 | JGI IMG/M metagenome (GOLD analysis project Ga0209692, IMG submission 187129) | Marine sediment microbial communities from the Atlantic coast under amendment with organic carbon and nitrate - tdDd47.2 (SPAdes)... | ecosystem: Environmental > Aquatic > Marine > Coastal >...
ATACCTGGTCACATGTTGTGGATGGTGTAAAAACTGATTTGACAGGAATTACAGGATCGTTTATCGATTTTACAAACATTCAAATGAGTGATGCGGGTTATTACAATTGTGTAATTACTGGTATTTGTGGAACCAGATTGGCATCGGGTAAATTAACAGTTAAAGAACCTGTTAAGATAATTGATGGACTAACCAATTTTATAGAAAAATGTGAAGGTGAATCTTTAAATTTAACGCTTAGTGCGAGTGGTCAAATAACCTCAAAAGAGTGGTTCAAAGATGGGAATCCATTAGGCAACACTGAGTTTACTCATTTTATTCCGGAATTGAGCATAGCAGATGCTGGTACATATACTTGTGTAATAAAAGGTGAAGGATTACCTGTATCAGGAATTGAAGAATCAACAATAGTGAGAGTATATTCAAATACGACTTTGAATGCACCTATTGGAAATCAAACAATTTGTGAAAATGATGAATTGAATTGGAGTCCTAATATTTCTGGTGCTGCTGATCTTACTTATAAATGGTTCTTTGGAGGAACTGAAGTTTCAACGAAGAAAGATTTGCATTACGATAATTTGACATTAGCACAAGAAGGTGAATACGAGGTTCAAGTAAAAGGATTTTGTGGTGATGTTTCCAGTTCAGGTACACTTGAAGTAACTGAATTACCAAAAGTTATTGGCGTTAGCGATAACAATGAAGTATGTGAAAACACTTCTTTAGTGGAGTTTAGCGTTCTAGCAACGGGTGAAAACTTAAGATATCAGTGGAGAAAAAACACTATTGATATTGCCGGTAAAACTTCTCCAACTCTTAGTTTAACATCTATTCAGTTGGATGATGAGGCAACTTATGATTGTAGAGTTTATAATTCTTGTGGAGAAGATATTAGTGCTAGTATGGAACTAAGTGTGATACCTCAATTATCAATTCTATCGGAACCTGTTGATTTGGAAGTTTGTGCAGGTGAGCCAGTAACATTTACTGCTGAAGTTGTGGGTAATGATGTAAATTATCAATGGAAATTAAACGGTACAGATATTACTGGAGCAACAAATTCTGTTTATGATATTTTAGAAACGGAAGATGCTGATAATGGTTATTATACATGTATTGTTTCGGATTTTTGTACAGATTCCAGATCTACCAAGCCAACAGAATTGGTGGTGAATAAATTACCAAACTCTGAGATTATTGGTAGAATGGTACTTTGTGCTAAAGAGGATAGAGTTACATATACAACAATTGATCAAAAAAATATTGTATACGGATGGGGTGTTGATGGAGGTATCTTTGCCGGACCAGATGAAGGTTTGCGAACTAGAATTACCTGGGAGGAAGTTGCTAATGGCGAATTATCGATAATGATAACCAATAACGAGACAGGATGTTCTTCGAAGGTTGATTCATTGGTAACCTTGAATGCATTACCTGAGGTTAATCTTGAAGTCTTTGATTCAAAAGGTGTATGTGAAGAAAGTTTTGAACTTTCAGGAGGATATCCAGCAGGTGGTATTTATTGGGTGAATGGAATCTCTGAAGAAACATTTGATCCAGCAGATAAGGGACCAGGTGAGTATACAATTCACTATTCTTACACGGATAAATTTGGATGCTCTAATGTAACAGAAACAACTTCATTAAAAGTTGATGAGTTGCCAACAGTTGATATTACAGACGATACTACAATAGGTAGTTGTTCACCATTTACATTAGTAGCTGATACCAAAGAGGACAACATTAAATGGTCACCAGCTGATAATTTGAATGATGTAAATTCAATGACACCAATATTTACTCCAGGAGAATCACAGGTGTATGTTGCCAGTGTTATGGATGAACATGGTTGTGTTGGCATCGACTTGGTCAATTTAAATGTTGCACCATTACCAGAGGTTACAACTATCGAAGATATAACAGCAGGACAGTGTAATGAATTGCAATTGTTGACTGATATTGTTGGTGATGCGGGTGAAATTACCTGGACAAATCCAGATCATTTGGATGATCCGACAACAAGAAGTCCACGAATTGTAAATGCTCCAGAAGGAACATATACTTATAAGATTAATGTTGTGGACCTTTATGGTTGTGATGCTGGAGATGAGGTAACTGTAAGTATTGTTGCAGATCCGGAGTTAGATGAAGATAAATTTGGTTGTGAAGGCGATCAATTTGAAGTGAATCTAACAGGAATGGACAAGCCAATTTGGGATGATGGATATGCTGGAGACACCAGAACTGTTGAAACGCCAGGTAAATACACATTAACTGTTGAAAATGAATATGGTTGTGGAGATAAACAAAACTTTGTAATTAATCCTACACCAAATCCTAAATTAATGGATTACTTGATTATAGATGGACCAGATGAGGTTGAAATTGTTGAAGGCAAACCTGTAATTATTTTTGAAGGACAAACATTGACTTTAGGTTCAAATCTTCCATTGGAATATTCACCATATAATTTTACATGGGAAGATGGTAAAGAAGGTAGTATTCTTCAGCGATATGATGTTACTGAAACAGGATTGTATAAATTGACTGTCGTAGATAATTTGGGTTGTGTGGCAAAAGATTCAGTTGATGTTGAAGTAAAACCTGTTGGAATTGAACAGCCAAGTGCATTTACTCCAAATTCGAATAATGAGAATGACAGGTTCTATTTGAAGGATATTAATTACGATATTCAAAAATATGAAATGTACGTTTACGACAGATGGGGTGAATTATTATTTATCGGCAGCGAACCAGGTTATAATGGTGGTTGGGATGGACAATATAAAGGAAAGCTTTGTCCTACAGGAGCTTATGTTTGGATGTTGTTCATAAATGGTGATCTGACAAATAAAGGAACCTTTATGTTGATCAGATAATTCGATAAAACTTTTATTTAATCAATAAAATAAATTTAATTTACATGTGATTTCGGGAATCGTAGTGATTCCCGGATCGCATATATTCAAAATCATACTGTAGGATTTTAAACCACAAACTGATGAAGAGGGCTCTACTTGCTTTTTGCATGTTGTTTTTTACTTCGGTAACCTGTCTTTTTGCACAGGATATCCGATTCTCACAATTTTATGCAAATAAATTGTATTTAAATCCTGCTCTTGCAGGATCGACTAATTATTCAAATGTAAGTTTAAACTATAGGAACCAATGGCCAAATCTTGATTTGCCATATGTTACTTATAGCGTTTCATTTGATAATTTTTACGAAGCCTTAAATGGTGGTATAGGAATAACTGTTATTCAGGATGATCAAGGAGATGGAGCTCTTAAAACAACGACTTTTGCGGGTATGTATTCTTTTTATTTAAGAATTAACGACGATCTGATAGTTCGTCCGGCCATACAGGCTGCCTATATGCAAAAGAAAGTCGATTGGGCGAATTTGGTTTTCCCCGATCAGGTATCTCCAATTTATGGTAGCATTTTTCCTCACAATACATCTGGTGATCCAGCAAATAGAAAAAAAGGAGGCTGGGATTTTTCGTTGGGCTCGATTGCTTACTACAAGGATTATTATTTCGGTATTGCAGCTCATCATTTAGCAAAACCAGATTTAAGTTTTGATGATGAACAAGAAGATAAATTACAAACAAAAATAACAGTTCATGCAGGAGCCGAGTTTGTTTTAGGAGGAAGAAGCAGAAGGTATGCCGATAATTGGATTTTAGCTCCAGCCTTACTTTATCAAAAGCAAGGCGATTTTTCTCAAATGAATTATGGATTGTATGCAAGTAAAAGTTCTATGGTGTTTGGTTTGTGGTTCAATCAGAATTTCGAGCCAAATTACGACTCGTTTATTGCCATGGTAGGTTTCGTTACCGAACGATTTAAAGTGGCTTACAGTTACGATTATGCTATTTCTAAGCTAATTCATACCAATACTGGAGCACACGAAATTTCATTTTCGTTTCCATTAGTTGTAGATATGAATAAAAGAAGAAAAAGAATTAAAGCTGTACGTTCACCGGTTTTTTAAAATAGCTAGGATTATATAGATAAAAAAAGGAGATGGTCTTTTCAGACTACCTCCTTTTTTATTAGTTATGGCAATAGTTATTTAATTCTTTCCAGATATTTTGCTTTGATCTTTTTCATCAAATCCAGATCTAAATCTTCGGCGTAAACACGAATTATATCTACAGCCTTAAAATGGTCGTAAATAAAGCCCAACGAGACGTCAAAATGCATCATCTCCATATTGTATTTAACTTGTTTTGTTAGTAGCTCAAATTGCTCCCACGATAGTTTTTGAGGTATGGTAAAATAACCATGATTGGGCTCAATATGATCTTTGTAAAATCCATCTTCAATTACATCCAAAGCAAAAAACTTATCCAATTGAATCATCGCTTTTGAATTGTGTGGAATAGATCCACTCGACTTAAGCTGAATACCTTCTTTTTTATAAGATGCCTGCAGTTCCTTCACCTGATCATAGGTACTTAATCTTCTGATACGGATAACATGATAAACATCATTGAAGATAGTTATACTACCAACTGCAGCATGAAAATTAGCTTCAAAATACGACATGATTTTTTGTGTAGCACGAGTGAATACTTCCAAATCGTATTTCTTATCCATTACCAAATAAATGTAATGAGGTTTAACATCTTTCTGAAAACCGTCATAATACTCATAGTAGCCAGGAAACGGATTTGTAGCTTCCAGTACAATGGTATTAGGTAATATTTTATTATCGATTACTTCAAGTGTTTCTTCTTTTAGAAGACTTCCAAATTTTACAACATAGTTTTCAGCAGCCATAGTAGAAGGATTGAGGGGTTAATACTCCGATTGTCTTATACTTAAACATAGTAAATTTTGCATGTAAAAACAAGACTTAAAACTCTTTTTAATAATGTAAATTTTCTTTAATGATCTCGGGTAAAGATAGGTGCGTTTATTTTCGATAAATTTGGATTGTAGATGTATCCGTCTAAATCAAATGCTTTTAAATCTTCCGGATCAGTAATTTCATTCTGAATAATGAATCGAGTCATTAATCCTCTTGCTTTTTTTGCAAAGAAGCTGATCATTTTATACTCTCCATTTTTTAAATCTTTAAATCCAGGAGTAATAATCTCGGCTTTTACTTTCTTATTTTTTATGGATTTGAAATATTCATTTGAGGCTAAATTGATCAAATGCTTGTGATCATTTTCTTTTAAAGTTTGATTAATTGACTTTGTGATTTTCTCACCCCAGAACTGATACAAATTATCTCCTCGTCTGTTCTCTAATTTCTTACCCATTTCCAATCGGTAGGCCTGAATTAAATCCATAGGTTTTAATACACCATATAAACCAGATAAAATTCGAAGATCGGTTTGTGAACGTTCCAAATCTTTATCACTAAAAGTAGCTGCATCAATTCCGGTATAAACATCCCCTTTAAAGGCAAGCAAGGCTTGTTTAGCATTGTCCTCGTTAAATGGTAGATGCCACTCGTGAAAGCGTTCAAAATTGAGCTGGGCAAGTTTGGGACTGATTCCCATTAAATCCGAAATGTCATCCACTTTAAGTTTACGCAGCACTTTAATTAATTGAGCTGAGTCTTTTGTGAACTCTGCATCGGAGTGTATATTACTTGTTGTTGGAGTATCAAAATCCAATGTTTTAGCAGGAGATATAACTATTAGCATATTTTGTGTTTTTGATTGGAATTTAAAATTACTTATTATTCAGAAAACCATCAATAGAGTTTATCATTATTGATGATAGCTTAGTTTTTATCTATAACAAGAGACTGAAAAAATGGCTTCCCCAGCTTGGGGAAAGCTGAAATGAAAATAGAAATACTTTCCCCAACTTGGGAAAGCGTGTTTCATGAAAAAAGAGGGCTTCCCCAGCTTGGGAAAATGCAAAATTGAATTTAGAGAGGCATTCCCAGCTTGGGGAAAGGTGAATTGAAATAAAAGGACTGTTTCCCAACTTGGGGAAGCTTTATTTTTAAAAAAGGGGGTCTCCCCAGTTTGGGGAAGGCAATTCTGAAAAAAAATGGCTTCCCCAAAACAGAAAAACCACTAATAGTAATTTCAAAAAAAAGAGGCTGACTATTGGACAACCTCTTTTAAAATCAGTAATTATAAATTTTTATCAGGATACAGATTGTTCCACCATTGTGGTTGATCTTTTAAGTATTTTGCGAAATAGGCAAATATGGTGTTGTTCCAAAGAATTCGTTTGGTGTAGTTTTGAATCAAGTGGTTCTGTCCGTTTACCTGAACAAAATCAACATCTTTACCCAATAGTTTTAAGGCCTGGTACATTTGAATACTCTCGCCAAGAGGAACATTGGTATCTACACTTCCGTGTAACAAAAGCATTGGTGTTGTAATTTTATCGGCATTAAACAGCGGACTCTGATCCACATAAATATCTTTTCTGTTCCAAGGGAATGATTTACCAGTGGCATTCATACTGTATGAATATCCCCAGTAACCTTCTCCCCAATAACTGGTAATATCACTAATACCTGCATGAGAAATTGCAGCAGCAAAAATATCTGTTCTGGTTTGAAGCAATTGAGTCGTAAATCCGCCATACGAAGCACCAATACATCCTACTTTATCTGCATCTACAAATGGATGAGCTTTTATAAATTTTTTGGTTCCCTCGATAATTTCATCGGCAGTAGTGATTCCCCAGTTGTTTTGATGACGAGCAGAGAATTCCTGACCGAACCCTGTTGCTCCACTTGGTTGCAATAGGTACACCACATAGCCCATGGCAGCATACATATTTAATGGATATCTTCCGCCAAAACTTCTCTCAACAGGTGAAGTTCCGCCATAGTAGTTCACAATCATCGGGTATTTTTTGTTTGCATCGAAATTAGGTGGATAATAGGCTCTACCAATAATTGTTGTGCCATCCTCTTTTGTGAAGTTCCAATCTTCAGTTTTGCCAAACTGTACATTTACCAAATGTTCTTTTTCAGGATTGGAAATAATGTTTACTTTTTTCGAATTCAACTCATAAACAAAAGCTTTGTTTGGAGATGAAATACTGCAAGCTACATAGCTAATTGTTTCACCATTATCCGATAAATCGAAATTACGAACCACATCCGATTTTGTATCCAGTTTACTGAATTCTTTTGAAGTAAAATTGTATGCGAACAGGCATTCGTAATCCTTATCCTGAGCTTTAATGTATATTTTATTGTCTTTTTTGTTCCAAACAGCATTCGATATTGCCGGATCGAAGTTATAAGTCAAGGGCTCAACATTTTTACTTGCTAAATCATAAATGTACAACTGTCCGTCGTAATTGTTCGCTATGGGATGATTGCCAATATTTTCACCAATTTTACCAAAACAAGAAGGACCTCCTTGAACTAACAATTGCTTTCCATCAGGAGAATATTGAGCGTATCCAGCAACTAATTTATCTTTCCAAAGGGTATCAACAGCAAATGTTTGCACATTCATCTGATAAAGATTCTGCTTGAAATAAGGGTAATCACTGTAATCAGGACGAGAAGTTGTAAATAAAATGTGCTTCCCATCAGAACTGATATCCGCTAAATTGGTACTTAGCGTACCATAGGTTAATCGTTGCTTTACACCGCTTTCCACATCAAGTTTATACAAAAAACTTCTGTTTCGATACCAAGGCAAACGATCTTCCATGCCCTGGAATTTTCTTAGTTTCCATTCTTTCGAATGATCTTTATTGGTGCTGTAAATGATGAATTGTCCATTTGGAGCCCAGTTGTATCCAGAAAAATCTGAGATGTTAGCGCTTATTTGCTGCTCTTCCTGTTTCTGAAAATCAAATGCAAAAATGGATGTTTTACCATTGTATGATTTTGTGTAAGAGATTTTAGAACCGATTGGCAACCATTTAATACTTGACAATTGACTACCTCTAAAGCTGCGAATGATATTTCCTGTTGCTATTTCTTGAATTTCTTTCCAGTTTTCAGTTTTATCAGAAGGAGGCAAGGTGCGAGAGTAGGAAATTAAAGCATATTTTCCATCAAAGGAAAGAGCAGTGCTTTTTACTTTAGTACCATCTAACACTTTATTGATATCTATGAATTGTTTTGGAGATAAGGATAGATCAAACAATTCTGAATTCCAGTCTTTTTTGGCTATTAGATTTAGTTTGAATTTATTATTTTTCGCTCCTGATAGGATTTTAACTACAATTTTATGATGTCCTTGTTCTAGCTGTAAGCTTTCGCTTAATTCTTTTGCTTCTTCATCTTCATGTTTGTAATGCGATAGCTTTTTTACACCATCAACATATATTTCAACCATTGGAAAGCTATTCAGTTTTAAATCAAATTTGCTCCATTGATTGGTGTTGAAGTAGGAAACAAAATAATACAACTGATTGGCTTTGTTTGGAAGAGAGACAAAGCCTTTAGAATTTGCACGTTTTTCTTTCCATGTTAAAATCTTGCCATTCCAGCTGAACTGATCATTTGCTTTCGGGGTAATTTTGCACAGATCCAATTGATTTTCCTGAAGAAGGTTTTTCAATTCGAAAGTACTGCCATTAAAATCTTCGATCGTATTAAACGCAGGTAAGTGTATTTCTATAGCTTCGGTCTGAAGCCAGTTTTTGATTGTCTTTTGCTGATTCTCTTCCTTTGAAGAAGCAAAGCAAAGGTTTACACTAATTAATAATGTTAGTGCAGATACAATAAGCTTATTCATCTGTTAAAATTTTCAGGTTTGTTGATAGAATTCAATACTACGGATTTTTCCAAGCATAAAAAAGGATATTTGTTAGCAAGTAGATACCTTTTTGATAATCATATTAATTTTCACGAAGAAATTACCTAATTGTTGACATTTGAATAAATTAGCTTATATTTGTTGTACTCAAAAACGGAGGAAAGCTATGAATACAATTGTCACATGTTCACCTTATACTTATAAAAGCTAATCCAGCTTAAGCTTTCCGTATTCACATTTACTTATTTTTTATTTGTAACGGAGGCGTAAGCCGCCCGACACACTATTTCTATACACTTAAAATTTTGGAGGAAAATTATGAACAGATCATTTGATTGTTATGTGCAAAAATCGGTATATGTGCCGGTAGCAACAGAAAATAATTTAAAGAAAAGAGAGAGATTAAACGAGTTAATACAACATTTTAAGCGAAAACGAAATGCGCCATAATATCAATATAGAAGAAAGAGAAAATAATAAAGGTTTTAACCGCTTAGTAGGGCTTTGGAGATTAATACAAGAAGCTTTATCGGGAGAAGAGAAGGATTACACCAATGGAAAAATAGGGAAAGCGTTGTTTATGCTGGCTATTCCAATGGTGCTGGAAATGATTTTTGAATCGGTATTTGCAGTTGCCGATATATTTTTCGTTTCCAAATTAGGGGATGATGCTGTTGCAACAGTTGGTATCACTGAATCGATTACAACAATAGTGTACGCAATTGGTTTTGGATTATCGATGGCAACAACCGCTTTGGTTGCTAGAAGAATTGGTGAAAAGAAACCTGAGGAAGCTGCAAAAATATCTTTTCAGGCAATTGCAACAGGAGCTTTCGCATCCATATTCATTGCAATAATTGGAATATTTTATTCTCGTGATTTATTGGCTTTAATGGGAGCTAATGAAAATATCATTAACGGGATGTCGGGGTATACTACTATTATTTTGGGTAGTAATATCATTATCATGTTGCTGTTCATCAACAATGCAATATTCCGATCGGCAGGAGATGCTGCTCTTTCGATGAGGGTTTTGATTGTAGCCAACTGTTTAAATATAATTTTAGATCCATTGTTGATTTTTGGTTTGGGACCAATTCCAGCTATGGGAGTGGAAGGTGCCGCCATTGCTACATCAATTGGACGAGGTCTTGCTGTTGTATATCAGTTTGTGATGTTGGCAAAAGGTAGCGGAAAGATTCATTTAAGAAGAGAACATATTCGCATTAAGCTTGATACGATTAAGCAATTAATTAATTTGTCAATTGGAGGAATAGGGCAAAATATTATTGCTACTTCAAGTTGGATAGGATTGATGAGGATAATGGCTGAATTTGGGAGTGCCGCTATTGCAGGTTACACCATTGCAATTCGAATTCTGATTTTTATCCTTCTACCTTCATGGGGATTGAGTAATGCAGCTGCAACTTTAGTCGGTCAGAATTTAGGGGCAGAACAACCAGATCGTGCGGAACAATCAGTTTGGAAAGCTGGAAAAATAAATGTGATTTTTTTAGGACTAATTGGAGTCATATTTTTCTTGTTTCCAGGATTCTTTATTGAGTTGTTTACCAAAGAACAAGCAATTGTTAGCAATGGAATTCAAGCTTTAAAAATTATCAGCCTTGGTTTTATTTTTTACGGATTGGGCATGGTATTGCTCAACTCGATAAATGGAGCCGGAGATACTAAAACTCCTACCTTACTGAACTTTATTAGTTTTTGGGTTATTGAAATACCAGTAGCTTATCTTTTAGCTATTCAGTTTGGATGGGATCAAAAAGGAGTATTCTACTCGATAATTATAGCAGAAATGTGCTTAACCTTAATAGCTTTTGCCTGGTTTAAACAGGGAAAATGGAAGTTGAAAAAAGTGTAATACCTGAAGAAAATACAAACACCAAGCTCCAAAAACCAAAATGTAATATCTATGGGTTTTGGAGCTTGTAATTTGGGTTTTTACTCCCAGTCGCCAGCTTGCTTGCCAGTTACTTGTTTAATGTTTAGCTTCAGAATTAGAATTTTTTCAACGGCTTTTGAATTGTAATCATTGTTTAATTTCCCTGAATGTTCCATTAAAATATTTAATCCATGAACCTTATCTGCGAATTCAGTAAGAATTTCAATTTCACCTACACCAACAATCGAACGATATTTGGTAGTCCATTTGCAGGATTCATCGTGGGTTATTATTTCACTACCATATTCAATTTGAAAACTTACTTTGTTATTAGCTTTAAGTAAATCAATTTTTTTACCTGCTTTGGCACAATGTATATATAAAGCATTGTTTGAATAGCCGTAGTTTAGTGCAACGATATAAGGGTATTCATTGTCATTAATGGCAATTCGGCAAACTGTCGAATTCATCAGAATCTCGTCTAAAAAATTCTTGTCGGTTATTTCTCTTTCTTTTCTTCGCATGGTGAATGGTTTGGGTTTATGCGAAAATAATATTCCTAAATGAAGAGTTCAAGTTTGTTATTAATTATTAGTGTTGATTTTTACGACATAAAAACCAGAAGTATTGGAAATGTCATATTCATGGCTAGTAATGTCAAACTCAAGAGTTTCAAAAAAGGTGCAACAATTTTCATGTCGTTCTTCATTGTGCAACTTAAGGTCAATTTCAAGATCTTCACCGATTATAATACGATAGGTATGTAATCCAGTATTCCAGCCAATTTCTGATAGATCAATCAGGTTGACATCATTTTCTGTTATAAATGTAAAATTAACCGATTGATTGTTACCATTTTTAATTCTAATATCTTCAGAAGATAAGGATTGGTTGGTAAAAAGATTATCACCAGTTTCCGAATCAATAAGCTTAAGAACTGTTTGGTCTGGAGGTGTATTGCATAGAATACCATCACAATCGTTGTTATCACATGAACATAGGAAAATCAACAGGCAAATAATAAAATTTGATGCTTTCATTGGTTTAAATTTTTGGGTTCAAGGGTAAGATGCAATTTCTATTAAAGGTTGCCTTAATAAATCATAAAAAAATAAATGTTTGATTTTTATTGATTTTAATTCAGGTGTTTTTGTACTATTTGAGTGAATACTCTTGTGGTTATTGGTTTGGCAATATAATCATTACAACCAGCTTCTATCGCCTTTCTTTTATCTTCGCTCATTGCATAAGCAGTTTGTGCTATAACTGGAACCGTTTTATTGGTTTTACGAATTTCTCGGGTAGCTTGAAAACCATTCATAACTGGCATTCTAATATCCATTAGAATTAAATCAATTAGAACTCCTCTGTGGATTAGCTCTACGGCATCTTTACCATTTTTAGCATGCAAGACATTAAAATGATGCATGTGTAGCAAATCTTTTAAATAGATATAATTTGACAGTTCATCTTCTACAATAAGAATGGTTTTACCACCAGCTTTTAGAATGAGTTCATTATCATTCTTAGGGCTAAATTTTTCATTTGATAATGCAGGTAGATAGGGTATAGTGAAATAAAACTTAGAACCTTTATCTTCTTCAGATTCAACCCAAATATTGCCTCCAAAAAGATCTATAATTCCCTTTGCAATGGCAAGACCTAAGCCAGTACCTGTAGGGAGATTTGAATTTTGAAGATCAGTTTGTCTGAAACGTTCAAAAATAATTTGCTGATATTTTTTAGGAATACCAATGCCTGTATCGCTTACAAAAAATACCAGTTGCTTGTTTTTAATGTGGTAACCAATTGTAATTTTCCCAAAATCGGTGAACTTTAATGCGTTTTCGATTAGGTTGGAAATGACTTGAGTTAATCTTGTTGTATCTGTAGAAATGTAACTTGAGGTGTTTTCCAGGGCATTATCTGAAATAATTTCAATTTCTTTATTTGAGTTCGCTATAGAAAACTGATTTTTTAAATCTTCGATTAGCTTATTTAAATTACAAATTTCATAGTTTAAGGAGAATTGACCTGCTTCAATCTTTGAAATGTCAACTATGTCAGATATAATAGTCAATAACCGTTGTCCTCCTGCATTAATCATGTCCAGATATATTTCCTTTTTTTTCTTGGGTAAACTATCAGATCTTAGGAATTCAGAAAACCCTAAAACCGAATTTAAGGGAGTTCTAATTTCGTGTGACATGTTTGCGAGAAAGGCAGTTTTTAGTTGTTCACTTTCCTCGGCTTTTTCCTTTGCTTCCTTTAATTCAGCAGTTCTCAATTCAATTTTACGATCTAGTTCTTTATTAAATTCATCGAGATTTTGATACGCTAATTGTAATTTTTTTGAACTCGCAGCAAGTATTTCTTGTTCGCTTTTACCTAAAATATTTTCATCGATATCATTATTCTTTCTTAGAATGGACGCAATTTCTTTAATAAATTTATGAATAGGTTTAGATATGCTTCGAGAGATAAAAAAGGCTGTAATTGCACTCAGTAGCAGTAATAGAGAAATACTAATGGTCAGCATGATGATGCCTTTGTGCTCTGCCGAAAGAGTATTTTGATAAAACTCATCGGCTTTGTTCTGAGCAAAATCGGTAAGTAGTTTAGTTTTTTCGAAGAGTTGATTTACATGAAATGCTCCACGACCTGTTGTAATATCTGCAGCACGATCGTCGTGTCCACCTTTTTTTAATAGAATAACCTCATTTCGTATTTTTTCCCAATCTTTATATGCTTGATAAGTATCGTTAACAATTTCCTGATCTCCTAAAAAACGATTTTCGACAATTTTAAAGGATTCATAAATCTGATGATCATACTTATCTATAATTAAAATAGATTCGTATAGTTGTTCGTCATTTTTTGCCAAAACAATATCTTTCATCGATCGATGAATGGCATTTATACTGATGTTTATATCACGAACAGAGTTGCTTACAGCTAATGGGTGTTGATAAATGGCTTCGGTATGACTTCTAATATTTCTTAATTCGATAAAAGAGATAGCCCCAATAATAAAACTAAATATTAGGATAATCGAAAATCCAATAATTAATCTGGTTTGGAATTTAAATCTCTTCATAATTAAATAGGGCTTTAGTAAATTTAAGTCGATACAGATTATCTAGAGTTTTGGGTACGTGGTTTTATTATGTGTTGGTTAAAACTAAGATAACCAATAGGCTAGAGAAAAACAAGTTTGTTTTTGAACTATAATAATAAACTATTGTAAAAAAGAAAAGCTCCAGACCTGTTGGTATGAAGCTTCTTTCTATAGTATTTTACTTTATCTCTTCTCTAACTGCACAATATTTTCCACATGATGTGTATGTGGAAACATGTCAACAGCTTGTACTTTGGTTACTTTGTAGGCTTCGTCCATTAAAGCCAAATCGCGAGCCTGAGTTGCAGAATTACAACTAACGTAAACAATTCGTTTTGGAGCTGCGTGCAAAATGGTTTCTACAACATCAGCATGCATTCCTGCACGAGGAGGATCAACAATTATTGTATCTGGTTCTCCGTGTAATTCGATAAATTCACGAGTTAGCACATTTTTCATATCACCAGCAAAGAATTCTGTATTGTCAATGCCATTGATTTTAGAATTCTCCTTAGCATCTTCAATAGCTTCAGGAACATATTCAATACCAATTACTTTCTTGGCTTGTTTTGCAACAAAATTAGCGATAGTACCAGTTCCTGTATATAAGTCGTAAACAACCTCATTACCTGTTAATTCTGCAAAATCACGAGTTTTGCAATACAAATTATAAGCTTGTTCCGAGTTGGTTTGGTAGAAAGATTTAGGTCCAATCTTGAACTTTAAATCTTCCATTTGTTCAAAAATATGATCTTTACCTTTGAATAGAATTACATCCTGATCGGTTATCGAATCATTTGCTTTCTCATTAATGATATACATTAATGAAGTAATCTCAGGGAATTTATCAGCAAGGTGATTAAGTAGAGCTTCGCGCTTTTCAACATCTTCGTGATAAAAAACAACGATTATCATATTCTCACCAGTAGATGAAGTTCTGATTACCAAAGTTCTAAGAAATCCATTTTGATTTCTGATATCAAAAAAGCTTAAATCATTTGCAAAGGCAAATTCTTTAATTGCTAAACGAACAGCATTCGATGGTTCTGGTTGAAGATGACATTTATTGATATCAACAACCTTATCGAATAATTTTGGAACATGAAATCCTACAGCAGGTGTTCTTTCTATTTCTTCAGCACTAGCTATTTCTTCGTTGGTTAAATATCTCTTATTCGAAAAAGTATATTCTAATTTATTACGATAAAATTCAGTTTTTTCAGAAGGAAAAATATCACATACATTTGACAATTCTACTTTTCCAATTCTTTCTAAGTTGTCAACAACTTCCTGTTGTTTGAATTTAAGTTGTTCTTCGTAAGGTAGGTTTTGCCACTTGCAACCGCCACAAACACCAAAATGTTCGCAAAAAGCATCTTGTTTAAGCGGAGAGTGTTCATGAAAGAAAACAGGATGTCCTTCCATAAAGTTTTTGCGTTTTTTTGTAACCTGTACATCAACAACATCGCCAGGAATAACATTTGTTACAAACAACACTTTATCCTCAATTTTAGCAATGGCCTTACCTTCGGCGGCTAACTTCTCAATTTTAACGCTTTCCAGAAGCGGTTTTCTGTTTCTTTTTCTGCCCACTTGTCGTAATTTTTAATTTGGGCACAAAGATATAAAAAGTCCATCAGTCTAAAAGCCGAACAGCTGAAAAGTCAAATAGTTCGGAAAATAAAAATGAACTTGCTAAGGCTGAGCATGAATGAATTTATGATTCTACATTCATTATATTTTATATCTTTATCGGGTATTCCAAAAGCCACATTTCAATTTTTTATAAACGTACTATGTATAAGTTACTTGCTGTTTTCAGTTTGTTCTTGTTGATGTCTTGCAGTACCAAACAGTCAACAAAAGTTCCATGTTTTGCATGGATAGGTGGACCCGGAGAAGCTACCGATGCTGAATTATCGGAGAATTTTAAGGATTTAAAAGAAAAGGGAATTGATGGATTAATGTACAATGGAGGACATGATCCAGCAGTATATCAAAGAGTAGGGAAAATTGCCAAAGCGGCAGGTCTCGAATTTCATACCTGGATACCTACAATGGTACAAGGTAGAGATAAAAATATTCCTGCCGAATTGTATGCTGTAAATGGTAATGGTGAATCTGCCTTCGATAAACCCGCATTTGTCGATCATTATACATTTTTGTGTCCAAACAAAGATGAGGTATATCAATTCCTATCAAATTTATATGTGAGTATAGCTAAGTTGTCTGAAGTTGACGGCGTACATTTGGATTACATTCGTTTCCCGGATGTAATTTTAGCTAAAGGTTTGTGGGAAAAGTACGATTTGGTGATGGATAAAGAATATCCTGAATTTGATTATTGCTATTGCGATAAGTGTAAGGCTGATTTCAAGGCAAAAACGGGAATTGAAATTACAGATCAGGCAGAAGCTCGTGAATCACAAGAATGGAAGCAATTTCGTCAGGATTTAATTACCAAAATGGTAAACAGATTGGTTGAGGATGTGCACCGTCAAGGAAAAGATATTACTGCTGCTGTATTTCCAGGACCTCATTCTCATGCAGTTAAAATGGTTCGTCAGGAATGGGATAAGTGGAATTTAGATGCTTTTTTACCAATGAACTATAATGATTTCTATCTGGAAGGAACTGAATGGGTTGGTAAAATGTGTAAGGAATCAACACAAAGTTTGAACGGAGAAAAACCTGTTTACAGTGGTTTGTTCATTTGTCCTAAGCCAGATTCGAAAGCGAAAGAAGCTGATCCTGAAAATCATGGTTTATTACCTGAAGAGTTGGGAGATGCTATTCGTGAATCAATGGAAAATGGTGCTACAGGTATTTGCTTGTTTACTCCAGGAAGAATGACAGATGAGCACTGGGTTGAATTTGAAAAAGCCATTCATAAAGAATATTTGAAAAAATAATCCACCTCTAGTGAGATGGACCAATTAAATGAGAATTCCTTTTTGGAGTTCTCATTTTTTATGAAGCTTTTTTGTGTTGATTTATTTGATTTAAACTGTTGAGAGTCTTTTTAATAGCTTCTTTACTCGCTTTTGTGTTTAGCCAATTAATCGCAGAATCAGTAGAACTGAATATCTTTATTGATTTGTTAAGATGTTTGACTCCTTCAATGAACATCATGGTTTGCACCACCTGATCTGGAGTATCAGTAACTACAGCAACCTGATCGACTGTTTTATAAATATTTTTGTTTAGAAAGAAATTGGTGTATAGTTTACTTTCATCTACTGACGCTTTAATTTTTACTTTTCTAGCATCTAATAAGATACAAATAGGTTGATCTGAGTTTATATTTGCAAATGCTTGTTGAAACTCACTAATTAACTCACGACGCACAACTTCCCCTTTACAAACTTTTATTAACAGTTTGTGATCCTTCAAGTAGGAGTACTTTATAAATTTCATTCTTTATTAATTCTCTTTAATTTATTGTTTTTTACAGAGATAGTGTGTTTTTAAATTGGTCTGCAAATGTAATTCTTTTTACAAATTGGCAAAACGAGATGATACTGTTTTTAGGATAAAATGCTAAGTTTGCAGAATATTTTTATACGACACAACAATACAGCAAACACAATAAATACGCATGAATCATTTATTTATCCCTAATCAGGGCAGAGTCAATTTTGATGACATTGTTTTTGACGAACGACTTTTTTCACAGATAAATCAATTCCTTAGAGAGTATGAACATGTGGAAATTTTATCGAAGTATGGTTTACCTGTAATTAATAAGCTGTTACTTTTTGGAAAATCAGGATGTGGTAAAACAATGACTGCTAAGGCTATTGCTCATAAATTAAATAAAAAGCTAAAGACTATTAATTTGGGGAATATCATATCCTCTAAATTAGGTGAAACATCCAGAAATATTGCTTCGGCTTTTAAAATGGTGGAAACGCAAGAAGCTGTTCTGTTTTTCGATGAATTTGATTCTTTAGGAAAAGAGAGAAATTACGACAATACAGATAGTAGTGAAATGAAAAGGGTTGTGAACGGAATGATTCAGATGATGGATCATTTGCCAAAGAACTCTATTATTATTGCTGCAACCAACCAAATTGATTTGATTGATGAGGCTTTGGTTCGTCGATTTGAGCTAAAAATGGAATTCCAAAATCCTAATAAAGTAGACTTGGATAGATTGTATGACAAGCTGATTGCTCGATTTCCTGAAGAGTATGGGAACGTGAATAGAGTATACGATATCTCCTTTGCAGAAGCAGAAAACATTGTGATGACTGAGGTTAAAGAGAATATTATAAACTCAGAATTATTGAAAAAAGCCGTAATCAGTGAACAAGATAAGATAAACAAAGAGCAGGTAACAAACAGTTAGTAGTTTTTCAATCGCTATTTGGCTTTAGGCAATGGTTCATAATTGGTAATAGTTCACTATTTTTGTCGCTCTAATGAAAATTGACACAGCATGATCTCTATAAATAATCTCACAGTTGAATTTGGTGGTTTTACTCTTTTTAAAGATGTTAGTTTCATCGTAAATACTCGCGACCGTATTGGTTTGGTGGGAAAGAATGGAGCAGGAAAATCAACATTACTGAAAATCTTTGCAGGAATTCAAGGATCTACAAAAGGTACGGTTTCGATACCTAGTGAGGTGAAAATCGGTTATCTTCCACAGCAAATGAACCATGTTGATGGTAAGACTGTAATGGAAGAAACACTAACAGCATTTGAGGAGGTAATTGCATTAGAAAGAGAGATTGCTAAAATTAATACGGAGATTGCTGAGCGTACCGATTACGAATCGGAAGAATATATGAAGCTTATTGATCGATTGACGGATAAGAATGATCGCTACCATATGATGGGCGGTGAGAATATCGATGCTGAGGCGGAACGAACTCTTATGGGCTTAGGATTTTTACGTTCCGATTTTACTCGACAAACCAATGAATTTAGTGGTGGTTGGAGAATGCGAATTGAACTGGCGAAAATTCTTTTGCGTCGTCCGGATGTGTTTCTTTTGGATGAGCCTACCAACCATTTGGATATCGAATCAATTCAGTGGTTAGAGGATTTTCTGAAAGTATATCCGGGAGCTGTAGTTCTGGTTTCTCACGACCGTGCATTTTTAGATACGATTACTAATAGAACTGTTGAAATATCTGTTGGGAAAATATACGATTATAAAGTTCCTTATTCTGAATATGTTGTTTTGCATGCCGAGCGTCGTGAGCAACAAATGAAAGCGTACATTAATCAGCAAAAGCAGATTAAGGATACGGAAGAGTTTATCGAACGATTTAGATATAAAGCAACCAAATCGGTTCAGGTTCAATCACGCGTTAAGCAATTGGAGAAGATTGATAGAATTGAGATTGATGAGGAGGATTTAGGAAAGCTGAATTTAAAATTTCCACCTGCACCTCGTTCGGGGGATTTGGTTTGTGAAGCAAAAGAATTGAGTAAAGCTTATGGCGATCATTTGGTGCTAAGTGAACTTGATTTTGTAATTGAAAGAGGCGAAAAACTTGCCTTTGTAGGAAAGAATGGAGAAGGAAAATCTACGCTTGTAAAAGTTTTGATGGGAGAGCTGGAACACACAGGTGTTTGTAAGATTGGTCACAATGTAAAAATTGGATACTTTGCCCAGAATCAGGCTCAACTTCTAGATGATAACAAAACTGTATTTGATACTATTGATGATGTTGCTGTTGGTGATGTAAGAACTAAAATTCGTGATATTTTAGGTGCTTTCATGTTTAGAGGCGAGGATGTTGATAAAAAAGTTAAGGTATTGTCGGGAGGAGAAAAATCTCGATTGGCAATGATTCGCTTACTTCTTGAACCTGTGAATTTGTTGGTTCTCGATGAGCCTACCAATCATCTGGACATGAAATCTAAAGATGTACTGAAAGAGGCATTGTCACAATTCGATGGAACCGTAATTGTTGTTTCTCACGATCGTGAATTTTTGGACGGATTGGCATCGAAAGTTTATGAGTTTGCCAATAAGAGAATCAAGGAACACCTAGGTGGAATTTATGAATTCTTAAGAGCCAAAAAGATGGAATCCTTGAAAGAACTGGAAGTAAAAAAAGCTGTAGTTCAGGATAAGATTGTGGAGGCTCCTTCTGAAAATAAGCTCAATTATTTGGAGCGTAAAGAGATGAGTAAGAAGATCTCAAAAATGGAGAGAAATGTTACATCTGCAGAGGAAAATATCGCCAAATTCGAAGAACAAATTGCAGAAATGGAGGACTTGTTAGCAAATCCTGAAAAGATGCAAGACCAGTCTCTTTTTACCAAATACGAGGAAGCTAAAAAGGATTTAGAAAACGAAATGTTGGCTTGGGAAGAGTTTAATGAGCAATTAGAGGAATTGATTATTGAGAGAGGAGAGTAGGTATTAATGTATTGATAATCTGTCTAGCATTTTCGAGATACTTGTCATTTTAACAGCAATAGAAGAATACTATAATGTATAAATAGAATGGAGATGTGTGATTTATTGCGCTCTCCATTTTTACTTAAAGGAGATTAGATATTTTTTTACTTGAAAACATTTTGCGCCCTTTGCTTGAAACTTCTTATCTTGAAAGGAAAAAATGTCAAACCTACACGCTAGCCCAACTACCCCAAAAGAGAGAATTAGATCATTAGATATTCTACGAGGATTTGCCTTGCTCGGCATCTTGTTTATCAACATACAAATGTTTGCCTTACCCAATGCCTCATTTGCTAACCCTTTGGTTATGGGTGAGATGAGTGGGTTGGATGATTTTGCCTACTGGTTGGTTCATGTTTTTGCAGAATTAAAATTCATGAGCATTTTCTCTATTCTATTTGGAGCAGGTATGTTGTTATTCATAAATCGCTTGACGGAAAAAGGAATTGATGGAGCAAGCATTCACATTCGTAGAATGTTGTGGCTTCTTCTTTTTGGAATGATTCACGCCTATTTTATATGGTTTGGAGATATTTTAGTGGCTTACTCCTTAATAGGTTTAATTGCTGTCTTGTTTCGCAAGATGAAAGATAGCTGGAAGATAGTATTAGTCGTGATTCTCTATATGCTTCCAATGCTGTTTTTTTACGGTGTGGGTAGTTTGTTTGAAAGTATGCCTGAAAAAATGCTCGAAGAATCGATGGCAGAGTTTTTACCATCAGCGGAGACATTAAAAGCAGAAACCGACCTATATCAGAATGGTTCCTGGCTGGATATTTTTGTAAAAAGAGCGCAATTAAATATGAATTACCAAATTGGATCTTTCTTTATGCTTTCCTTATGGCGAACTACGGGATTGATGTTATTAGGAATGGTTTTGCTAAATAAAGGTATTTTATCAGCTACTAAATCGAAATTATTTTATGGAGTTATGGCTCTTGTTGGAATTGGTGTTGGAGCTTTCATTTCAAATTATGGAGTAGAGGAAATGTCTCAGAATAGATGGGAGGTTATACATTATTTCAAATTTGGATATCAGTACAATTACTTCTCAAGTATATTTACTTCGCTGGGATATATTGGTCTAATTATATTAGTTTATCAATTAAATATTCTTCAATTTTTAATGAAAGGGCTCGAAGCAGTTGGTCGATTGGCTTTTACAAACTACCTTTGCCAATCCGTAATTTGTTCCCTCATTTTCTACAGTTACGGTTTTGGATTGTTCGGAGAGTTCACAAGATTTGAATTGCTTTATTGGATGCTTGGCATCTGGATATTCCAAATGACTTCGTCGTATATATGGTTGAAGTATTACAGAATGGGACCTTTGGAATGGTTGTGGAGATATCTTACTTATAAAGAAAAACCGCAACTATCATTAAATGTAAATATCAGTAAGTAATTGATCAATGGCTAAACAGAAACAAGAAATGTTGTTCGGTATTAGAGCAACAATGGAAGCGGTTAAAAACGAAAAAGAAATTGAGAAAGTTCTAATTCGTAAGGGATTAACAGGACGACTATACAATGAATTATTCGATTTAATTCGTGAGAAAGAAGTTGAATATCAATTCGTACCTGCAGAGAAAATTAAATCTTTAGATCAGCATAACAATCAAGGTGTGGTGACTCTAATTGCTCCTATTGCTTATCAGGAGCTTGAAGATGTGATTCCTCAGATATTGGCTGAGGGTAAAAATCCTTTAATCTTAATTCTCGATCAGATTACTGATGTTCGTAATTTTGGTGCTATTGCTCGTTCTGCAGAATGTGCAGGTGTACAAGCCATAATTATCCCATTTAAAAATTCGGCAAAAATTACTCCTGATTCTATCAAAACTTCAGCAGGTGCTTTGTATTCAATTCCTGTTTGTAGAGTTCAGAACCTTAAAACAATGGTTAGAGGTTTGAAAAAAGAGGGAATTAGAATTGTTGCTTCAACCGAGAAAGCAGAACAAATGTATACTGAAGCTGATTTGACCTTGGCTACAGCAATTATCATGGGATCGGAAGATACTGGTATTGATGAGGGATTGTTACGATTGGCAGATGAGCAAGTAAAATTGCCAATTTTAGGTTCTATTGAATCGTTAAATGTATCTGTGGCTGCTTCATTAATGGTTTATGAAGCTGTTCGTCAGAGAAAATAAAATAAATACTGAAATTATTTGAAAGGTGTAAAGCATTGCTTTTACACCTTTTTTTATGACTTTACTTGTGTTGAAAATAAGGTAGATTTACTGTTTTGAAAAACCTGCTTAGGTTTTGAAAGAAACCACAGCAGCTTTTGCACTAAACCTAACTAGGTTTTATTCGAAACCACAGCAGGTTTTAAGGAAAACCACAGTAGGTTTTTACCAAAATGGAAGCACGTTTATTATTTTTCGCTTTTATTCTCTTCAGGTATCCATTTCGGCATTTCTTTTGATTTCGGTTTTCTACCATAAAAGAAATCATCTAAATGTACGGCAAGTATCCTAAATAGTTGAGAATACTTAATACCCCAACGAATAAAGTTATGCAATGCATTATTGGGATGAGAGTAGGGACAGGTTGCCATACAACGTCCACAATCGGTGCCAGCTTTACACCAGTAGGTAAAACAGGATTCGGAATTGATTTGCCAGCGCTTTACACCATTAATCAATTTTGGTTCATCAAACGAGATGGATTTACTTGGACAAACATCAGCACATTTTTTACAGCGATTGCAAAAATCATGAACGGAATAATCTTTTTCCCATTTTGTAGATGGTAGCTTAAAATCGGTGGTAACAACACCTAACCGAACTCTTGGACCTTGTTTTGGTGTCATGAGTAAGCCCATTCTACCAATTTCTCCTAAGCCTGAATCTCTGGCTACCAAAGGACAGACCACTTGATAATTACCATCGATATGTGCTCTTGCAGAATAACCCAAACTGCGTAAAAATTGTGCTATTTGTACTGCTATTCTTCCGGCTTCGAGGTATTGTTGTCCTGATTCCATGACAATCGAAGCTTGTGGAGCAGCATCAACCATCTCTTGTGTCATTTCAACAGTAAAAGCTATGGCGTGAGTATGATCACTTTTTACTTCTTTACCGTATTCTTCACCTCTTCCTTTATGTGAATAAAAATGATAATCGCTTAATTCTGTAATTCCCGTATTTAAAGCACCTAACTTTTTGCTCCATGATTTAATGAATTTAGCCATTTCATTTGGGGAAACACTTTCCTGATTGGGATTGACTTCGCCATCAACGGCATCTTTAAATTGATCGACAGCGTAAAAACTAGAATTGGCTGCCGCATAAGCCATTTGATTGTAGAAAATAGATTTTTCTGCAGTTAAGCCTGGTTCTCTTCTAAATTCATCATCGAGTAATCTTTTATCAGGATTTTTTGAGTAGTAATTCTCAAAATTTACACTTCCTTCTTTTAGTTCATTTCTTGAGAACATGATATCACGTTCATCTATTTTTGATTTAGGATAATCATCGGTAATTGTTTTATCGATTGGAAAAGGAATCAGAAATAAAATTCCTGTAAGTATTAAATCAGCGACTAGAACTAACGTAACAATTTCCCAATTGTAATACCATGAGAAGAAATAGGGAAGAGGCAATAGAATTGCAATTAGCAGTGCTCTACTCGCAGCCTTTTTTTCTTTTTCTCTTACAAACACAAAAAATGCGTAAGTAATCATGATTAAGAAAATTATCGATAGGAATAAACAAACGAGAGGTGAGTGTAATAATAAATTGTTCATGGTCGGGTTAGCTTAGGTCGGAAAGATAAATTATTTTTTCTGCTAAACCTTTACTTGTAACTAATTTGGATTCTTTCTCGGAAAGAATGGGCAAAAAATTACCCGAATCAAACCAAGTTGATTCGGGTAATTATTATAGTAATTTTAGGGTTAGAATGCAATTTAAATGTGAAATCCGATAAATATTCAATCTCCTCTATCCCTCTTATCTTCTAGCCTCTATCAGATTCAGCCCTGCTAATTTAGAAAAATATTTTTTGAATGCAATATTTTTTCTGAATTCTTTCACAGCTTGGTGTGATTTTTAACATTTTTGAGTCTAAATGAATCTGTTTTCTAGGTTTAAACCTGGTATACAAACGAATTGATATTCATTCCTGCACCAACAGATGCAAAAACAACGTAATCACCAGGATTTAAACTATGATCTGTTAATTGATTCTTTGCAATTTGATCATATAAAATAGGCACAGTAGCTACTGAATTGTTACCCATTTTTTCAAGAATAATAGGCATAATATCTTTTGGTACAGTTTTTTCTTTGTACAGCCTAAATAATCGTTTTCCAATTGCTTCATCCATTTTCTCGTTTGCCTGATGAATCAATATCTTTTTAATATCTTTTATGTCCAATCCAGCTTTATCAATGCTTTCCTTAACTACACCAGGAACATTGGTAATTGCATATTCATAAATCTTACGACCATACATTTTAATAAAGTGGCTTGTACCATTTCCTTCAAAATCAGCATTATCTGATTTGTCAGCTCTAAGGAAAAATGCTTCGTTTAAGGTATCTGTTCTCATCGCATGAGAAAGAATTCCTGATTTTTCTTCTGCTTCGCACGCTTCTAGAATTGTGGCCCCAGCTCCATCAGAATAAATCATACTGTCACGATCGTGTGGATCACAAACACGCGATAAAGTTTCGGATCCAATAATTAATACTCTATTGGCATCTCCTGATTTAATAATATAGTTTGCCTGAATCATACATTGAACCCAACCAGGACATCCGAAAAGTAGATCATACGCAATACAACTGGGATTCTCAATTTGAAGAAGGTTTTTAACCTTTGCTGCCAAACAAGGCAATTGGTTGCTAAGTGTTGAATCTGGACTAACATCACCAAAGTTGTGAGCTACTAATATATAGTCAATACTTTCTTTATCTATGTTAGAAGAATCAAGTGCGTCTTTTGCAGCCAGGTATGCTAAATCAGATGCTTGTTGATCTTTATTGGCATATTTTCTTTCTGCAATTCCAGTTATTTCCTGGAATTTTTCGATTATTTCCTGATTCGGAGTTTCTATTTTTTGCCCACCAGGCTCAAAAAAGTCATGATTGATAAAATGTTCATTCTTAACCTGAACTGAAGGAAGGTAACTACCTGATCCAACAATCTTAGAAAATCTTTTGGTACTCATTGTTATTGTTTTTATTTCACAAAACTGAAGACAATTTTATTGTATTCAGTAATACCTTAAGAAACTGATTCTTAGCAATCCGATAGGCTATTTTAATAGTTTTGCCATGAACGGCAATAAGTTTGGTGTGTGCGCTAAGGTAAATATTTTTTTTATATCGGATTAAATAATTACTTATTTAGAATGTAAGGTCATCATTTTAATCCGATTAAAATAATTTAAGCGGAGGAAGAATATAAAAAAAGGGAATATTTACATTCCCTTTTTGTGTTGTTACTTTAAAAGTGAGGCTTTTAAGTTTTTATCGGCAGGTTTATCGCATAACCAAATGCCGAAAAGTGCTTTTTTAAAATTCAAACCTTTAATTGTTTTTTTAAGCTCATCGTTTTTATATAATAGTGTACCTTCTTCAGAAGAATAGACAAATTCAAACACATCTTTTTTCTCTATTTTATCCGAAAAAACAGCTATAAATTCTTCAATTTCTTTTGTTATAGGATCAGTATTTCCTTTAGTAGCATTCTTAAATCCTTCTCTTGTAGCTTTCTCCATTTTCTCTGAAGTAATTAAGCCAGAGATAATTTCCAGACGAATTCCCATGCATTCATTAGTATTAATGATTTCGTCAGCATTGCTCATTTTTTTATTTATATATAAGCCCATTGCGTACATATCCATCCACAATTTTACTCGTGTTCCAGTACCTTGTAATTGCATTTGATTGTCTTTAATTGCCATTTCGTTTGGCAATTCAACATCGCCTACTTTGGTTTGAGCGATGGAACCTAAACTTGAGATTATTAATAGGAGAGTAAAGAATTGTTTCATATTATTTCTGTTTGATTTTAAAATGGTTTACGAATAAATTAATTTGGCATAACACAGATAGAAAGTTGCTATAATGTTAACCAGATAGTTTAGCCAAAGCGGATATTGTCTTTTATCAGATTTTAGATCACCATTTACAATATAGATAAAAGTAAAGAGTACACCAAAAGCCCACATGAGTAGAAATGGCCAATTAAAACTACCTACATCATGTGTTTTCCATGTTTGTATTACTTGTGGAATAACACCAATACTTAGAATGATATTACCAAACCAACCTAAAGATTCGAAAAAATCGAACTTACCGAATATTTTTTTCATATGTATTTTAAGGAAATATTAATTGACTAATTTCTGAAAATCATCGCCTGTAGGGTTTTGAAATACCTTTAGGTTGAACTCAGGAACAATGGCTAGAATGTGATCGAATATATCAGCCTGAATAGCTTCATAGTTTGCCCAAGCCTGATCGTTTGAGAATACATATATTTCAATAGGCAAACCTTTTTCCGAAGGTTGAAGTTGTCGTACCAAAAAAGTCATATTCTCATGAATTTTAGGATTGTTATGTAAGTAAGCTTCTACATATTTTCTAAAGGTTCCAATATTGGTCAATCTTCGTTGATTCACCGGAATTTCACCTTCAGGATTTAAAGAGCGAATTTCTTCTTTTTTCTTAATAACATAGTCCTGAATCAATTTAATTTTCTCAAATCGATCCATATCCTCTTCAGAAAGAAAATGAATAGATTTTACATCGATATTAAAATGACGTTTAATTCTTCTACCACCTGATTCTTCCATTCCTTTCCAATTGTTGAACGACTCAGAAACCAAAGCGTAAGTAGGGATTGTGCTGATTGTTTTGTCCCAATTTTGTACTTTAACGGTGTTTAGACTGATATCAATAACAGTTCCATCAGCACCTTTCGAAGGCATTGATATCCAATCGCCAATATTTACCATTCTATTTGCTGAGAGCTGAATAGAAGCAACAAAACCTAAGATTGTATCTTTGAAAATTAACAGAATAACAGCAGCAAATGCTCCCATTCCAGCAATAATTGTCAAAGGATCTCTATCAATAAACTTGGCAATTATTGAAATTATACCAAGCGAATAAAAGAAGATTTTTACGATTTGCAGATAGCCTTTTATAGGTCGGGTTTTACTAACAGGCATGGTATTGTAAATATCATTTCCGGCATTTAGGAACGTATCCAATAGCATAATTGCCAATATTATCATGTACACATAGGCTCCATTTTCAACAAAATTACTCCAAGTTTCACGGTCTATAAAACTTGCGCTGGAGTATATGATTAAAGCAGGTGCAAAATGAGATATTTTATTAAAAACCTTTCGCTCCAGCATGATATCATCCCAATGCGTTTTTGTTTTACGAACCACTTTGGTGATGAATGCAATTAAAATTCTTTTTGCGATTAAATCGGATAACCATGCTACAATAAGAACCACAACAATGGCAATTGCAGATTGAAAAATTACGGCCCAGTATTCTGAAATTCCTTCATTAATTAGCCAGTTCTTCAATTGAGCGCCCAAAAGCTCTTTCATATTGATATTTTTTAGTGTGTGAATTAAAAATCTAAGATATCTAATTCGAATTGGAAAAGAAAAATGCAATTGGCAATATTTTGTATTTTTAAGGATTGAAATCTTAAAACAACTAGCATGATCAAAAAATCCGTATTCGTATTTGTTTTATTTTTATTTGTTTCGGTGTGTCAGGGGCAATCGAAGTTTGAAAAATATTTTGAAGATAAAACACTAAGAATAGATTACATGATGGGGGGAGACTCCGAATCGCAAACCGTATTTCTTAAAGAACTGAAAGAAGAACCGCACTGGGGAGGAAGCAAAACCAACTTGATTGATATTTTCGGATATGGAACATTTGGATTCAAATTGTATGATGTGGAATCAGGAGATCTTATGTATTCTAAGGGATTTAATTCCTTGTTTCAGGAATGGCAAACAACTGCCGAAGCAAAAGAATTAAAGAGAGCATTCTATCAGGTAAATGTAATGCCATATCCTAAAAGTAAAGCTCGTTTTGTTTTGGAATCGAGAAAATGGAATGGTGAAATGGAAACCATTTGGGAGCATGAAATTGATCCTGAAAATTATTTTATTGGTAAAGAAAAACCAGTTAGTGTACCATTTACCAAAATAATGGGAAAAGGTAATCCTGATGAAAGTGTTGATATTGCTTTTATAGCTGAAGGCTACACTACTGAAGAAATGGGCAAGTTTAGGGAAGATGCCAAACGTGTTGCTGGTTACTTATTGGATGTTCCTCCCTTTGATAAATATGCGGAGCGCTTTAATATATATGCCTTGGAATCTGTATCGCAAGATTCAGGAACAGATATTCCAGGAGAGAATGTATATAAAAACACTGCAGTAAATACTACCTTTTATACTTTTGATGTTGACAGATATCTTACAACCTTTGATATTAAATCTTTACATGATATAAGCGCGAATGTTCCTTACGATCAAATTTTTGTATTAATCAATACCGATCGATATGGTGGAGGTGGATTTTACAATTATTATTCAAGTTGTTCGGCAGATCATCTATTATCATACGAAGTATCGAGTCATGAATTTGGACATGGATTTGTAGGTTTAGGAGATGAATATTACTCATCGGAAACAGCTTATGAGGATTTTTACAATTTAGAGGTTGAACCATGGGAACCAAACATTACAACTATGGTCGATTTTGATTCCAAGTGGAAAGACATGTTGGAGGAATCAACACCGGTTCCAACTCCACGTACCGAAGAGTTTATTAAAACTTTAGGTGTTTTTGAAGGAGGAGGATATATGTCGAAGGGAATTTACTCTCCTGTGCAAGATTGTAAAATGAAATCGAATAACGAAAAACATTTTTGTCCGGTTTGCGAAAGAGCAGCAGAACGAGTGATCTTATTTCATATTGGGAAATAAATCAGATGAATAAAACAAAAAATGCGCTTCAATTTGAAGCGCATTTTTAATGCTTTTTATTCAGGAATTATTCTACCTCTTCCTGTTTTTTAGCAATTGTATAGAAAATCAGTAGAGCAAGCCCTCCAAATAAAAAGATCATTGAGAAATAAGAAACTTCCTCGCTTAGTCTAGTGTAGGCATCAAGAATATTTCCGATTAAAATTCCTGCTGCAAGTCCAATTAGAAGAATTCCATACTTTAAACTTTGCAGTGTGCTACACTTTTTTTCTCCTTGTAAAATACTAATGTCCATACCTTTTTCAATTAATGCTTGTCTTTCTCTGTGGCGATGTACTAAAAATACAACCAATGGGATTACGCCAAATACTGATATGATTGCAACTACTCCTGTAATATCCATGATATGTGATTTAAGGTTAAACTTCTATTAATTCTATTATAAAATTTGAAAAGCTTTCTTGTTTTTTGCTTTCAACTTTATGACGCCACCAAAGAAAAATCGGTTACAAAAAAATTAAGAAACTTTTAACGCTTTCAATTATTGTAATGAAAATCATTGCCTTAACTTGCATGTAATTCATAAGAAAAAAAGGATTTAATTATTATTTAAGCAGAGCTGTAACCGAATTGTGTAGATGTGCGTCTAAGTTTTAGAAGATTCGATAAAAGAGTAAATTTTTTAGATTGAAAGCAACATATTGGAACTAATGATTGTCTTTATAGATGATGAGGATCTTATATCATTGAATTGAAAAGATTATTTAAGTATGGCATTTAGAAACGATAGCTATTATATTACAAAGATAAAGGCAGGCGACCCTGGAGCATATGCTGTTCTTGTAGATAAATACAAGAAGATGGGATTTAATGTAGCTTTGCAATTAATGGGAAATCGTGAGGATGCAGAAGAGGTTGCACAAGATTCGTTTTTAAAAGCATATCAGGCACTGGATACTTATAAGGGAGAATCGAAATTTTCAACCTGGATTTATCGAATCATTTATAACACTGCAATATCACGATTGAGAAAAAAAAAATTAGACACAAGTTCAATTGATGATGATTTTTCAGCATCGGTGAATGTGAAATCAACTCAATCAGCTGTTCAGGAATTGCAAAGCGATGAAAGAAAGCAATACATTAACAAAGCATTGCAATCGATGAGTGGCGAGGACAGGACATTGTTAA
>Ga0209692_10001557_pt1 | contig 30293 bp, 9 predicted proteins | sample tdDd472_FD_187129 | JGI IMG/M metagenome (GOLD analysis project Ga0209692, IMG submission 187129) | Marine sediment microbial communities from the Atlantic coast under amendment with organic carbon and nitrate - tdDd47.2 (SPAdes)... | ecosystem: Environmental > Aquatic > Marine > Coastal >...
GCTGTCGAGCTACATCTTCAACGCCGACCGGGTCGGGCTGCGCTTCGTCGACGCGCTGGCGCGGGCGCACGAGCGCGGCGTCGTCGTGCGGGTGCTCGTCGACGCGGTGGGCGAGCGCTACGGCTGGCCGCGCCGCATCGTGTCGCACCTCCGCGCGCGGGACGTCTCTGCGGCGCGCTTTCTGCCGGCTCTGGCGCCCTGGAACATCGCGTTCTTGAACCTGCGCAACCACCGAAAGATCCTCGTGGTCGACGGCTGTGTCGGGTTCACCGGCGGCATGAACCTCAAGCAGGGGCACGTGCTCGACGACGAGCCGAAGCACCCGGTGCGGGACCTGCACTTTCGCCTCGAGGGGCCGATCGTGGCCCAGCTGACCGAGGCCTTCGCGATCGACTGGGAGTTCGCCACCAGCGAGCGGCTCGCGACGGACCCGTGGTTCCCCGAGGTGGCCGAGGTCGGTCCGGTCGCCGCGCGTGGCGTCAGCGACGGGCCCGACGAGACCCGCGAACGCCTCGAGCGCGTGCTGCTCGGCGCCGTGTCCGTCGCCCGCGAGCGGGTGCGCATCATGACGCCGTACTTCGTGCCCGACGAGCCGCTGATGTGGGCGCTCGAGACGGCGGCGCGGCGGGGCGTCGAGATCGACCTCGTGCTGCCCGGCGCCAACAACTTCGCCTTCATGACGTGGGCGGCCATGCGGCGGGTCGAGCGCCTGATCGCTCATGGAGCACGGGTCACGTTCTCGCTGCCGCCGTTCGACCACTCCAAGGTCATGGTCGTCGACGGCGCGTGGACGCTGATCGGGTCGGGCAACTGGGACGCGCGCAGCCTGTCGCTGAACTTCGAGTTCAACGTCGAGGTCTACGACGCCGCGTTTGCGTGCGCCGTCGAACAGCTCGTCCTCGAGCGGCGCGACGCCGGGCAGACCGTCGATGCGGCCCGCCTGGCGAAGCGCGGGGTGCTCGTGCGCGTGCGCGATGGGCTGGTGCGGCTGGCGTCGCCGTACCTCTAGCGCGCGCGCCGGTCCGGATCAGTCGGCGTACTTCACCGAGCAGCCGTACGGGTCGGACGTCGACGTCGGCACGGTGCCTGCCGCGGCGAGCGCGGTGACGGCGTCCTCGACGTACTGGGTGCGGTCGTCGAGCGCCTGCGATCCGCGTGGGTCGCTGTCGATCGCGCCGGCGTAGGCGAGGGTCCCCTCGGCGTCGACCACGTACATGTGCGGGGTCGTCCGCGCGCCGTATGTGCGGCCCACAGCACCGTCGCCGTCGAGCAGCGTCGGCCAGGTCTGGCCCTCGTTGCCGCCCTCGATCAGCGCGGCGTCGGCGTGACCGGCGTGGGTCGAGTTGATCGCCAGCCAGACGACGTCGTCACCGAGCCGGTCGCGAAGCGCGGGCATCGTGCCGTCGGCGTAGTGGCGGACGACGAAGGGGCAGCCGGGGTTCGTCCACTCGAGGACGACGATCTGGCCCTGGTAGTCGCTCAGGGTGTGCGTCGTGCCGTCCGTGTCGGTCAGCGTGAAGTCCGGCGCCGCTTCGCCGACGACGGCGGTGGCGTCCTGAGCGTGCGCCGCGAGCGGCAGGGCGAGAAGGGCAAGAAGCGCGAGAGCGAATCGCATGCAGAGCCTCATGGGCGGGTGGGTGAGAGAGCGAGAACGGGGGTCAGCGGGGTGCGTCTTCGAACGCGCGCACGACGCGGTCGACGGTGAGCACCTCGGGCAGAATCTCGGGGGTGCTCGGCGCGCCGGGGCCGTACATCAGGTACACGGGGACGCCGGCGCGTCCGTGCCGGGCGAGCTCGTCTCGAATCCGATCGTCGCGCGCCGTCCAGTCGGCGATCATGCGCACCACGTCGTGCTCGGCGGCTGCGGCTGTGATGCGCTCGTCGGCAAGAACGGTGCGTTCGTTCACCTTGCAGGTGATGCACCAGTCGGCGGTGAAGTCGACGAACACGGGCCGCCCTTCGGCGATCGCGGTGGCGACCGCGTCTTCGGACCACGGGACCCAGCCCTCGGCGACGTGAGCGGTCGCGCCGTCGCCCTGGCCTGCTTCGGTCGGCAGGGCGACGCGGCCGAGACCGACCACGGCGGCGATCCCGACGACAGCGACGGCGATGGGCCACAGCCCGCCGCGGCGCTGGGCGCGACCGAAGAGCCACGCGACGAGCGACACCGCGAGCAGCCACGCGACGAGGCGCCCGAGGGCGTCGGCGTCGGTGAGCTGGCCGAACACCCAGCCGAGCCACGCGGCGGTCGCCAGCAGGGCGAAGGCGAGGGCGTGCTTCAGGGTGTCCATCCACGGGCCCGGCCGCGGGACGATGCGCGCCGCGCCGGGGATCAGCGTGAGGATGACGAACGGCGCGGCGAGGCCCACGCCCACGGCTGCGAACGTCGCCAGGGTCGTGGCGGGGCCGGCGGCCAGGGCGAACCCGATCGCCGTGCCGAGCAGCGGCGCCGAGCACGGGGTCGCGAGCACGACGGTGAGCACGCCTTCGAGGGCGCTGCGCGACACGCCGTGGCGCTCGCGGGTGGCGGCGTCGAGGCGGGATGCGTCGAGGGTGAGCGTCCACGCGCCAAAGAGGTTCGCGGCGAAGAGCACGACGATCGCGGCGATGGCGGCGACGAAGGGCGGGTGCTGAAACTGAAAGCCCCAGCCGACCGCTGCGCCACCCTGCTGCAGCGCGATCACGGCGCCGGCGAGGGCGAGCATCGAGCCGATGACGCCGCCGGCGTAGGCGAGGGCGTGGGCGCCGATCGCGCCGTCCTCGTCATGGGCGAGGCGGGCGAACCCGGTCACCTTCAGCGCCAGCACGGGCAGCACACACGGCATCAGGTTGAGCAGCGCGCCGCCGAGCAGGCCGAAGAGGATCGCCTGCCACAGGGGCATCGGGGGCCGCGCGGGGGGCGCCGTCGCGCTGGCGTCGGTCGTGGCCATCGTGAGCGTCGGCGCGTCGTCACCGCCCACCTCGTCGAGCGCCGGCAGGTCGGCGAGGACGAGGTCGTCGATCGGCGTGACGTCGGACACGTCCGCGACCCGGGGCACGGCGCCGTCGAGAGCGAGGGCGCGTTCTCGGGTGGGGCCGGCAGCGTCGGTCTCGGCGAGCACGAGCACGCCGCCGATCGGCGCGTCGTCGTCGAGGACGTCCGGGCTGGCGCGGCCGGTGAGCTCGACGAGCACGCCGCGGTACGCCGACGGGTGAGGGCGCAGGCGGGTCGACAGCCACTCGACGCTCGGGGTGCGGTCGGGGATGTAGCGGCTGGCCTCGAGGTCGATCGCCGGGCACAGATCGTCCTCGGCGAGGGGGATGCGGCAGGTCACGACGCTCCACACGATGCGGACGGTCTCGCCGGGCGCGATGGCCGACACCGCCGGCACGAGCCACGCCTCGGTGGACGCGATGTCGTCGACCGCGGTGGGCACCGTGGCGGCCGCTGCGTCGAAGGCGGCCCGGGTGGGCGTGTCGGGGGGCGTGGTCGCCGCGGACACCGGCACGTCGCGGGTCAGCTCGGTGCGCCCGGGGATGCAGTCGACCTCGCAGGTCAGAAAGTCGGCGACGACGTCGAGCGTCGCGGTGCCGGTCGCGTCGGCGGGCACCGTCCAGTCATAGAAGAGCACGACCTCGTCTTCGTAGCCGTAGGTCGTGATGAACCCGTCGCTCGTCGTGAAGATCGACGGCGCGGGCCACTGCAGGGGCCCGGCGTCACCGGCGCTGCGGTGCTGGACCTCGGTGGCGTACGCGCCCTGGCCGGGGTTCGACCAGTACACGTGCCAGTGCGGGTCCATCGCGAAGTGGACGCCGACGCGGACGGTGTCGCCCGGCGCGACCGTCGCGGCGTCGACGAGCAGGGTCGTGACGACGCGCGGGTCCCCTTCGTCCTCGGCCGTCGCCAGCTGCGCGCCACTCGGAGCGCTCGGCCATGGGTTCGCCCACGCGAGCGACGTCACGCTCGTGAAGAGCGCGCAGGTGACGAGGGCGAGCAGCGAGGTCCGAAGGGTCATTGCAGGCGAACGGGTCGGCGGACACGGGTTCGATGCGGATCGCATCGGGGTCCGTCAACCGCAGACCCCGGGGTTCGATTCCGCAGGCCGGCCGTCGATTCGCTGACCGGGACTATTCGCGGTCGAGGCGGGGCTCGATGCGTCCGGGCCACTCTTCGGGGGTGAAGTGGCAGCCGCCCTCGCCGCACGTGTCGACGATGTCGCCGGTCTGGAAGAACGTGATGATCTGCTGCCAGTGCTCCGGCTGCCACCGCTGGGCGTCGTGGGCGTCGACGACGTTCGACGTCACCGGGCGGTTCACGCCGGGCGTCGGCCAGTCGTTGCCGAAGTTGTACAGCACGAGGCCCGAGCCGGTGTGCGGGTACGCGACCTCTTCGACGAGCCCGATCTCGCGCTCGGGGTCGTAGTTCTCGAGCACGGCGAGGCCCATGCCCGGGGTGCGCGCCACGACCTCCATCGAGATCGTCGTCACCTGCCGGTCGCCCTTCGACGGCGTCGCGTGCACGTACCGGGGGGCGTCGTCACCAAACGGTTCGGCGGTGATGTGCCGCCAGTACGAGATCGGGTCGGTCGCGTCCCACAGCTGGTTCACCATCGCGAGCAGGACGGCCTGCTGCGAGCGGCCCGGGTACGAGCCGGCGAGGGCGGTGAAGAACTGGTCGAAGTTCGTGGACCGGTGCTCCATCAGGCCGTAGTTCGCGCCCGGCACGCCGAGGTGCCCACGGGCGATGTCCGGGCTGAGCGCCATGTACGTCGCGCCGTTGATGCCGCCCTGCGAGATGCCGAGGTAGTACATCTCGTCGGTGTCGATCTCGATGCCGTTGTCGACGACGATGTCGAACGCGGGGAACTGCTCGCGCATGGCGCGGGCGAAGAGGATGAACTCGATCATGCCCTGGTGCACCCGCTCGGGCAGCCAGCGGATGTGGTTCATGTCGAACACGGCGTACTGGACGTTGCCGAAGTCGTCGTCGGCCATGCCCGTCCAGTTGCTGCCGAAGAAGATGTAGTTTGCTTCGTTTGCGATGTGCCCGTTCGACGTCCAGTGGCCGGTGGTGCCGTCGGCTTCGCCGAAGAACCCGTGGCCGTACTGCACGAGGCGGTGCGGCGTGCCGTCCATCGCCGAGTGGGGGATGCCGATCCAGAACGGGGTGCGGTTCGTGCCGTTCTGCACGGGCATCCCGTCCTCGCCGCGCGTGAGGACCCAGCCGATCACCTCGAAGCCGTCGTCGTCGATGACGTCCTGCTCGATGTAGCTCGGGGACTCGATGTACCCGGTGAGCACGCGCGCCCACCACAGGTGCTGCTCTTCGGTGTACTCCGTCACGTTCTCGATCACGATCTCGCTGCCGTCGGGGTGCGAGTCGAGCGCGAGGTCACGGATGTGAAGCATGCGGCCGTGCATCGCGTCGCTGGACGCGGTCACGAAGTCCCATGCCAGCACGAGGTCGTCGCGGTCGACGCCCTCGGCTTCGAGCAGGCCGAAGATCTCGTCGAAGCGGGCCTGGCGCGGGGCGAGCAGGGCGTCGCCGTCGGTGGTGCCGTCGCGCAGGGCGGCGAAGGCCTCGCCGGCCTCGATCGGCGCACCGTCCGTGTCCTGCAGGTCGCGGAAGGCGACCACGTATCGCGTTGCCTCTTCGAGCACGACGCCCGGGCGCACCCAGAGCACCTGGTCGACGGGGTCCGACTCCCAGTCGTCCAGCTCGGCCCAGTACGGGACGCGCTCGAGGCCGTCCTCGCGCACGGCGAAGAAGAGGATCGACGCGTCGGCGTCGAGCGACGCCGGCACCTGCTGCTCGTTGGGCAGCTCGCTGGCGTCGAGGTTCGGCCAGTGGGCGATGATCGGCGTGCTGACGCCGTACCCGTCGAGGTACCGGAAGGGATCCGGCCGCACCTGCACGTCCTGGAAGTTCACCGGCAGCGAGGTCTCGCCGAACCCGAGGGTGTACCCGGTGACGCGGTCGGCGTCGTCTTCGAGGTACAGGTTCGACGGCCACGGCAGCGCGCACTCGATCTCGACGAGCGGGTCGCAGTCCGGGTTGCGGTCGTCGCCGCCGGCGTCCTCGCCCGCGTCTTCGGAGGTGTCTTCGCCCGTGTCGCCGGCGGCGTCTTCGCCGGCGTCTTCGCCCGTGTCTTCGGTGGCGTCCTCGCCCGCGTCTTCGGTGGCGTCTTCACCCGCGTCGGTCGACGTGTCGTCACCGGTGTCGGTCATGCCGGTGTCGGTCACGCCGGTGTCGGCGGTCGAGCCGCCGTCGTCGCCGTCGTCACCGCAGGCGGCGACGGTGCAGAGGGACGCAGTGAGAGCGAGGGCGAAGAGGGCACGCAGCCGTGTCGCGTTCATGGCGAGCCGGGGTCGATCGGGTGCAGGGGATTGCAGCCCATCGTGGGTAACGCGTCCCACGCCCCGGTGCAAACGTGGATTGCGACGCATCGCGCCAGGTGCGCCGTCGGTCAGCTCTCGGACGCGTCGAGCCAGGGCCGTACGTCACGGGGCGTCCACGCGGCGAGCCGGTCGAGCAGCGTGTCGGTGTCGGTGTCGACGATGAGGTCGCCGCGCGTCGGTGCGCCAACGAAGCCGCTGTCGACGGCGTGGTCGAGAAAGCCCACCAGCCCCGACCAGTAGCCGCCGATGTCGAGCAGCGACACGGGCTTGCTGTGGATGCCGAGCTGCAGCCACGTCCACGTCTCGAAGAGCTCTTCGAGGGTGCCGATGCCGCCGGGCAGCGCGACGAACGCGTCCGAGAGCTCGGCGAACCGCGCCTTGCGCTCGTGCATCGAGTCGACGACGTCCATCTGCGTCACCCGCGGATGGGCGACCTCGCGGGCGACGAGCCCCCGCGGGATGACGCCGATGACGTCACCGCCCGCGTCGAGCGCGCCATCGGCGACCGCGCCCATCATGCCGACGTGCCCGCCGCCATACACCAGCGTCAGCCCCCGCTCCGCGAGCCGCTGACCGAAGCGCCGACCGGTGTCGACCCACGCCGGGTCGGTGCCCGGCCGAGATCCGCAGAAGACACAGACGCTGCGCACGACAGATCCGGGGTGTGGGTGCCACTCCGAGGTGCCGCGCGCTGCGAGGCGGGTCAAGGGGTGTGTGACCGCCCCGGGTGATTCGGGGCATGCGCCCGAACCGCCGCCTACCGACACACCCCGATGTCGATCGGGCGGCCGTCCCAGTCGATCCACGAGTCGCAGGTGCGTCCGGCGGGGCAATCGTCGCCGCCGATGCGGCACGCCTGCAGGCAGATCGGACCATCGCCGAGGTCGTAGCAGCCACCGCCGTTGCGGCACGCGGCGCCCGCGGGGGACGCGCACGGCTCGAACGCGGACGCGGCATCGACCGTCGCCACGCACGCGCCGAGGGACGCGCCGCGGCCGGCGATGGCCGGCACGAAGGCGCAGACCTCGTCGCGTCCGCACGTCGGCGCGAACGGGTCGCAGGTCTCGGCGCACACGCCGATCGCCGGGTCCGCGCCGAGCGGGTCGGGCACGCACGCGGCGGTGCCGGCGCACCCCGCGCCGTCGAACCGATTGCAGGGTTCGCCGACCGCGGCTCCGTCGTTCGCCGGCACGCACGCCCCGACGTCCGGCGCGTACCGGAATTCGACGCGCTGCGGCTGGCACACGCGGTCGTCGCCGCAGGCGCGATCGTCGGCAAACGGCTCGCATCCGTCGTGGCAGAGACCAAGCCGCCCGACCTCGGCCGAGAGGCACACGGCGCCGTCGTCGCAATCGGCGAGGGGGCCGACATCGGGGTCGGCCACGTCGCAGATCGGGCGGCACGTCGGCGCGCCGTCCGCACGCTCGGTGCACACGAAGCCCTCGGCACACTGGTCGCCGAGCGCGCACGGGGTGCCGTCGCCGCCGGGGGTGTCGACCGGCGCGCAATAGAAGGCCTCGCGAGCGCCGGGCTCGCCGCGGTTGGGCACACACGCCTCGCCCAGGTCGCACGCGCCCTCGGACCACGCGTCGCAGGCGGGGGCGCATACGCCCGGGGCGTTGCGGTCCGACGCGGCGAAGACCCCGACGCAGCTCAAGCCGTCGTCGCAGCCCGGGTCCGGCGCGACGAAGCGGGCGTCGCAGACCTCGACGCACCGGTTCGACAGGCAGAGCAGCCCGGGCGCGCACCGGTCGTCGGGCGCGGCACCGGGGTCGGCGCTGACTTCGCAGCGGCCGCCGGCCGGGACGTCGCCCGCGGCTTCGCAGAAGCTCGCGGTGCGGGTCGAGGCGAGCACACAGGTCGCGTCGTCGGGGCAGGTGGTGTCGGCGTACGTCGCGGCGCACTCGCCGGGCAGGCAGACGCCGCGGGGTGCGAGCTCGGCCTCGTCGATTCGATCGCCGTCGACGCACGCGGCGCCCACCGGGCACGACGTCCCCACGTCGGCCGCGCAGGTCTGCAGGCACACGCCGCGGGCGACGTTGCACACGTGGTTCGGCGTCGACTGCTCGATGTACGAGCACGGCTGCTCGTGGGCGGCGCAGGGCTCGAACGCCTCGAGTCCGCCGCAGGCGTCGCGGGCGTCGTCACAGGCGGTGCGGCACGCGATGCAGTCCTCGCCGCCGTCGGCGCAGGCGTCGGTGCACGCGACGATCTGGCATGCGAGCCAGTCGCCCATGCACGGCGCGCATTCGCCGGACACATAGTCCTCGTCGGCGAGGCACTCCGCCGCGCAGCCGGCGAGGTCGAGGCGTTCGGCGCAGCCCTCGTAGCAGGCCAGCAGCATGTCGCCGCGTGCTCCGCCGGCGATGGCTTCGAGGTCGTAGGCGTTCAGGCACGGGCCGCCGTCGAGGCAGTCGATGTAGTCGGCGCAGTCGGGGTCGTCGCAGCCCTCGAGCCCGTCGCCGTCTTCGTCCCCGGCGGCACCGCAGACCTCGGGCACGCCGCACGCGCCGTCGACACACACATCCGGAGCGACACAGCCGAGCTCGGCGTCCGTCGTCTCGTCTACGCGCCCATCGCAGTCGTTATCGAGCCCGTCGCAGACCTCGGCGGCGTCGCGGTTGCGCAGGGGTTCGCGGTCGTCGCAGTCGACGCGGCACGAGCCGGCGACGCCGTACCCGTCGCCGTCGCCGTCGAAGCAGCGGTCCGTGGGCAGGCAGCGGGCGTGCGACGCGATGGGGTGGGCCTCGGCGCACTCCGCGCGGCAGAAGAACACGTCGGGCCGGCCGGCGCAGGCGTCCTCGCAGGCCGCGAGGGCCTCTCGAGCGGCGGTCGGATCCTCGAGGACCAGCACGAAGCACGCCTCGTCGGCCTCGCAAAGCGCGCCGTGGCCGGGGTCGCAATACTCGGCGCACACCTGCAGGTCGCTGTGGGTGGCGAGCCGGGTGCAGAGGCTCGAGGCGCACGAGGCGTCGTCGACGCACGGGTCGCCGATCGCGCCGAGGGGGCCGTCGCAGGCGAGGGTCCCGTCGTCGGTGCACTGCCACGTGGCGTCGACGCTGCATCGTTCGGTCGGCGTGCCGGGCAGGGGTCCGCATCCGCCGCACGCGTTGGGGGCGGACGCGCCGATGCAGGCCTCGACGCCATCGGTGCAGCCGACGAAGCCGTCGCCGCATTCGCCGCACGTCGTCCCGATGAGCGCGTCGTCGGCGACGTCGGGGTCGCACGCGCCGACTGCGCCGCGGATGCACTCGACGGTGTCCGGTCCGGTGCAGGCGAACGTGGCGGCCTCGGCGCACATCTCACCCGGGTCGCCGCGCAGGGGTTCGCAGCCGCCGCAGAGGTTCGCGGTGAAGGGGCACACGACCGCGTCGGTGCCGTCGCACGTCCATGCCGCGCCGCACGGCCCGCAGGTCTCGCCCGGGGTCACGCCGAGCGGTGTGATGCCGCCGCATGCATTTGTGCCCGGGTCGTCGCAGCGCACGCCGTCGGTGCCGTCGCACACGATGCGGCCGAGCCCGTCGTCGCCGCAGGTCGCGCCCCACGGTGGGTCGAGCGCCGCCGTGCCGCCGCACGCGTTCGTCGAGGCGCCGACGCAGGCGACAGCGTCTGGGTCGACGCACCGCCAGCGCCCGGCGCCGTCGAGCTCGGCGGGCCCGCAGCTCTCGCCGGGCACGCCGTCGAGGCCGTCGCAGCCGCCGCAGCCGTTGCGGGGCGGCGCTTCGCAGCGCAGGGCGTCGAGGCCGTCGCAGACAAGGGCGCCGTCGCCGCAGGGGCCGCCGCACACGTCGCCGGGGGCGGCATCGCCGTCGTCGAAGGTGAGCGGCTCGCAGCCGCCGCACGGGTTGGTGGTGCAGGCGTCCGTGTCGCCGGTGTCGCCCGCGTCCGGGTCGGTGTCGCCGGTGTCGCTCGCGTCCGGGTCGGCGTCGCCGGTGTCGACGTCGCCCGCGTCGCCCGCATCGGCATCGCTGGCGTCTGCGTCTGCACTGGTGTCGCTGGCGTCGACGTCGCCCGTGTCGGCGTCCGAGGCGTCCAAAGCTGCATCGTCTGCGTCCGAGCCTGCGTCGCCCGCGTCGCCCGCATCGGTGTCGCTCGCATCGCTGGCGTCTGCGTCCTCGACGCTCGTGTCGTCCGCGTCCGCGTCCACTGCATCGGCGTCCCCGCCGCCCGCGTCGGTCGCGTCGCCCGTATCGTCGGCGACGTCCGCATCGCCGCCATCGGACCCACCGCCCGCATCGCCAGCGTCCTGGTCAACGACGTCGGACGCATCGGCCCCGGAGCTCGGGCTCTCGCCACCCCCGCCGCAGGCTGTGAGGAGCGTGATGGACAGAACGACGACAAACCACGGCGCGTAGAGCGCACGCAGCGAGCGAGACGAGATCACGAGATGGCCTGGGCGATGGGCGTGCCGACGCGGCACACCGCGTCGGACGAGCGCGGCACCCCCGATATTCAATCGATTCACCACAATTGGCGAGGGGGCTCGAACGGGCACCTGCGGTGGTATGGGGCCGGCGCTCGAACCGGCCCCTGCGGTGGTTCGGGGCACCCGCACGAGCCGGCCCCTGCGGCGATTCGGGGCAGGCGCGGGTCATGCCCCGCGCCCATCCATGTCGATGGTGGGCGAGGGCTCCATTCCATCCCGGCGCAAGATCTGGCGCCGGGTTGAACCGTGTGTCCGGCACTGCAAGACACGGTCAGGGGCGGGGCATGACCCGCCCCACGGTGGCGCTTGCACCTGCGGCGATTCGTGCACCCGCCCGGACCGCGTTTGACCGTGCGCATGCCTATGGTGCGCGCCGCTGTCACCCTTGCTGCGCTCGCGCTGCTCGGGGCTTGTTCATCCGACGGTTCGCCACAGCGCGACGACGCGGGTGACCGTGTGGACGTACATGGCGGCGACGTCCGAACGACGTCGAACCATGCGCTTGTCACCAGCGAGGTCGTGCCGGTCATGGAGGATACGGCGATCGTCTCGACGGCGCCCGATCTCGAACATGGCACCAACACGACGGTCGACCTCGTGGCGAGTGCGGATGCAGTAGCACTGCTGCGATTCGATGGACTCGCCATCGGGGCAGCGGTCGGATCCGGCACCGTCACAGCGGCAGACCTCGTCGTCCCCGTGAACGCCTGCACTCTGACCGGGACGACCGTTGATGTTGCGGTCCACGAGCTCACGCAAACCTGGACAGAGCCCGGCGCGACCTGGTCGTGCGCGAACGACACGGTGCCTGCGAACGGTGCGACGGATTGCGGTGCGACAGACGTGTGGGATCCATCGACCCTACCGCCGTGGACCTCGACCGCCGTCGCAACCCAGACGGTCGGTGCGTCGTGCGTCGTCGAGCTCCGATTCGACGTGTTCACGAGCATGACGAGCGGTCCGCTCCCCGATGGATGGTCGCTCGTCGCGACGGGCACTGCGGGGGACACCGTGACCATCGACATGCGCGAGGCTGTCGGGGGTGGGGCATGGCTCGATCTCACAGTCAGCCGTCCGGACGACGAGATCGGCTTGTGTGACGACGGAGAAGACAACGACGTCGATGGCACCACGGATTGTGCGGACGCGGACTGTTCCGGCGATCCGTACTGTACGGGGTCGGAGATCTGCACGAACGGCCTCGACGACGACGGTGACGCGAAGGTCGACTGCGAGGACGGAGACTGTGCCACGGATTCGATGTGTGAGCTCCCCACCGAGCTAACCTGTACGGACGGCTTCGACAATGACGGGGACGGCGCCGTGGACTGTCTGGACGCGGACTGTTCCACCGACCCGTCTTGTGCCCCCGAGGTCGATTGCAGCAACGGGCTCGACGACGACAGCGACGGATGGACCGACTGTGCCGATCCAGACTGCACGACGAAGCCGGAGTGTGCTTCGACCACCGAGACGAGCTGCAGCAATGGCGTCGATGACGACGCGGACGCCGCGATCGACTGCGCCGACTCTGACTGTTTCACGGATCCCGCGTGCAGCAGTGGGGTCGAGACGAGCTGCACGAATGGCGTCGACGATGACGGAGACACCTCGATCGACTGTGCGGATCCGGACTGCGCGACGGACCCGGCGTGCGCTTCGACGAGCGAGTGGTCCTGCACGAACGGCCTCGATGACGATGGCAACGGCGACGTCGACTGTTGCGACGCGGCCTGTGCCTCGGATCCGGCCTGCGCGATCGAAGAGACGTACTGCGGGGACGGGTTCGACAATGACGGCGACGGAGCGATCGACTGTGCGGACCCCGGTCAGTGCCGTGGTTGCTCGACGGAGTGCGTGACGGGCACCTCGCCGCTGGGCTGGCCCTGCGTCGCGGCGTCCGACTGCGACTCCGGCGTCGAGGCGCCGCTGTGCCTGACGACCGGCCGAACCGGCTTCGCGCACGGCATCTGCTCTGCGTGGTGTGACCCCACCGATCCCTCCGCCTGTGGTGGCGGCGCAGACTGCGTCGCCCTCGCGGAGGATCCGACCCGGGGATCGTGCGCGACTGCATGTGTCACCTCGGACGACTGCAGCGGCGAGGATGTCTGTCGTGGTGTCGATCTGCTGGCGGAGTCGATCTGTGGCAAGCCCTGCGCGATTGATGCCGATTGCGCGACGGGAGGGTGGTGCACGGCGGCGGGATACTGCGCATCGTGGGACGAAGACTGCTGGTCGGCCGGCGACGAAGACCGCAACGGATACGCCGACTGCGACGATCCCGCATGCGCCATCGATACGTACGCCTGTCCCCCGCCGGGCGGTGAGAACTGTCTCGACCCGGCCGACGCCGACGGCGACGGATACCGCGGATGCTGGGACTCGGACTGCTCGACCGTCCCCGAGTGTGCCGGGTACGAGGATTGCTGGAACGCTTCAGACGACGACGCGGACGGGCTGATCGATTGCAACGATCCCGAGTGCTTCGACATGTCCACCTGCCTGCCCACCGAGATCTGCGACAACGGTCTCGACGATGATGGCAACGGCGCGACCGACTGTTGCGACTGGTCCTGCATCGGCGGGCCGAGCTGCGGGTCCGACGAAACGGCGTGTTCGGATCGCATCGATGACGACTACGACGGACTGTTCGACTGCGCGGACGATGGGTTCTGCCAGTCGTGTTCGGTCGAGTGCACGCGTGGCACCCGCCGCACCGGCGCCCCATGCGACTGGACGGGCCAGTGCGGGGTGCCCGACGGTACGACGCGCGACCCGATGTGCCTGACCCAGAGAGGCTTCGGCATCCTCGGCGGACTCTGCTCGGACCATTGTACCGTCGGCGTGGACACGTGTGGGTGGGGCGCCGAATGTCTTCCGCTGTTCGGACCCGGCGACGACGGGCTGTGCGGATTCGGATGCACCGTCGACGCCGATTGCCGTTCGGGCGAGGCCTGTCTCGACGTGCCCGGCATCGCGACCGGGATCTGCGGCCCGGCGTGCGTCGTAGACGCCGACTGCCCGACGACCGCCACCTGCGACGCCGGTCGCTGCGTCGAGTCGGCAGAAGACTGCTGGTTCGGCGCGGACGAAGACGGGGACGGCCTCACCAACTGCGACGACCCGGACTGCGCAGCCGCCGGCTGGTGCCCCACGCCCGCGCCCGAGTCGTGCACGAACGAGTTCGACGACGACCTCGACGGGCTGATCGACTGCTGTGACCCGGACTGCGTGGGCGATGGGAACTGCTGGACGACCGCCGAGGAGGGAGTGACGCCGAGTCAACTACCGGACGAGTCACAGTGTCTGGATGGTGTTGATCAGGACGCAGATGGGTTCGAAGGATGTCTCGACCCCGGCTTCTGCGGATCTTGCGCGTCCGTCTGCCGGACCGGCGATCGCCCCGTCGGATCGGGTTGTCTCGTTGACGCCGACTGCGCGTCGGATCCGACTCTCCCGGGCGGACCGGCGGGTGCGTGCCTCCGACCTGCGGGACCCGATGGTCCGCCGGGTGTGTGCGCGACGGGCTGCGGATTCGGGTTTGGGACAGACGCGTGCGGAGCCGGTGGCACCTGCAATGTCATCACGGATCCGGATGGGGTGCTGCCCCTGCCTCCATTCTACGATCCATGGTGCACCGGAAGCGGGTTCGAGTGCACGACCCCATGGGGGATCTGCGGCACGACGTGCAGCAGTGGGACGCCCTGTTCGGGCGACGCGACGTGCGAGACGTTCGTGCTGCTAGACCCATCCGACGGGACCACATTGCCGGCAACGATCGCACTCTGCGTCCCGGCTTGTGCGTCCGATGCGGACTGCCCGTCAGGCCAATGGTGTGATGAGCTTCAGGGCGAGTGCGTCGCAACCGAGGACTGCCGGTCGAGCGACGACACCGATCATGACGGCGCTCCGGGGTGTTTCGACAGTGACTGCGCAACATCCGACCACTGTACCTGCGATGCGGTCGCCGACTGTACCTCGCCGTCACTCCCCGTCGGTGCCGCTTGTATTGGCAACCTCGATTGTCAGGACGGCCTCACTTGCATCCAGGAAGGTCCAGGCCCCGGCTTCTGCACGCGCACCTGCATGACGTCAGGTGAGTGCGCGTCGGAGCCGGGTCTGCCGTTCGGATCGGTCTGCGACTCGCTCGGAACGGTGAACGCGTGCACCCTCGGACCCTGTACCGAGGATGCGCAGTGCGGCGCGAATCGCGTCTGTAGCAGAGCGGACGTCACGGATTTGATCGGCTGGTGCGCGCCAGCGTGCAGCTCGGTGGCGCCCTGCGCCGATGGCAACTGGTGCGCCCCGGACGGCGAGTGCCGACCCCGAACCGAGATCTGCGACAACGGCATCGACGATGACACCAACGGCACGCGAGATTGCGATGATCCGCAGTGCGCGATCCTCGCCGAGTGCGAGGCGAGACTGGCGAACGAGGGTTCGTGCAGCGACGGGGTCGACGGGGACATGGATGGGTTCACCGACTGCTCAGACCCCGAGTGCGCCCAGACGAGTGCCTGTGTTTTCGACGTCGAGGGTGAGAGCCTGCGCCGTGTCGCAGACCCTGCCGCTGCCGCTCGTGGCGCATCGACGCTCGGCCCTTCATTCTTCGATAGCATCTCGTTTCTCGCCGCATACGGAGCCAACGGCCCCGTTGTATTCGGATTCTCGCCGACCTGTGAGCCGCTATCGGTCGGGTCGCTCGATGCACCGCCGGTGGCCGTACTGCGCGGTACGGTTCGGCTGCGGGGCGGTGGGCCCGTCGAGGCCGTCGAAGTGTCCGTCCACGGCCATGACTGCCTCGGACGTACGTGGACGCGGCCGGATGGCACCTGGACACTGATCGTTCCGGTGGATGTCGCGTCGACCGTTCGGTTCAGCCACCCGCACTACTTCGACCTCGATCGCACGTGGACGGTCGACAGTGAACGTGTGGTGGAGGTCGACGACGTAGCCCTCACCAAGCGCCCCGAGCCTGGGGAGTTGCGTCCTCTCGAGTGGGCCAGCTCCGCATGGCAGTCGACGACATTCCCGACCTCCAGGCATCGGACTCCGGCCGGGACGTTTGTCGAACGTTCTCCGATGATGATCCTGCCCCCATCGACCACGGCGACATGGTCCGAGGGGCCCGGTGGGGCGACCACGTCTCTCGATTCGGGCCTGGCCGAGTTCTTCGTCACGGAGTTCACGCAGGGCCCCGATGGGCCGAACGCGATGCCAGCCCCGCTGCCCGCGCAGACCGCATACACGTGGGCGGCAGAGATCGGCCTCGATGGGATGGATGGCGACGTCGAGCTGACGACGGCCTCGGGTGAATTGCCGATGCTCTATTTGCAGGACTTCGTGGGCATGAAGGCCGGTGATGTGATCCCGTTCGGTTTCTACAGCCGAACGACCGGTACGTGGTTTGCCGACGCGAGCGGATTCGTTCTCGAAGTCGACGGGTACACCGCGACGGGTTGCGCTCGACTCTCTCCGCTGACATTGGACGCCATCATGGATCCCGATCGTGTCGCGGAGCCAGCGTTCGGCCTGCCCATCCCGGACGACGAACTCTGCGAACTCGGGCAGATGCTGAAGTCTTCTGGCGCCGCGATCCCGAGTCTCGTCTGGCGGGTTCCCATTCAGCACTTCACGCCGTGGGATGCCAACCTGCCCACGGTGTTCCCTTCGAATGCCGAGATGCCTCCCCCGGAGGTCGCCACCACCGGTGCGCCAGACGACGGTTGTGATCCGACGGCGCCAGGCTCGACGCTGTTGTGTCGAACGCAGGTCATGCAACAGCAGATGGTGTTGCCCGGTTCTCACCTGAGTCTCACGTGGAGTGCGAGAGAGCAGGCCGGCTATCGCGCGGACGACGTGATTCAGCTCGGTCCCACCGCAACCTACTCGGGCGCGATGGGTCCTGGAGACTCGGGCCCGGGGGTCCTGTTCGACGTCGTGGTCGCCGGCCGTACGCTGGAGCGGCTACCGTCGACGAGCGAGCTCGTCGAAGACGATCTGCTCACGTGGGTCTGGGACGGATTGGACGCCTTCGGACGGACCGTTGAAGGCGATGTCCCCATCGAAGTCCACGCGCAGCGATTCTACCCAGCGTTGATGTCGACCTGTCGTGAGACGATCGTCGACGATTTCAATCGGTATCCACGCGCCTGTGTTGGCGCCCGAACATGGGCGACCGGGGCATTCAACTCGCTTCACTCCGTGTGGTTCGGCACCCTCGATGCGCCCGGGGCGCCGGTCACCGAAATCGGTGGGTGGACGATCGACGGGCTCCATCACCTCGACGTCGAACTGGGTCGCATCACGACCCTCGTCGGACCAGACGCCGACGCGTTCGAAGGCGGACTCATTCGTGATGTCATGCCCCGGGAAGGGTGTACTCTCCCCGGCTTCGCCGATGTGCTGGATGTGAGCGTGAGGGGCGGGGGTCGCCGATGGACGCGTCAATTCAACAGGGTGTGTCTGCCGGACTCGGAAGGGGACCCGGATTGTCGCGACGAGACCGGTCTAACGGGACATCACGAGCAGCTGTTCGGATACCTGCCCGCAGATCTGTGTTCGGCTCCCGACGCGATCGGATTCACCGAGTACGACTCTGTCACGGCGACGACCCCCGCGATGGGTCACAGCGAGGTGATCGATCTGCCTGACGGCAGCGTGCTGATTGGCACCGCCGTACATCGCGCCGAACGCATGGATGAGACGTTGATCTGCTGGACGCGAAATGAAGTGGACGCCGCCGATCTGGGCTCGGGCGGCGTGATGGAGTGCTTCGATCCTACCGCGACTCCGATGGGCGCAACGGCCACCATCGCGGGTAGCGCCGGCGGTCGATACCTTGAGCGCGTAGACCGATTCACCCTCTCGCCCACCGGCGAGGTGTACATTGCACAGCGGACCTCTGCGACGAGCGCCAATGCGACCCTGTATCGCATCGAACGACCCGAATTGGACGGCATCGACGATGTCGGCCTTCGCGCCGAGGTCGTCGTCGGCGAGCTTTGCACGCTGACCGACCTCGACCCGTGGTCCTTCGACCCGTCCGCGCCGTGCCTGCGAAACGTGGTCGACATGACATTCGACGGCAGCGCCGAGGCGCTCTACATCGCGATGCGTCCCGACGAAGGGCTTGGCCTGCCTACGAGTCGAGACGGCGTGATCCTGCGCATGGGGCCCGGGGCCGCCGTCGAGCAGGTCGTCGGGTTCCCGCTCGTCGAAGCCACGAACGCGCTGGACGATGGCGCCGAGGTGGATGGCCGTCGCATTGACGATCTGACGCGCATCGCGATCGGGCCGGGGGGGGAGCTCTGGTGGCGAGAAGGCGCGCCGCGTCGCATCCGGCGGATCCGGATGGGCGAAGGTGGTGTTGCCCCCGACGGTTCGGACGTGCCTCCCGAGTTCGAGGTCGTCACTGAGCTGGGTTGTCGCGCGTGGCACGTCGGGGGCGGATGCGGCGACGACGTGCGCCGGGTCGACATCGGCGACCCCGAGTTCACCGGGGACTACCTCACCGAAGGCCCGCCTTCGCCCTGGTGGAACCCACCGATCGACGCCGATTTCGATGTCACGCACGAGGGAGTCTTCTTCGTCGACACGCAGTGGCATCTGCGGCTGGTCGCCATGGGGGCATTCGAAGAGGACGGGGTCTATCGCGTCCCGACACCCAACGGGGTCGCGTCGTGGGTGTTCAACGAGTGGGGCCAGCACGTGCGCACCGAACACGCGTGGACGGGGACGCGGATCGTCGAATACGCCTACCACCCGGGTGGGCAGCTGGCCGCCATTCGCACGCCATCCCCAGGCGCGCCCGCGGTCGCCGAGACGGCGCACGGCGACGCCTGCGGGGCGGCACCGGGTACCCTCTGCATCGACGAGCGACCGCTCAATCGTGTCTCGTCGTGCGTCTCGGGTCCGGGGTTGACCTGCATCGACGACGACGGTGCCGGGACCCTCACCGTGCAGGGTCCGTGGGGCGGTGCGTCCACCTTGCACCTCGATGCGTTCAATCGCCTCGAGCGTGTCGTTCGACCCGCCGGTCGCGAAGATCGATTCGGCTACGATCGCGATGACCTCATGCGACTGCATGTCGGCCCCGGCGACGCAGAGACGCCGTCAGTCGTGTCGACGTACGCGTACGACGACCTCGGCCGGGTCACCCACGCAGCCAACTCGACCGGTCGCCAGACGCACCTCTCTCGATCGGGAGGCGTGGCCTCGTACACGGTGACCCGGACCGACGCCACCGGCGCGACGTGGACCTACGCCGCGAACGACCGCGGTGCGACGCGCGTCCTGAGTTCGACTAACCCCGGCGGCTGGGAGCAGAACACGGTGGTGGAGCCGGGTGCGCGTTCGGGCCGTTCGGACCGTCCAGGAGGCGTCGTCACGCGCAGCTGGTCTGAGCCGTCCACCGAGCCCGGGCGCCCGCCCACACGGCATACGGTCACCGAGCACGACGAGGGTGGCACGGTCGTGACGTCGCGATCGTGTACGGCAACCGCGACCGAGAGCTGCGACGACGGGGCTGGCACGCTCCTCGACCTCGCCGGGGCGACGTACGCGACGCTCGTCACCGTGACGGCGTCCAGCGGGGGAGCGGGCGGCGGCGCAGAGACCCTCGACGCCGTGGTGCGTACCACGGTGATCGACAGCGAACCCGCGCTGGGTGACACGGGCTGCACGGACCATGACGGCATCGCCCCGTGCCTTCTCATCGAGACGGAGTCGCCCGCAGGTCGCACCAGCCGTCGGCTGGTGGATGCGCTGGGTCGACCTGTGTGGGCCGAGGCCTCGGACGGCCGCAGCCGTGTCCTATGGGAGTGGCAGGCGAACGACCCGCGCCCCGCCGCGAGGGTACTGCAGTCGCTCGATACGCCCCCCGAGCCCGAGCGCCGTACCACGTACAGCTACCACGACGCAGCGGGCGATCGCCCTGGCGACGTCGAAGCGAGGGCGGCGTCGGCGACCGGGCCAACCGGCACACACGTCGAGCAGGATGTACCCGCAGACGTCCCTGCCGGCGAGGCCGAGGACTCGAGGCGTCGGGCGACCTCGCTGGTCGACTCGACGCTCGGCGCGTCGTGGACGGTGGAGCGCCTCTTCGACGTGCGCGGCCGCATCCGGCAGATCACGCTCCCGAACGACGGGCTCGTGACGCGCGTCCACGCATTCGATACGATCGAACACGATATGGACTCGACCTACACCGCCCCTGTGAACGCCTCGTGCGTCGATGACTCGGCATGCCCGGACGGCGTGTCGTGCGACCCGGTGCTGCGCACTTGCGGGGCGCCGACGGTGGCGTCGTCCTGGCAGACGCACTACGTGCGCGATGATGCGGGCCGGCTCGAGCAGATCGTATACCCCAGCGGGTCGACATCGACGGTGTCGATGCACGCGGGGACGTGCACCGGAGACCCCGCGGTCCGCGACTCGGCCGGGCGGTGTTCGGAGGGCATCGCGTGTCACGATGGCGGGGCCTGCGCGGCAACCGACTTCGTGGCGATGCCGATGGGCGCCACGATGATCGAGCGGCATCGGGGCGCGACCGTGCGCACGACCACGATTCGAAGCCGCATCGACACCGCGGGCCGCCTGCGTGAGGCCGAGCGCGACATCGATGGCGTCGTCGCGCGGTATGCGTCCGAACGCGTGGACGGCGTGGCCGCCGACACAGTCAACGACTTCGTGTCACGCGTGACGTGGACCGTGCCCGTGACGGCCTCGTCGAGTGTCAGCGCGACCGTAGAGCAGGTCGCTGACGTGCTGGGTCGACCCGACCGCGAGGTGGTGGTCACGGCGGACGGTGTGCCGAGAGTCGCAGACTACACCGTCGACCCGGACGGTGTGCTCGTAGGCATTGACGCGGAGGGGCACACGCTCGGTGTGACGACATCGTCCGCGAGCGGCGTCCTCGAGGGCACAGGGATCGCGATCGGGTCGGGCTCGGTCCACTCGCACGTCGAACGCAACGCGTTCGGCGAGCCGACGCTCATCGCGTGGCGAACTGGGGGGCCATTCGTCGGGCCGGTCGCGAGCTGCCCGGCCAGCGATCCCGACCTACTGTTCTGTGAAGATCTGACCTGGGACGCGGCCGGACGCATCTCGGGCGCAAGTGAAGTCGACGTCGAGATCACCGGTTCGGGCTCGACGGTGACCACGACGACGGACGTACACACGTACGACCCGCTGACGTCGCGGCTGACGGCTACGAGCCGCAACGGAGTGCCCGAGTGGTCGTGGTCGTGGGACGAGAACGGAAACCCGACCGGCGTCACCCGCGCCGGCAACGGCGGCGACACCGCGCTTTCGCTCACCGCGGGGGACTTCGTCGTGGACGGTCAGGACCGCCTGCACCGGTATGGCAACACGTTCTTTGGATATGACCCGGACGGGTACCTTCTCTGGCAGCGCACCGTGATGCCCGGGGACGACCCGGCACGGTGCTACGACTACGGCATCGACGGTGCGCTGCACAAGGTGCGGATGTTCGACGTCCGCGCGAGCGAGTCCGATCCGGTGGCGGTGTTCGGGGATGTGAACAACCCCTGCGACTTCGATCCCGCCTGGATCCACAACGAGACGATCGTCACGTATCGGCAGGACGCGGCAGGTCGTCGTGCCGTTCGGCACGAGGTGGGACCGAGCGGCGCATCGTGGGACATCTGGATCTACCGCGACGCGCTCAACCCCGTCGCGCGGTTGAACCCGGACGGGTCGCTGTCGCAGCGCTACGTGTACGGCACACGAGGCCATGTGCCCGACCTGCTGCTGACGTACGACGACGTCGACAGCGACGGCGTCGACGACCTCACCGGCGTGTATCGGTACGTCGTGGACCTGCGCGGCAGCGTGCGCGCACTCGTCGATATCGAGACCGGGTACGTCACCCAGCGCATTACGTACAGCCCGTTCGGCCGCGAGCTCTCGAACTCCAATCCCGGGTTCCAACCCTTCGGTTTCGTTGGAGGCCTCACCGACCCAGCCACCGGCCTCGTCCGCTTCGGCGCCCGCGACTACGACCCGAGCATCGGCCGGTGGACCGCCAAGGACCCGATCGGGTTCGGAGGCGGGCAGGGCAATTGGTACGAGTACTCAGCCAACCGTCCAATCGACTACATCGATTCGAGCGGCAAGGTTCCAGCGTGGGTGAGTCGTGTCGCACGTGGCACCCCAGTCGTCGTCTTCGTTGCGGCTTCGATCGATCTCGCACTAGCCCTGTATGCACAGGAGGATGCTGAACGCATGGCGGATGCGGCTTTCGTGCATCCCGAGATGCACGAGGCATTTCGGCACTGCTACGCCTCCTGTACGCTCACGCAGGCGTCGGGCGCTAGAGTCGCGTTCCTGGCGGGCCATGGATTCGAATTGATCACGGAGCTCGCGTATCGAGCGAATGGTGATTGGGACCAGTCGTACGCCGCCGATAGAGATCGGGATGTTGAGAACAACCTCTGCGGCCGAGTTGCTGGCGCTGACGGCGAGAGTTGTCTTGAAGCATGCTTCAACGCGACCCAATCGGGAGGACTTGCGACTCAATCCGGGGCGGTCTACTCGCAGCAACAAGACGACTCTGGGATCGAGAGTGCGGCGTTCGTGAGGCATCGCGCGGTTGAACTCTACTGCGGGTCGCTCTGGACATGTTGATGCCCGTGGAGAACGCTGGTCGCCGAGTTCTCGGCCTGACATTGGCCGCGGTGATTTTCGCCGTCCTGTTCATCGTCTGGTTTCTTAGGGGCGATGCGTTTCGTGCTCGTGTCGTCGTGTGCATTGAGGAGGGCGTGCATGTTCAGGGCGTCGCCGTCTCCTCGTCTTCGCACAGTCAAGTGCAGCTGCATGAAACTCAATCGGGGGAGTGCGTTTCTGTGGTGCTCCGCGACGCACCTCTGGGTGAGGGAATACTAATCACCTCTGACTTGCCGCTGGGTCAGAGTATCTGCTCGAGGAGTCTACTGCGGCCAATTGCTCCAGTTACATTCGTTGCGCGCCGTCGAGGTCCGTTGGGCGGCGTTGAGTGGGTGTGTCGATGACAGCAGCGCAGTCGTGGCTACCACTCTCCAATCCTCGCTCGGTGAGCCTCCCATGCGTCGTTGAGAACCGTAACCGGGTTGAGACGAGAGAACGCCTCGTGTGTAAGATTTTGTGGCAATGTTGATCGGCGGAGAAAGGATGTCGAGGTCTAGCAGCGCATCTGCGCCGTCGGACCGTCTCGCCGGGGCGTGGAGACGGGTTGTCGTCGCACTTGTGTCGGGGGTTGGGTTCTGTGTGGTGGTGTATGCGCTGTACGCGGCTTTTCCAGTGGTGAAGGTGCAGGTGTGCAACCACGCGGTGTCGGACCAGCGACGGCTGTCAGTGTCGGCAGACGCGTCAGAGATAGGCCATGTCGACCGTCTGGAGGCGATGGATTGCTGGAGCCGTTGGATCGTGCTGCCAGCGTCATCGTCCTACCTCGTGGTGCAATCGGAAGCTTCATCGGATCGCGGCACGTGCTACGCGACCGGGGCTTCTCTCCGGTGGCGATACAGATTGACGTACGAAGACAACGGCGCGGGTTGGTCCTGTGAGCGATGAACTCGCGTCGGCGGTGCTCCGGACTTTCCGCGCAGGCCATCTCCGCGGCCCTGGGCCCCTGGTGGTCGCGTGCGTCGTCGTCCTGATGGCATGTGGCGAGAGTGACCTCGGGGCAATGACCGAGCGCGCGTCGATCGGAACGACATGCGCTTGTGACGCCGTGTCGGAGTTCGTCTGTCGCGCGAGCGGCACCGTCATCAGTCATGGACAGTGTCCATCGGGCAGTCACTGCACAGAGACCGAACAGGGGCCTGCCTGTGTTGGTGCGAGTTGCTCGTCTGGCTCGATACACTGCGCTTCTCGGGACGCAGTTGCTACCTGCAACGCGACGGGCTCCGGCTACGACATCACCCCGTGCGGTCCCGGTCGCGGCTGCATCGATGGCGCCTGCGTCCCGGCGTCGACGTGCGACCCGCACGCGTCGCGTTGTGACGATGGCGTGCGGCAGGTCTGCGATGCCGACGGGAGCGCGTGGCGCGACGTGCCGTGTGATGACGATCCGGTCTGCGAGGTCGTCGCCAGCGGCTGTGCATGCGACGCGGGCGAATGCGTGCCGCGCTGGTGCGAACCCGGCGCGACCCGATGCTCCGGCGATGGGGTCGTGACCTGCGTCGACGGGTTCGCCGAGTCGAGTCCCGACGCCTGCGCCGACGGTGAGACGTGTCTCGCCGGTGCGTGCGTCCCCGACGTCTGCGAGTCGGGCGCGTCGTCGTGCGTCGGCGACCGGGTGCTCGGCTGCACCGACGATGGTGCATCGCCTCGCGTCGTCGCGGACTGCGCCGCACTTGGCTCGACCTGTGTCGACGATGGCGCCGGTGCGCGCTGCGCGACGCCGGACTGCGATGCCGGTACCACGCGGTGCGTCGACGCGGCGACCGAACAGGCCTGCGTCGATGGCGCGTGGGCCGACGCGGTCCCGTGCGCGGATGGCACCGCCTGCGAGGCAGGCGGCTGCCGCTCGGCTGCCCTCGGCACAGGGTGCGACGAATCCGGTTCGACCCTCTGCGTCGGTGGCGATCTGCTCGTCTGCTGGGGCGACGCATGGATCCTGCACACCGCCTGCGGCGATCAGGTCTGTGCCGACGGTGCGTGTCGGGACGCCGTGTGCGCGCCGGGCGAGGCATGGTGTGATGGGCGGGCACTGCACCACTGCGACGAACACGGCGCACGCTTCGACCGCTTCGACTGTGACGCGCTCGGCGCCGTCTGCGATGCTGACGCTGGGTCGTGCGTGCGCGATGTCTGCGCCGACGCGACCGGCCCGGTGTGCGATGGCGCCGCGGTGGTGACGTGCACTGACGGCGCGCGCGACGGGGCCGGCGAGCCCTGTGGGCCGCTCGGGTGTGCCGACGGGGTGTGCGTGACCGCGCCTCGGCCCCACCTCGCCACGTGCAGCGCTGACGCGGGCTGCGAGTCCGGTCGATGCTCGAACGCGCGCTGTGTCGCCCCTGGCGAGGTCTGGATCCCACCGGGCACCTATGAGATCGGCTGGCCCGAATCGGGAGTCGAGCCGGATGACGTCGCCACCATCTCGCCCCCGCACCCCGTTGTGTTCGAGCGGGGCCGCATCATGCGCGCGACCGTCACCACCGTCGCCGAGTCCCTCGTGCCCGAGCCGTTGACCGGGCCCGCCGGAGGCTGCATCGACGCCGACGGACAGTGCCCGATGGACGCGGGCGCCGTGTGCATGGCGTGGGAGCACGCAGCCCGCGCGAGCGTCGCCGACGGGTTCGAGGACTGCTACGACTTCGTCTTCGATGGGGTACGCGTGCAGGACGATTGCCTGTCCGCCGGGGTGCTTTCGCGGAGGTTCATCCTCGACGGGGCGCCGGGAGATTGCGACGGGTGGCGCGTGCCGACCGAAGCCGAGTGGCTGGTGGCACACCGTGCGGGCGCGCCGGTGGCCGCCATCGACGCGCGAGGGCCGGCCGTGTGCCATGGCGCACGAGACGTGGCCCCGACGGCGTGGTCTGCGTGCGACGGGGTGCCCGTACAGCCCGTGGGCCGAAGGGCGCCGAACGCGTGGGGGCTGTACGACATGCCCGGCAACGTACGCGAGGTGGTCATCGACGGGGCCCGCGAATACACGCCGGTCGGGGCGACTGAGCCGCTGGGGTTCGCGGCGCGCCCGCCGGGGGCGTGGATCATCGGGTGTTCGGTGGCCGACCGGATCGAGGGCTGCCGTCTCTCGACGCGGGCGGTCGAGCTCGAGACGTTCGATGACGTGCCGATCGGATTCCGCCTGATTCGCACCGTCGATCCCGAGAGCCTGCCATGACGACGCGTTCGCCATGGCAGGCGCTGGTCCGAGCGCGTTGGCTCCAGGGGTGGCTCGTGCTGCTCGTTGCCGTTGCATGGACCGGTTGCGCCGACGACGCGCCGGACCCGGACCCTCGCGGCATTGTTCCGCTCGGCGAGTGGCTACAGGACTGCACGCCCGGCGAGGCCCGATGCCTCGACCTCGACGTCGCGGTCTGCCCGGCGACCGGGGGCACCGCCCGAGTGGTCGCGTGCGACGAAGGTCTGGCGTGCGATGTTGCTGCGCCGGGTGGGCCCTGGTGTACCGCCGAAGTCTGCGTCGACGAAGCCACGGTCTGCCTCGACGACACGACCCGTGGGATCTGTGGCGGTGCAGGCGAGCGTCGCGTGCACGCGCCGTGCCCGCCGGGTGAGACGTGCGACGGCGGCGTCTGTGCATCGGCGCCCACATGCGGGCGAGCCGACGCCTGGTGCGACGGCGATGTGCGCACGGTCTGCGGCGTCGACGGGACGCTGCGGTCGCGCGACTGCCGAGCCGGGTGCGAAAGCGAGTTCGGGTGCGCCTGCGCGGACGGCGGCTGCTTCGAACGGGTGTGCGCGGCCGGCGCGCGCCGGTGCGTCGACGGGGTCCCCGAGCGATGTTCTGGCGACGGGCAGGGCTGGGTCGAGGCCCCGGCGTGCGGCGAGCTGGCAACGTGCATGGCCGGTGCTTGCGTCGACGCCACGTGTGACGACAGCGACCTGCCGGTATGCGTCGGCGACCATGTCGTCCGGTGCGTCGACGGGCAACCGGTGACCGAAGACTGCCGGGGCGAGACGGCGCGATGCGCCGACCGGGGCGGCGTCGCGTGGTGTGAGCCAATGGCCTGCATCCCCGGCGTCGCGGTCTGCATTGGGGGCGAGCGCTACGAGTGCGCGCCGACCGGCGACCGCCGCGTGCTCGATGCATGCCCGGCCCACATGACCTGCGAGGCCGGCGCCTGCGTCACGCGGGCCTGCGGCGACGACGGTGCGCCGCTGTGCGCAGGTCAGCACGTGCTCGGGTGTGCCGACGATGCATGGACGGTCGTCGCGACGTGCGATGCCGGCGAGCGGTGCGCCGACGGCGCGTGCGTGCCGACGACGTGTCCGCCCGGTGTCCGGCAATGTATGTCGGACGACCGAGCGGCGGTCTGCGTCGGGGGCCAGGACCCGGCAACGGCATGGGCCTCTCGGTACTGCCCCCTCGGATGCAGTACCGGTACCGGCACATGCAACGAGCCGGTGTGCGAGTTCGAGGGCACCCTCGTGTGTCGCGATGGCGCGCTCCTGGCCTGCGAGGATCACGGCGGACGGCTCACCTGGTCGCGCGACTGCGCGTCACCGGGGTGCACCGATCCCGGGTGTGGCGGGCTCGACCTCGCGGACGCCGAACCGTGCGTGCACGATGGCAACTGTCGGTCGGGCAACTGCTCGAATGGCCTGTGCTCGCCGCGCGGGCATCTCTACCTGCCGCCGACGGTCATCGACTATCGTGTCACCGTCGCCTCGCCGCCGGACCCGGATGAACTCTTCGATGGTCCCGAGATGCACCTGCATCGTGGCATGTGGGTGATGCGCCGACCGGTTCATGTTTCGGATCCGCTCTTGACGCGCGAAGGAATGTACCTGGGCGAGTACGACGTGCTGCCGGGCGGTTGGCTCAGCGTCGACGGTCGAGACGCCGCGCGAAGCGGCGATGCATGGTCGAGGGCCGAAGGGCTGGAGACGTGGGACGAGTGTCGGGCGATCGGTGCCGTTGTTGGGCTCTACGACTGTGAGGGCTATCGGTTGCTGTCGATCGTCGAGCATCAGTGGCTCGCATCGGGCGGCCGCTCGGGGCCGTTCAGCCAGCCGGGTGTATCGTTGGACGACGACCCATCAACGAGCCGGTGGAGCGGGTGGGAGCGCTATGCCGAGTTGGGGGCCGAGGATACGTACTGGTCGGTTCGGCCGAACCCCTGGGGGGCCTATCACGTCGCGGGACAGCCCCCGGAGCTTCGCTATCTGAACGTGTGGGGCCGCGACGACGACGTGGTGACCGAGCCTGTGCTGTATCGGGCAGAGCCGCGATCCATCGGGGGACCGTGGTTTCGTTGGTCCGGATCGTGGCCGGCGGCCGGTGACGAGGGTGAGCTGTGGGGCGGCACGGCAACGAGATTGGCGCGCGTCGTCCCAGAACGGGCGGCCGACGACGAAGCTGATGAGGAGGATCCGTGACGACGCGACGATCGATACGCGGGACGGGGCCGATCACGCCCGTCGTTCTCTGGCTCGTCAGCGCCACGATCGTTGCGGGCATAGGGGCCGGTTGCTCGAGCGACGTAGGCCGGGACGATGCGCGCGCCGACGTGACGGACGCGGGCGAGTTCGTCGACGACGCGGATCGAGGCGATGGCATCGGCGCTGCCGACACGTCGAACGATGCGGACGCGGTCGGGCAATCCGACACCACGGTGGAGCCAGACACCGGCCACGATGCGCTCAGGCTCGACGTCGAATCCGATCCGGGCGAGGTCCTCGTGCCTTGTCACCGTGGCGCGACCCGCTGCGGGCCCTACGGGCTCGAGATGTGCCGCGACGCCCAGTGGGTTGGTGTGGGCTGCCCGGATGGTGAGTCGTGCGTCGAAGAGGGCGGCACTGGCGCGTGCCTGGCGCTCGTTTGCTCGGTTGGCGACACGCGGTGCGGATCCGAGAGTACCGTCGAGACGTGCAACGAAGAGGGGACCGCGTGGGTTGCATCGGCATGCATGGACGACGAGACCTGCAGAGCAGGCGTCTGCGAGACACCGACATGCGAACCCGGCGCATCGACGTGCCTCGACTTCGAGACCGTCTCGATCTGCGACGAGGACGGCACGCGTTGGCTCGACAAGGGGTGCTACCGTCGGCCGCAGTGTGCCCGTCATGTCGCTCCACTGGGCTGCACGTGCATCGACGACCGCTGCGAGCCACGCATCTGTGGGCCCGGCACCGTCGCCTGCGCGCCGGATGGAGAACGCTGGCAGCGTGCTGTCTGCAACGCGGCCGGTACCGCCTGGGTGATGGTCGAGTCGTTGCACTGTGCGCCGCACCTGGCCTGCGTCGACAGCAGCAGGTGCACGACGCCCGCGTGTGACGTCGGCGAGCTTCGGTGCAACGTGCACAACGGGAACCTCGAACGGTGCGCCGACAACGGACGGGAGTTCGAGCTGGCGACCGTGTGCGCAGATTCGGATTCGTGGTGCTTCGAAGGGGCCGACGGGCCAGCGTGCGAACCCCGCGTGTGCGAGCCGCGAACCGTTCGATGCGTCGACGGCGAGTCGGGTCGCGAGCAGTGCGCACGCGACGGATTGGGATGGGACGAGATCCTCGCCTGCACACACGGCTGTGCCGAAGGCCGGTGCATCGCCGAGGTCTGTGTCGAAGGGGCTCGATGTGGCACGTCGTTGGTCGGTCCGTTCGTCGAACGCTGTGCAGACGACGGGATCAGCATGGAGTCCGAGCGGTGCCTGGGCTGGGGCGAGGTGTGCGACCCGGTGCTCGAGGCATGCGCGGTGCCGGAGTGCGACGTCGACACGCCGGCGTCGTGCGAAGGCGGCGAACGCGTGCGCTGCGACCTGAATGCGGCGGGGTACGGATACGGGTACACGCGCGAGACGTGCCGTCTCGGATGCACCGATGGCGAATGCAATGCCGAGTGGGCGCGGTGTTTCGATGACGAGGACTGTGGCGACGCTCGGTGCAGCGGCGCGGGTACGAGAGAGCGGGTCGACGGCATCTGGGTACCCGGCGGCCGGTGCATCGAGGACGACAAGGCGTGGGTGCCGGCCACGTGGCTCGAGCTCGACGAGTGGGTCGGGGTCGGCGACGACATCGTGCTGATCACGGCGGCTGCGCCCGACGAAGTCCCCGAAGTGCGGGTGACCGTCACGAGGCCCTGGGTCGTTGATCGCACCGAGACGACGGTCGCGACCTGGGTCGACGCGTTCGGCGCGGCTCCGCCGTCGGCTCCGCACGCGGCGGTCTGCCCGGAGTGCCCGGTCGGCACGGTCACGCCGTGGGCGGCCATGGCATGGGCGAATCTGCGATCCGAGCGAGACGGGCTCGAACCCTGCTACGCGCTCGCCGAGTGCGACGGCACGGCGGGCGCCGGCGATCTGATCTGTGGGTCGACCGCGCTGGCGGACGGCCTCGCTTCGCTGACCGAGTGCACGGGTTGGCGGCTGCCGACCGAGGTCGAGTGGGAGCTCGCTGCGGTGGACGTCGACGGCGCGTGGACGCCGGTGGGCAACGTCTCGACGTCGCCGTGTGACCTGCCTCGGACGGTGCCTATGGCCGGATGGCTCTGCTGGACGGCTGGTGGGGTCACCCATCCGGTGGCGACCGATGCAACGGACACCAATGACCTCGGGATGTACGACATGACCGGCAACGTGTCCGAGTGGGTCCACACCAGCGCGGTCGGTGGTCCGTCGGAGTTTGCCGAGGCGACCGACCCCATCCTGCCGTTCGGCGACGACGTCGATACCGCGTGGCTCGGCGTGCGGGGGTGGAACTACGCCGGCTTGTGGACGGGCATCGAGGCGTGGCGCCGGCAGGTGCTCGACGGCACGGTGCCGCTGGCGCACCCGGCGATCGGCGTGCGGCTGGTGCGGAC
>Ga0209692_10001559_pt1 | contig 30284 bp, 23 predicted proteins | sample tdDd472_FD_187129 | JGI IMG/M metagenome (GOLD analysis project Ga0209692, IMG submission 187129) | Marine sediment microbial communities from the Atlantic coast under amendment with organic carbon and nitrate - tdDd47.2 (SPAdes)... | ecosystem: Environmental > Aquatic > Marine > Coastal >...
GACAAACCTGGATAACATTTTTTGCTAAATCAATACCAAGTACGTTACACTTTTTCATTGTATGGGCTCCTTTTGTTGTTGTAGACGCCAACCTACTTCAAGTGGGTTGGTGGAGTCCATACATCGCGAACAGCGCAAATAAACGCTATCGAATCATAACGACAGGCTTCGCCGTTTATAGGAAAGCCTCGTGTACACAAGTTTTTAACAAAGGTTATCTTATACATCAGTAAAGACGTGTGTACGGCCCGTATCTGCTCCAAAGCAGATCAACCTGCACAACACGCGCCGGATATAGATTTGCGTTTATTAGCGTACATTTATTCCGCACATCCTGTGCTCCACCCTTCGGGCCGTGCATTCGCACGTTCAAAGTGCTCCTGCACTTTAGTGCGTTGTTCGCGTTTTCTTTTCTGTCTTTTGACTAACGACATCCGACCCACGACTAACGACTGTTCGCCTGCCTCTCGCGAAATACCGTACATCCTGTACATACCGCTGCCAGCGTCCTGCCTCTCGCGAAATACCGTACATCCTGTACATAAAAAACCCCGCGGTTGAGCGGGGTTCTGATTGATCACAATCACACAGTAACAGGGTGCTAGTGCAGGCTGGCAGGCCCGCCAATCGAACCATCACCTTTGTCTTCCTTGGCGCTGCTCTCTTTCTTGTCCGACTTATCTTCCGATGAGCCGGAAGCGGATGCACCACTATCACTATCAGGATCGATCCAGTCACTGGGAGGGCTGACTTCCTTGCGCTCCATCAGCTGGTCGATCTGGCTTGTATCAATGGTTTCATATTTGATCAGCGCCGCGGACATGGCATGCAGTATGTCCATGTTTTCTTTCAGAATGGTCTGCGCCCGTTCGTAGTTACGGTCGATAAAGTCACGAATTTCCTCATCAATCACCCGCGCGGTGTCATCCGCCATATTCTTATGCTGCGTTACCGAGCGACCCAGAAACACCTCGCCTTCGTCTTCCGAATAGGCCAGCGGGCCGAGTTTTTCCGACAGGCCCCACTTGGTGACCATATTGCGGGCAATGTCCGTGGCACGCTCGATATCATTGGAAGCACCTGTGGTGACACTGTCCAGACCAAAAATCAGCTCTTCGGCGATACGGCCACCGAACAGGCTGGAAATCTGGCTTTCCAGACGACGCTTGCTGTAACTGTAGCGATCTTCTTCCGGCAGAAACATGGTGATACCCAGCGCACGACCGCGGGGAATAATACTCACCTTGTAAACCGGATCGTGATCCGGCACCAGTCGGCCGACAATCGCATGACCGGCTTCGTGATAGGCGGTCAGGGTCTTTTCATCGTCCGACATCACCATTGATTTGCGTTCCGAACCCATCATGATTTTATCTTTGGCGCGCTCGAAGTGTTCCATGCGCACTTCCTTGCTGTTTTCACGAGCCGCAAACAGTGCCGCCTCGTTGACCAGGTTGGCCAGATCCGCGCCGGAGAAACCGGGGGTACCCCGGGCGATCAGGGATGTCTTAACATCGTCGGCCGATGGCACCTTGCGCATATGCACCTTGAGAATCTGCTCACGACCACGCACATCGGGCAGTGGCACCACTACCTGGCGGTCAAAACGACCGGGGCGCATCAACGCCGGGTCGAGCACATCCGGGCGGTTGGTGGCGGCAATCACAATCACGCCTTCATTGCCTTCAAAACCGTCCATTTCCACCAGCAGCTGGTTGAGGGTCTGTTCACGTTCATCGTGACCACCACCCACACCGGCACCACGGTGACGACCCACCGCATCGATCTCGTCGATAAAGATAATGCAGGGCGCATGTTTTTTCGCCTGCTCGAACATATCGCGCACACGGGAGGCGCCCACACCGACAAACATTTCTACAAAGTCGGAACCAGAAATAGTAAAGAATGGCACCTTGGCTTCACCGGCAATGGCTTTTGCCAGTAGCGTTTTACCGGTACCCGGCGAGCCCACCATCAGCACACCGCGGGGAATCTGCCCGCCCAGCTTCTGAAATTTGCCCGGATCACGTAAGAACTCCACCAGTTCTGCCACTTCATCCTTGGCCTCTTCAACCCCGGCGACATCGGAAAAGGTCACCTTGATCTGGTCTTCGCCCATCATGCGGGCCTTGCTCTTACCAAACGACATGGCGCCACGGCCACCGCCGCCGCCCTGCATCTGGCGCATAAAGAAGATCCAGATACCGATCAGCAACAAGAACGGGAACCAGGAAATGAAGATATTCATTAACAGCGAAGGCTGTTCCGGCGCCCTGGCATTGATGCGCACATTATTGGCCAGCAGATCACCCACCATGGCACGGTTATCAGTTTCCGGACTGTAGGTGGTAAAACCTTTCAGATCACGGGTTTTGCCAGTTATTTCACGGCCAGCGATATCCACCTCGGAGACATTACCGCTCTTCACCTGTGAGATAAAATCGGAATAGGAGATTTCCAGACCGGCGCTGCTGCGCTGAGAAAAATTACTGAAAACTGACAGCAGGATCAGGGCGATTACACCCCACAAAATAAGGTTTTTGACCAGGTCGTTCAAGACAACACCTCGGTTAATTAAATACTAATATGAAAGTTACTACACAGAAACGCCAAACACCAGCCGCATATCCATTAACTGTGACAATTTTGTGACCCGTTAATGGCCCGTCTCAACCCTTGAAGCCACTCGCCAGACCATAGGTTTCCTTGCTTCTTGCCCTTGATGCTCTGGGCTTGCGCATGCTCACCCGGCTGAAATGCTCTCGCATCTGTTTGATATACGCATCAAAGCCTTCGCCCTGAAACAATTTGACCAGCAAACTGCCGCCAGGTTGCAAAACCTGTATCGATAAATCCAGTGCAAGCTCTGCCATATACATGGCACGGGGAATATCAACTGCCTGTTGACCACTCATATTGGGGGCCATATCGCAAATTACAAGATCAGGCCGGTCATCCCCCAGGGTATTGAGCAGCTGTTCGAACACCGCATCCTCAAGAAAATCACCGGTTATGATCTCCACCCCGTCCATCGGCTCCATCGGCAGAATATCCAGCGCAATCAGCCGCCCCTGGCCTTTCTGCTTGCGCACCACATACTCGCACCAGCTGCCCGGGGCTGCCCCCAGATCAATAATGGTACTGCCAGGGCGAATCAGATGGTCTTTTTCATCAATTTCTTTCAGCTTATAGACTGCACGGGAGCGATAGCCATCTTTCTGCGACTGTTTTACATACTCATCGTCAAAATGCTCTCTGAGCCAGTTATTACTGGATTTACTTCGCGCCATGAATTGCCATGCATAAAACTGAAAATCAACAGAACAGCTATTTTACATGAATGGCGACACACAAAGGAGACAAAATTTATGCGCCTGGCTGGCGGTGGGTATGCATTGTTCCGACAGTAAACAATGCTATAATCGCCGCACTTTTCAGCAACGATCAAATCTATGTCCCTTTCCAGATCACAAATCAAACACCTGGTATCACTCGCCCACCATCTCAAGCCGGTGATTATGGTCGGCCAGCACGGCGTGAGCGAAAACCTGCTAAAAGAACTGGAGATTGCGCTGGATCACCACGAACTGGTGAAAATAAAAATCGCCGGTGAGGACAGAGACAGCCGCCAGCAGATGATTCAGCAACTGTGCGAGACCAGTGGTGCGCAAACCGTGCAGGCCATCGGCAAAACCCTGACGCTGTTTCGTCGTAACCGGCAGAAGCCGAAAATCGAACTGCCGAAATAGGATCTGACTCTCATATAAGTCCGCGAATGAACGCGATTTAAGCTTTTGCTGGTTCTCATTCTGGCGCGCGGAAACCAGCAAATAATTCACTTTTACGAAGTACTGATCTGTACTGTTTCGCCTTTCTGGCGACTCACTTTTCTGTCTTCAGCAACAGAAAAGTAAGCAAAAGAATGCCGCCCCGGCACCCAAGCTTTTATTTTAAACAGCAAAAATAAAAGTACCTTCTTCACTCCCGATTTTTGTGGCTGCTGCGGAACTCACGAATCATAAACAGCATGATTCGCTCAGACATCCTCGCAGAACGCCCCACAAAAATCACTCGCTCATCAGCTTGCGTGAAGGGGAAACAGCTGCGTACTCAACGGTCAAATTACTTTTTAAACGATGGGCTTGCGACAACCTTCCCTGTCACTTGCCGAAAATGCTTTCCACACAGGGGCAAAATCACAGGGATGTGATTTTGAGTGATGATGTGCCTGGACGGCACTCCAGCACGACCCGGCAACGAAGCTAATACCATCAATGAACTTGACCAAAACAAAATACCGTTTCATAGCATTTTCGGAAACCCGCGCTTTTTGCGGGCAAGTGACCGGGAACGGCATTTTCTTGCTTACTTCTTTTCTGCTGGAGGAAAAGAAGTCAGTCGCCAGAAAGGCGAAACAGCACAGCTCCGTATTTCGTACAGTGCGTATATCTCAATACCAATAAAGCTGTTGGGGTTCACAGACTTTCGACGAAAGACCAACGACGAAGGACTAAAGACAATCAGCTAGATATAGTGCACTTCAACAATCTCCAGACTACGCACACCACCCGGTGTCTGCACTTCAGCCACATCGCCTTCTTCCTTGCCAATCAGCGCTCGGGCAATGGGTGAACTGATGGAAATCATATTGGCTTTGATATCGGCTTCATCTTCACCGACAATTTTGTAGGTAATTTCATCGCCGCTGTTTTCATCCATCAGGTCAACCGTGGCACCGAATACAACCTTGCCATTGGCATTAATAGTAGTGACATCGATTACCGTGGCATTACCCAGCTTGCTTTCTATTTCCTTGATGCGACCTTCGCAAAAACTTTGCTGCTCACGCGCCGCATGGTACTCGGCGTTTTCTTTTAAGTCACCGTGTTCACGCGCCGCCGAAATCGCTTCAATAATACGCGGGCGGTCTTCGGTTTTCAGTTTTTTTAATTCGTCTTTCAACATCTGTTCACCGCGAACGGTCAGAGGTATTTTATTCACTTGGCAATCTCCTGGTGTAGATCCTGTAAACGATTGACTTCAATATCTGCCTTGCACTGCAGCGCCATACAGGTTGCGCGGGCACCGGCAAGCGTGGTGGTGTAACTCACCTTGTTCTGCAGTGCGGCCGCACGGATGGTAAAGGAGTCGGCAATCGCCTGCTTGCCTTCTGTGGTGTTGAAGATTAAATCGATTTCTTCGTTTTTAATCATGTCTACCACATGGGGCCGACCTTCATACACCTTTTTCACCTGGGTACACTCAACATCGTGTTCACGCAGTACTGCTGCCGTGCCACGGGTCGAGATAATTTCAAAACCTAAATCAATTAACATGCGTGCTATTTCAATCACCGCTTCGCGGTCGCGCTCACGCACACTGACAAACACACGCCCAGAAGTCGGCAGTTCAACACCCGCACCCAGCTGGGCCTTACCGAAGGCTTCACCAAAACTACGGCCTACGCCCATCACTTCGCCAGTGGATTTCATTTCCGGGCCGAGTAGCGGGTCGACACCTGGAAATTTCACAAACGGGAACACCGATTCTTTAACAGAATAGTAACTCGGCACCACTTCTTCTGTGATGCCCTGCTCTTTTAATGACACACCCGCCATGCAACGTGCCGCCACCTTGGCCAATGGTACGCCGGTGGCTTTGGATACAAACGGCACAGTCCGCGAAGCCCGTGGATTCACTTCCAGCATGTAAATCTCTTCACCCTGAATCGCGAACTGGATATTCATTAAACCCACGACCTGCATTTCCAGCGCAAGTTCACGGGTTTGTGCACGCAATCTGTCCTGTATTTCTTTTGACAAACTGTAGGGCGGCAATGAACAGGCAGAATCACCGGAGTGTACACCCGCCTGCTCAATGTGTTCCATAATGCTGCCGATCAGCACGTCGCTGCCATCACAGATGGCATCCACATCCACTTCAACGGCGTCGTCGAGGAAACGATCCAGCAATACCGGCGCATCATTGGAAACGCTCACCGCGCTGGTCATATAATGCTTGAGGTCGCTTTCATTATGCACGATTTCCATCGCACGGCCACCCAGCACATAGGATGGGCGCACCACCAGTGGATAACCGATTTCTTCGGCCAGTATCACGGCATCATCTGCGGAACGCGCCAGTCGATTGGGCGGCTGCTTCTGTCCCAGTCGGGTAATCAGCTGCTGGAAACGCTCGCGGTCTTCTGCCAGATCAATACGATCCGGGCTGGTGCCTATAATCGGCACACCGGCGGCTTCCAGATCACGCGCCAGTTTTAATGGTGTCTGACCGCCGTACTGTACGATCACGCCCCTGGGCTGTTCCAGATCGAGTACTTCCAGTACGTCTTCCAGGGTCAGTGGTTCAAAGTAGAGTCGATCCGAGGTATCAAAGTCGGTGGATACGGTTTCCGGGTTGCAGTTGATCATAATGGTTTCATAACCATCTTCACGCATCGCCAGCGCGGCATGCACACAACAGTAATCAAATTCGATGCCCTGACCAATGCGATTGGGACCGCCACCCAGCACCACGATTTTTTCTCTGTCACTGACCTGTGCTTCACACTCTTCTTCGTAAGTGGAATACATATAGGCGGTTGAAGTGGCAAATTCCGCGGCGCAGGTATCCACCCGTTTATACACCGGGCGTATGCCCATCGCCTGACGATGCATACGCACGGTAAATTCAGTTTCGCCCATCAGGCTTGCCATGCGACGGTCGGCAAAGCCCTTGCGCTTGAGCATAAACATTTCATCTTTTTCAATGCTGTTCAGCTCGCGTGTACGCAATCCCTGCTCAAGGTTGATTATTTCTTCAATCTGCACCAGGTACCATGGATCGATCAATGTGAGCTGATGGATGCGCTCCAGGCTCATGCCATGGCGGAAGGCTTCTGCCAGATACCAGATACGATCAGCACCCGGCTGCTGCAATTCCTTACGCAACCTGCTTTCAATTTCTTCCGCCGACAGATTTTTCGCAAGAATTTCACTGAAACCATCCACACCAATTTCCAGACCACGCAACGCTTTCTGCAATGACTCCTGGAAGGTGCGGCCAATCGCCATGACTTCGCCCACTGATTTCATCTGTGTGGTCAGACGATTTTCTGCCTGCGGGAATTTTTCAAAGGTGAAGCGTGGAATTTTTGTCACCACGTAATCAATGGATGGCTCGAAAGACGCCGGGGTTGCACCGCCGGTAATGTCGTTGCGCAACTCATCCAGGGTGTAACCCACTGCCAGCTTGGCCGCCACCTTGGCAATCGGGAAACCGGTGGCTTTTGATGCCAGTGCCGATGAGCGCGATACCCGCGGGTTCATTTCAATAATGGTCATGCGACCGTCTTCCGGGTTCACCGAAAACTGCACATTCGAGCCGCCAGTTTCCACGCCGATTTTCCGTAGCACCGCCAGCGAAGCATCACGCATGCGCTGGAATTCTTTATCGGTAAGGGTTTGCGCCGGGGCTACGGTAATTGAGTCACCGGTGTGTATGCCCATGGGGTCGAAGTTTTCAATTGAACAGATAATGATGCAATTGTCGTTTTTGTCACGCACCACTTCCATTTCATATTCTTTCCAGCCCAGAATCGACTCTTCCACCAGCAGCTCATTGGTGGGCGACAGTTCCAGACCGTGCTTGCAGATTTGCTCGAACTCTTCGCGATTATAGGCGATGCCACCACCGGAACCACCCATGGTGAAAGACGGACGAATAATTGTCGGAAAGCCCACCATGGCCTGTACCTGATAGGCTTCTTCCATGCTGTGTGCCACTGCCGCACGGGGCATATCAAGGCCGATTTCTTCCATCGCGGTTTTGAATTTTTCGCGATCCTCCGCCATATCGATGGCATGCTTGGATGCACCGATCATTTCCACGCCGTATTTTTCCAGTACGCCTTCGCGATCCAGATCCAGCGCGCAGTTCAATGCGGTTTGTCCGCCCATGGTGGGCAGCAGTGCATCGGGGCGCTCCTTCTCGATAATCGCAGCGACGGTTTTCCAGTGAATCGGCTCAATATAGGTGGCATCGGCCATTTCCGGATCGGTCATAATGGTGGCGGGATTGGAGTTCACCAGAATAACGCGAAAGCCCTCTTCACGCAGTGCTTTACAGGCCTGTGCACCGGAATAGTCAAACTCGCAGGCCTGACCGATGACAATCGGCCCGGCACCAATAATAAGAATGCTGTTTATGTCGGTACGTTTAGGCATTGCGAATTTCCTTTACTGCATTGAAAAGAAAACGCGAATGAACGCAAATGAACGCAAATAAAAGCGACATTAAATAACCTCTGTTTCGTTGTACTGATAAACAATACGTTGCACACCTAATTTTGGTGTGCCGAAGTTTAACAATAGAGCAACCGGTAAACCGGTTGCCTTTAAGTAATTCATAACCTGTGCCCGATGGCTTTGAGCCAGTTGAGAAACAGTTTTTAGTTCTAGCAACAGTTTATTTTCAATTACTAAATCTGCCAAAAAGTTTCCAACAACATGGGTTTTGTATATCACCTTAAGTTGCTTTTGCTGTTGAAATTGAATTCCCTGTTTTTCAAGTTCAACACAAAGTGCATTCTCATACACTGATTCAAGAAACCCTGTACCCAACAAATTACTAACGACGAAACCACACTCAATTACTCTCTCGGACAAGTTTGACTTCTTCATAACCACAACTCCATTTGCGTTTATTTATTACGCACATCCTGTGCTCCACCCTTCGGGCCGAGCTTTCGCTCGTTCAAAGTGCTCCTGCACTTTAGTGCGTTCATTTGCGGAAAAAATCGGCTTTTCGCCTTACTCTCAATCAACACACTCAAGATAACGTCCTTCGTTACCAACTCCTGTGTTTTTTATACCTGACCAACATTCGCGTTCATTCGCGTTCATTCGCGTTCATTTATTCCGCACATCCTGTGCTCCACCCTTCGGGCCGTGCGTCCGCACGTTCAAAGTGCTCCTGCACTTTAGTGCGTTTTCTTTTCGCTTTTCGCTTTTCGCTTTTCGCTTTTCGCTTTTCGCTTTTCGCTTTTCGCTTTTCGCTTTACGCTTTATACACCCCAATCAACTCAATAAAGTGATCGAACACCGGTGACACGTCATTGGGTCCGGGGCTGGCTTCCGGGTGTCCCTGGAAACTGAACGCCGGTTTATCGGTGCGATGCATGCCCTGCAGCGAACCATCAAACAGCGACACATGGGTGGCTTTCAAATTGTCTGGCAGGGAGTCCTGTTTTACCGCAAAGCCGTGGTTCTGGCTGGAGATTATCACGGTTTTTTTCTCCACATCCTGCACCGGGTGGTTAGCACCGTGATGTCCGAATTTCATTTTCTCGGTTTGCGCACCACAGGCCAGTGCCAGCAGCTGATGCCCAAGACAGATACCGAACAGCGGAATATCGGTTTCCAGCAGCTGCTTGATCGCCTCAATCGCATAATCGCAGGGTTCCGGATCGCCGGGACCATTGGATAAAAACACGCCGTCTGGTGACATTGCCAGCACATCGGCGGCCGGGGTTTTGGCCGGCACCACCGTAACACGGCAACCCCGATCCACCAGCATATTCAGAATATTGAATTTAATGCCGTAATCGTAGGCCACCACATGATAGGGCAGCTGTTTGGCGTCGCGCTGTGCGTGCTGGTTACTGCCGATGTCCCAGCTGCCCTGAGTCCACTCAAACGGCTTATCAGTGGTGACCTGCTGCGCCAGATCCATGCCCTTCAGTCCAGCAAAGGCTCTGGCCTTTTCCAGCGCAGCTTCGGCGTCAATCTTATCGCCGGCCACAATACAGGCATTCTGTGCGCCTTTTTCACGTAGCAGGCGTGTCAGGCGGCGGGTATCAATATCGGCAATCGCCACCACATTATGCTTCTGTAGATAGTCCGGCAGGCTCATCTGATTACGCCAGTTGCTGGCCAGCGCTGGCAGGTCACGAATTACCAGCCCGGCCACATGCACACTTGCGGATTCTTCATCACCGGCACAGGTGCCGACATTGCCGATATGGGGATAAGTCAGGGTAACAATCTGTTTTGAATAGGATGGATCGGTGAGGATTTCCTGGTAGCCGCTCATTGCGGTATTGAATACGGCTTCGCCGATTGACTCACCGGAAACACCAATGGAACGCCCCCAGAACAGGCTTCCATCTGCTAACGCTAACAGCGCCTTTTGACTCATTATGCCTCCGCCGAACATACGAAACGGGAGCAGCGATAAATCGCTGCTCCCGTTTTCAGGATAGTGATGATTTCGCGTATTTTATAGGCAAAGCCGAATTTTTGCCATTGAAAATAAGCTGTCTTTACTAGAAATGAAAAAGCCGGAACAGAAACGTTCCGGCTTTAGGAATAATGGCGTCCCCAAGGGGAGTCGAACCCCTGTTGCCGGGATGAAAACCCGGTGTCCTAGGCCTCTAGACGATGGGGACGCTGTCACTACAGACGATCACTCGTTGAAGTGGCGCGAATTATAGGGAGCATTTAATTGCTCGTCAACACTCTATTACAAAAAATTAGCAGATACCAATATGCAGGAGACCTCTTGCAATCGCAGCGTCGCTTGCGTTAATGTTATCAGGCCGTTGTTTCAGGCGGCTCGCACGCGCAGTGGATGATGTTTCGTGCGACACAATTTATATGGAGATTTGAATATGATAAGAGTCAATACACTCGCCCGGAAGAAACTGACAAGGGCAAAATATCACTTCACACGATTCAGCTTAGGGCTGCTGTCTGTTTTCAGCGTCTGCGGCATTAGCCAGGCGGCGACCGTCAGCGATTTGCTGATCAGTGAGATCATGGCCGACCCTGTCGCTGTAAGCGACAGCAACGGTGAATGGTTCGAGCTGTTTAATCCAGGTAGCGAAACCGTCAGCCTGGATGGCCTCTACCTGCACGACGATGGCAGTAACAACGTGTTACTCTCCGGCAGTGGTCTGTCGATCGCCTCCGGCAGTTATTTTGTGCTGGCACGCAATGGCGACAGCCTGAGCAATGGTGGATTCAGCGCCGACTATGCGTATGGCAGCGGCTTTAGCCTGGGCAATAGCAGCGATGAGATTGTATTTTCAGATACTTCTGGGGAATTGCTGCGTTTCAACTACGGCAGTGGCTTTGTTGGCAGCGGGGTGAGCATGGAGTTGATCAGCGACAGCATGCTGTCCAGCAATTACGCCGCCTCGCTGACCGCCTACGGTGATGGGGATTTTGGCACGCCGGGCAGCGCCGGCAGCTATGCCTTTACGGTAGAACCTTCACCGGTACCACTACCCGGTGCGGCATGGCTGATGATATCGGGGCTGATAGGGCTGCTGGCTGTTCAACGACGCAGGCTCAGCACCACAAGCGCCAATGCCCTGGCCTGACACTAGCCATTGGCTTTTAAGCCTCAACTAAAACTTCGGCACCCAACCACTGCGGGGTGCCGTGCCTAAACTTACAGCAATTCCAGGCTGCCCCAGGGACCTTCTCCAGGCGCTCAGTCCGCGTTGTCCATCTTCGCCCAGGAATCCCTCAGGGTCACCGTGCGATTGAACACCAGGCTATCGCCAGAATCACTACCAGAACCGCTGTCGCGACAGAAATAACCTTCCCGCTCGAATTGAAAACGCTCACCCGGTTCGGCTTCCGCCAGCGACGGCTCCAGCATACAACCCTGAAGAATCTGCAAGGAATCGGGATTAATGCGTTCCTTATAGTCCACACCATCCTTGCCATCATCGGGAGTTGGATGGCTGAACAGACGGTCGTACAGGCGCACTTCGGCGGGCACCCCATGGGCCGCAGAGACCCAGTGAATCACACCCTTGACCTTGCGCCCTTCCGGGTTTTTCCCCAGGGTATCCGGGTCGTAACTGCAACGCAGTTCGGTAATCTCGCCCTGTGCGTCCTTGACCACTTCATCGCAGCGAATCACATAGCCGGAGCGCAGGCGCACTTCGCCACCCAGCACCAGCCGCTTGAATTTTTTATTGGCTTCTTCGCGGAAATCCTCGCGCTCGATATACACCTCACGGGAGAACGGAATATTGCGTTTACCGAAACTCTCGTCCTGCGGATGATTGGGTGAGCTGAGCTCTTCCATCTGGTTTTCCGGGTAGTTCTCGATTACCAGCTTAAGCGGGTTCAGCACTGCCATACGGCGAGGCGCATGGGCATTCAGGTCATCACGAATAGTGGCCTCCAGCATGCCCATTTCCACCGAGTTGTCCATTTTGGTGACCCCGATACGATGGCAGAACTCGCGGATTGACCAGGGCGTATAGCCACGGCGACGCAAGCCGGCGATAGTCGGCATGCGCGGGTCATCCCAGCCGTGCACATGCTTCTCATCCACCAGCTGGGTCAGCTTGCGCTTGCTCATCACCGTGTATTGCAGGTTCAGGCGGGAGAACTCGATCTGCTGCGGGTGGCAGTCAATGGAAATATTGTCCAGCACCCAGTCATACAACGGGCGATGATCGGCAAATTCCAGTGTACACAGCGAATGGGTAATGCCTTCCAGCGCATCGGAAATGGGATGGGTGTAATCGTACATGGGATAAATCGACCACTCGGCACCGGTCTGATGGTGAACCACGCCGTGACGAATACGGTACAGCGTGGGGTCACGCATATTCATATTGGGTGAAGCCATATCAATTCTGGCGCGCAGCACCCGGGAGCCATTGGGAAATTCACCGGCTTTCATGCGCGCAAACAGATCCAGATTTTCCTCCACCGAACGCTCGCGGTAAGGGCTGGGCTTGCCGGGCTCGGTGAGCGTGCCGCGGTATTCACGGGTCTGTTCCGCGCTCAGGTCGCACACATAGGCCTTGCCCGCGCGGATCAGTTCCTGCGCAAATTCATACAGTTTGGGAAAGTAATCCGAGGCATAATACAGCCGATCCTGCCAGTCGAAACCCAGCCAGTGCACATCATCCTGAATGGCACGCACAAAATCGACGTTTTCCTTTTCCGGATTGGTATCATCAAAGCGCAGATTGCAGGTACCCTGATAATCCTCGGCAATGCCGAAGTTAAGCACAATCGATTTGGCATGACCAATGTGCAGATGACCATTGGGCTCAGGCGGAAAACGCGTCGCCACGCGACCGTTGTTTTTATTATGGGCCAGGTCATCATCAATGATATGACGAATAAAATTGCTGGTTCTGGAACCCTCTTCAGTACTCATGCTGGTTTAATACCCATAAAAGTTGCGGTGGACAATAGGGCGGGATTTTAACAGAAACCTCTCGGAGTCGTTAGTCGTAGGGTGGCATCAAGCGAAGCGGATCCACCTGATTGCCAGATAAATCCGCTAATGAACGCAAATACACGCAAATTTTTTCTATTGATGCAGGGTCCGACCAAGCGCAGCGCATGAACCTGGCTTCCATACACCCCGTCAATCAATTCAGCGAGTATAAAGAAGCCGGTTTTTTAGAGCCTGATAACATCAGGCCATTAAGCATGACACTTTAAAGCCATAATCCTTTAAATCAATAAGTTGCCGATAAATATCAGCAGACAGTCTCGAAGAGCATTTCCAGACATCCATATTCTCAAAGCGCATAATACCTCCTTTAGTAAGTCCTTAGTCATTAGTCTTTAGTCCCTAGTCAGTAGTCGACTAAGGACTCTCGACCAACGACTAACGACTACGCCCCCAGGTGTCGTATTTCTGCTCCCACGCCCAGGCATGACGGATAATGCTTTCAAGGTCAGTATGCTCCGGCTTCCAGCCCAGCTCTTTCTGCAGCAGTGATGAATCAGCCACCAGACGTGCCGGATCGCCACTGCGGCGCTCACCGATTTGTACAGCAAAGTCATTGCCAGTGACCTGTTTGGCCACATCAATTACCTGCTTGATCGAATAACCCTGGCCATTACCCATATTGTAGGCTCGGCTATTACCGCCCGCGACCAGGTGCTCAAGCCCCAACAAGTGCGCGCTGCACAGGTCGTTAATATGAATATAATCACGCACGCAGGTGCCATCCTCAGTATCGTAGTCCGTACCGAACACCGTAATAGAGTCACGACGACCGGACGCCGCCTGCAATACCAGCGGGATTAAATGGGTTTCAGGGATATGCCGCTCGCCCAGCTCGCCTTCAGGGTCAGCACCCGCAGCATTGAAATAGCGCAAACTGACCGACTTGAGCCCGTAGGCGTGGTCATAATCCTGCAGAATCTGCTCAACCATCAACTTGCTGTGGCCATAGGGATTAATCGGCTTCTGCGGATGAGCTTCATCAATCGGTGTATATTCGGGCTCACCAAAGGTCGCGGCTGTTGAAGAAAAAATAAAGCTGCGTATACCGTGATCAAGCATAGCGTCCAGTAACGTCTGGGTGTTACAGACATTATTACGGTAGTACATCGACGGCTCCTCAACCGATTCACCCACCTGGATATAGGAGGCAAAGTGCATCACCCCATCGAATGCATACTTGCTAAACAGCTGATCAAGCAGGGTCGCGTCAGCAATATCCCCTTCAACAAACTCACCGTACTTAACCGCATCACGGTAGCCATTAGAAAGGTTATCCAGGGTAACCACATCATGCCCGGCCTTTGCCAGCATCTTCACCATATGTGAACCGATATACCCTGCACCACCAACCACTAATACTTTCATTTGTATGCCTTTTTAATATGCATTTTTATTGATAAAGCCTTTGAAAATAGTCAGTAAGATAATTTTCAGGTCAAACCAGAGCGACCAGTTTTCTATGTAATAGAGATCATATTCGATACGTTGTTGCATTTTTTCCAGGGTATCAGTTTCACCCCGTAAACCGTTTACCTGGGCCCAGCCGGTAATACCCGGCTTAACCATATGCCGCAACATATAGCGATTAACCTGGTCTTTATAAAGCTCGTTGTGCTGCACAGCGTGTGGACGTGGACCGACGATAGACATACGGCCCTGCAATACATTATAGAACTGGGGCAGTTCATCCAGGCTGGTTCTGCGCAAAAAGCGACCAACAGGCGTTATACGGGAATCGTTTTTACAAGCCTGGATAACTTTACCCTCATCCTCACAATGAACTTTCATGGTACGGAATTTATAAACATTGATAATTCGACCATCCCAGCCATGGCGTTTTTGCTTAAACAGAGCTGGACCAGGTGATGTTACTTTTATGGCGAGGTAAATCAGTAACAACAACGGGCTGATAAGAATGAAGATCAGAAGCCCCAATACACGATCCTCAACAGCCTTAACAATTTGATTACCTCCTAGCATAGGGGTGTCAGACAGATTAACAGCAGGCAAGCCGGCTATCTCTGTCATGGAATGATTGAGCAGTGTGAACCCAAAAATATCGGGAATAAATTTGATATTAACTGTCTGGTGACGCAATGCGTATAGCAGCTCCTTTACGCGCTTTTCAGCGCGCATGGGCAAAGCTATCCAGACTTCATCTACCTTATGGACCTGAACAAACTTATCAACTTCAAGTAAGTCGCCTACAACTTTATACCCATCAACAGACTTACCATGTATCTGTATATTGTCGTCAAATAATCCCAGCACCTTAAAGCCTGTCCATGGAGATTCTGCAACATTGGATAACAACCTCATACCAAGATCACCCGCACCTACGATCACCACGTATCGGTAATTCTTACCTTTTTTACGCTGATATTGCAGAAAACCGTATATGCACATCCGAGACGCCAGCAAAAACAACAATCCCGAGACCATCCACAAACCAAGCCATAGCCGTGAATAATCAGAAGATATCTTCATGCCAAATAGAATAACTATCATTAGTACAACAACTGTTAACCATGATAGAAATATGACCCTGGCCTGCTTAACAAGACTTTGACCACGCCAGGACGAATACATACCGAACAAGGGAAAAACAATAACCACACAGAAGACAGCAAATAAAATCAATGCACGATAATCCTTCGGCACTGAAGGAGCTTCAACCGAAAACCTAATAACGTAGGATATAAATGCCGCTAGAACAACCACTGCAGGGTCAGACAAGCGTGAAAACAGGCTAAAAAAACCTGAGTAGCCTTTAAAAATTGAGCCATGTGCCACTAGACATCATCCTGAATATTCATCAAAATAAATCACTGCTGTCCCGTTAACTTTCATAGAAGCGCCATCTGATTGATGTTGATCGACCTATCTACAACAGGATCGCCTCTAAGCAGCCCCATTAAGCCACGCTTCTCAAATAAATTTAACTGCAATACACGTAGAATCTGCTGCATGCTTTTATTTAGTTGTGACTGGAATTTTAAATACGCCAACAGCAAGTAAAGACACAGTGCAATCCATATTTGAGTTAATACAGCATTCTTACTTGTGCCTACGAATGATTTGATCTTTAAATTCTGTTTTATCCATTTAAAGAAAAGCTCGACTTGCCAGCGGGCTTTATAAATATCCGCAATCGTTCTTGCAGACAGCTTAAAATTATTCGTTAGAAATACATACCGCTTTCCCGTTATGTGGTCTTTATACCCAATACGACGCAATTGAAGAGGGCATTTTTTTGATGTCTGGGGCCCGGTGAATTCAATCACATGGTCACTGCTTATGCCTTTGTCTTTTCGTGCGGGTTCGCGTGTGATGACGCGGTACTTCGCATTGCTTTTAAGGCGGGTTACAAAGAATATTCCCTTATTATTCAATTGATTGTACCAGCCATAATCATTGTAGCCCTTATCAACAGCCACAATGCTGCCTTTAGGAAATTTCAGTATTCTACCCACGGTAACGTCATGATCTTTACCCTCTGTAACTGTCACAAACTCCGGTAGATAACCGCTATGATTCAGACCAACATGCAATTTAATCGCGCCTTTTGTCGTGCGAAAGTCAGCCCAGGGGAACATTGACAAGCATAGATCAATCGTTGAAGCGTCCAGAGAATACAGTGGGTTTTTAAATCGAAAATTATGTTTAGGCACAAGCCCCTGACAACGCTTGAGCAATTTCCCGAATAAGGCTTCGTATAAGGTATAGGGCTTGTCCTCGTTGATACGAGATAAATTGGATTTCGATAATTTTGCTGAGCCAAGATGGTAAAGGCGATGGGCTTGAGCCGACATGTTCTCAACAATATCGCGCAAACTGTTTCGTCCTGATAGCTGGGCCATTGTCATAGTCACAAATTGAGACCAGCGTGTGGCTGTTCGAAAGGATCGACCGCTATGATGCTGTTTTGAAAGGGTTTCGAATTCATGTCTCGATACTAGTTTCAGTAGTTGAGAAAATACAGTATTATAATGGCTCATGGTCTGGTTTCCTTTTTGTTTTTCAATGACTTGTAGTAAATTCATTGTAACAAACTGAAGGGTCACCAGACCTGTTTATTTATGTTCTTAACGGGACAGCAGTGATGCAACAATTATCTTAACTGACTTGTCTAAATTTACCTTCGTGGCATATTGGGCTGTGTTTTTTCGCCTTTCTGGCGAAACAGCACAAGTCAGTACTTCGTGAAGGAAAATTATTTGCTCGTTCCCATACTTCCGCATGGGAGTACATATCTGGGTTTTATTGCGTTTATTTATTCCGCACATCCTGTGCTCCACCCTTCGGGCCGTGCATTCGCACGTTCAAAGTGCTCCTGCACGTTAGTGCGTTAATTCGCGTTTTCGTTTAATCACTACACCGCATTAACACACTCCCGCAATACCATGGTCGCAAACGCACCGGCCGGCAGTTCAAAATTTATCTGCAGCGTGTCATCCTGCAATTCCCAGCTCATATTCTCCGGCATTAACCGCAGGGCGCGGCGTTCCTGTTTAAGACGCGCGGCTTCCAGTCCATCGGCAAATACCTTGAGCTGTTGTGCAATACTGTTTTCCAGTTCGGCGACTTCAGCACTGGCCATACTCTCACCTTCACCCCATAAACAACCGGTGATATGAATCTCCCCTGCCTGCAGACGCTGGCTGATTTCATCTGAAAGTTCTGCGGCAAAACAGGCGGATTTGCCGTTGAGCATAAACACATCCCCTGTCATCGGCGTTAGCCAGCTGGCCTGTTCGATGCGTGCAGACAGCAACTGGTTAAAAATCCACGAACGTGCAGCCGACAGATACAGACCACGCTGTGGCTTTTTCAGTTTTTTCAGTTCGCCACGAAACATTTTTTCCGCCTTGCCGAGATTACCCATCTCACGACCAAAGCGTTGTTCACCGTAGTAATTGGGCACACCGTTCTGTCTGATCTGCTGTAGCCGGGATTCCAGTTCGGAGGTATCACCCTGCAGTTCGGTAATGCGCAAGCTGAAACGGTTGCCACTCAGCGCACCGCGTTTCAGCTTTCTGTCGTGACGCTGTTGCTCAAGAATACGGAACTCATCATTCTGCAGCTGGCTGAAGTCGGGATTGTCCATACCCGGCAAATGCAAACTGAACCACTGGGTGGTCACCGCATGACGATCTTTCATGCCGGCGTAGCTCACCGCCATTGATTTAAGCCCGGCGTATTTAGCCAGCAGCTGCGCCACCCAGTCGGTATTGCTGCCGTTCTTTTCAATTTTCAGCCACAGGTGCTCACCTTCGCCGGAGAGCTGTACCGGCATCAGTTCATCCACGCGGAAATCACTGTTCTGCGCCTTGAGTCGTCCACTGAGCGGGGTTTGCACATAAGCAAAGGCAAGTTGATCAAACGAATAAGGCATGGTGTTTTCTTTGTAAACGGAAAGCGGCGCATCATATCATGCTCATTCGCAATCACCGGATGTTTGATTCACTTTTAAGTCAGTTGACCAATTTATTCACATCTTGACATTTTTTGACACAACGTCATATTATTTGCGCCATGCGAACCGAACCAGCCACAACCACAGATCTGGACACCGACAAGCATTCACGTAAACAGCGCGAGTGGCAACAACGTGAACAGCTGATTCTGGACACAGCACAGCAGCTACTGCAACAGCACGGCTTACAGGGCCTGACCATGGAGCGGGTCGCCAGCGAGATCGAATACTCCAGGGGTACAGTCTATAACCACTTTTCCAGCAAGGAAGAAATTGTGAATGGCATTGCTATTCGCTGCATGCAGAAACTGACAGAGATGTTCAGGCGTGCGCAACACTATCCAGGCAGCCAGCGTGACCGTCTGGCCGCCCTGAGTCTCGCCCACAGTCTGTATGCACAGCTGCACCCGGTTGAAATGCAGAATATGCAACTGCTTAAATCCCCCGACATCCGCAATAAAATCAGCCCGCAGAAGCAACAGTCGCTGCTGCAGATGGAACAGCAAATTACCGGCATTGCGCTGGACACCGTGCGTGCTGCAATAGCCGATGGTGAGCTACCTGCATCACAGCCAGGTGTGCCAGACAGTATTGTAATGGGCCTGTGGAGCATGGGCTATGGCTCGAACCTGTTACAACTCAGCGGCATTCCATTTCCTGAACTGGGTATGCAACAACCACTGGATATGATGTGGCTTAACACCCACAAACTGCTCGACAGTTATCAATGGCAGCCATTGAGTGATCAGTTTGACATCCAGCAGCTTAGACAGACCCTGTGTGATGCACTGTATGCAGATGAAGTGCAACTTCTGCATCAACAAGAAAAATAAAAAGACTCAAAATAATAAAAACAGCCGGGAGGCATCATGCTGGTTAAATACACTGAATGGGTTTTAAAATGGCGTTACCTGGTGATTCTGTTTTCGCTGATCGCGGTTGGCCTGATCGGCAGCGGCGCGCCGAAACTGATGCCATTATCGAATGATTACCGCGTCTTTTTCAGTGAGGAAAACCCGCAACTAAGAGCGTTTGAAGACCTACAGAACACCTATACCAAGGATGACAATGTACTGATAGTTATCTCACCCAGAGACGGTCGGGTGTTTACCCCTGAAACCCTCGCCGCGATTCAGGCCATCACCGAACAGGCCTGGCAAATTCCCCATTCGATTCGCGTTGACTCGGTCACCAATTTCCAGCACACCTATGCCGATGAAGATGAACTGATTGTGGATGACCTGGTGGTGGACCCCGGCTCGCTGGATGCAAACCAGCTTGAGCAGATCAAGCAGATAGCACTGCAGGAACCCCAACTGGCGGGGCGACTGATTTCCGCCGATGCCGCACACAGCGGGATTAATATCACCATTCAGTTACCCGGCGTCAACCTGATGGAGGAAAATCCACAGACGGTTGCCTATGCACGAAAAATTCTGCAACAGGCAGAAACAGACTACCCGCAGATCGAGTTCCGCCTGGCGGGCATTTCGATGCTCAACAATGCCTTTCCCGAAGCCAGTATGAGTGACGGGCAGAAACTGATCCCGCTGGCCTTTGCGGTAATTATTATTACGCTGCTGTTTTTGCTCAAGGGTATTAGTGGCACCCTGGCAACGCTTATTCTGGTGCTGTTTTCCATCATTATCGGCATGGGCGCCGGTGGCCACATGGGCATTCAACTGTCACCACCTTCCGCCTCGGCACCGATTATTATCCTCACTATTGCGATTGCCGGCGCGGTGCATTTACTGGTGACCATGCTGCAGGAAATTCACCGTGGCATGAACAAACACGATGCAATTGTAGAAAGTATGCGGGTCAATTTTACGCCCATCTTTCTCACCAGCATTACTACCGCGCTGGGTTTTTTAAGTCTTAACTCCAGCGAAGCCCCACCCTTCGCAGACCTGGGCAATCTATCAACCTTTGGTGTGCTGGCGGCGTTTGTACTCACCGTTACCTTTCTACCGGCGATTATGTTTATGCTGCCGATCAAGGCAAAACACTTTGTCGTCGGAACCTCCTTAATGGATAAACTGGGGGGCTTTGTGGTTGAAAAGCGCCGTTCATTGCTGCTGTCTCTCAGCGGTGCGGTGCTGGTGCTACTGGCCATGATTCCACTGAACTCACTCAACGATATCTTCGTGAATTACTTTGATGAATCCATTGAGTTCCGTCGTGACACCGACTACACCACACAGAATCTTACCGGCACCTACAGCATTGCCTATTCACTGGATAGCGGTGAGAAAGGCGGCGTCAGTGAGCCGAACTTCCTCGCCCGGGTGGAAGACTTTGCCAACTGGTACCGCGAACAACCGGAAGTGATGTATGTCAGCAGCCTTACCGATACCTTCAAGCGACTGAATAAAAACATGCACGGCGATGATCAAAGTTATTACCGGCTGCCGGATAGCCGTGAACTGGCGGCACAGTATTTACTGCTCTACGAAATGTCGCTGCCCTATGGGCTGGATTTAAACAACCAGATTGACGTCGCCAAGCAGGCCACCAAGGTGAATGTGGTATTACAGACCATTTCCTCGAACGAACTGCTGGCACTGGAACAACGCGCACGCGACTGGATGCAGCAGAATACCCCCGAGCTGGTCACCCAGGGTGCCAGCCCGGCAATTATGTTTGCTCATATCGGCAAGCGCAACATCATCAGCATGCTGGGAGGCACCACCTTTGCGCTGATTATGATCTCACTGGTTCTGATACTCGCCCTGCGCTCATTCAAATACGGCCTGCTCAGTCTGATCCCCAACCTGTTTCCCGCCGGTGTTGCGTTTGGGCTGTGGGGGCTGTTTGTGGGTGAAATCGGCCTGGCGCTGTCGGTGGTTACCGCAATGACCCTGGGCATAGTGGTTGACGACACGGTGCACTTTATCAGCAAATACATGCGTGCGCGTAAGGAACAGGGACTGGACAGCCAGCAGGCGGTGCGTTATGCCTTCCGCAATGTGGGTGTTGCACTGTGGGTCACCTCTGCGGTGCTGATCGCCGGCTTTATGATTCTGGCTCAGTCCGCATTTGCGTTGAATGCCGGCATGGGCCTGATGACCAGTATTATTATCGGTATTGCACTGGTGCTCGACTTCCTGTTATTGCCGCCCTTAATTATGGCCATAGACGATAGAAAACAAAGCCGTTCGGCTTGAGGATAATAATGATGAAAGTTTTTACTCAGCTAAAACACTCACTGTATAGCCTGTTATTAATCAGCACACTGCTGCCTTTTTCGACATCAATTCAGGCACAGAGCGATGCCGAAGCACGGGGGCTGGAAATTGCAAAAGAAGTAGATAAACGCGATACCGGCTTTGTTGATTCCACCGCCAGTATGAAAATGGAACTGAAAAACCAGCAGGGCCAGACCAGTGTGCGTGAAGTGCGCGCACAGACACTGGAAGTGATCGGTGATGGCGACAAGAGCCTGACCATTTTCGACTCACCGCCGGACATTCGCGGCACCGCATCACTTACCTACTCCCACGCACTGCAACCGGATGAGCAATGGCTCTATCTGCCAGCCTTAAAGCGCGTCAAGCGTATCAGTTCGAAAAATAAATCCGGGCCGTTTATGGGCAGCGAGTTTGCCTATGAAGATATTTCATCCCAGGAGGTTGAAAAATACAGCTACAAATATCTGCGCGATGAAACCCTGGATGGCATCGACTGTTTTGTGGTGGAGCGTTATCCGGCCTATGAACATTCCGGCTATACACGTCAGGTGGTGTGGATCAACAAACAGGAATACCGTCCGCAAAAAATCGATTTCTATGACCGTAAAAACACCCTGTTAAAAACCCTGAACTACAGTGGCTATCAGCAATACCTGAATAAGTTCTGGCGTCCCGATGTGATGCATATGCTGAATCACCAGACCGGAAAATCCACTACCCTGAGCTGGAGCGATTACCAGTTTAAAACCGGCCTGACCGAGCGGGATTTCAGTCGCAACAGCCTGAAACGTGCCCGCTGATTTCTGAACAATTACAATTAACAGGACTCACCATGCAGAAAGAACCGGGCGCCCTGCTCTTTGCCCTCTTATCCACCTTGCACTGCAGCGGCAATGCAGCACAGGACAGCTGGCTGGACGGCGCATGGACCGCTGAGACCACTCTGCAATTACGCCACTTCCCGCATGAGCCACTGCCGCAGAATAACCTGCAGCATAACAACAGCGCATCGCTGGCGGCAGAACTGGAATATTATGCTGCCTGGGATGATTACAACAAAAGCCTGACCTTTACGCCTTATGTGCGCCTCGACCAGCGCGATGAAGAACGCAGTCATGCTGATCTGCGTGAACTATCCTACCAGCAGGTGTTTGCCAGCTGGGAACTGAGGCTGGGCATCAGCAAGGTGTTCTGGGGCGTCACCGAATCGCAGCATCTGGTGGATGTGATCAACCAGACCGACCAGGTTGAAAATATCGACGGTGAAGATAAATTCGGCCAGCCAATGATCAAGGCCAGTATGGAACGCGACTGGGGTATTCTGGACGTGTTTATTCTGCCCGGATTTCGCGAACGCAGTTTTCAGGGCATCGAAGGTCGGCCCCGTCCGCTGCTGGTTGTGGATACCGATCAGGCACAATATGAATCATCCGATAAACAACGTCACATCGACTATGCACTGCGCTGGTTTAATTACCTGGGGGATATTGAATTAGGCCTGTCCTATTTTAATGGTACCAGCCGCGAGCCACTGCTGATTCCCGGCAGCAGTAACAGCAACGCGGTGCTGATTCCTTATTATCCGCTGATGCAGCAGGCGGGACTGGATGCCCAGCTGACCACGGCGGAATGGTTATGGAAGCTGGAAGTGATTGCTCGCGACTGGCAGGCACTGGATAGCAATACGCAGCTGCTTGATCAACGTTTTATTGCGCTCACTGGCGGCTTTGAATACACCTATATTGGTATTATCCAGTCTGATGCCGACCTGGGTCTGGTGGCGGAGTATCTGTACGATAACCGCGATGAACAAGCCACCAGCTTTTTTCAGAATGATCTACTGCTCGGACTGCGACTGGCGATGAATGACGCACAGTCAAGCGAAGCACTGCTTGGACTCATTCATGATCTGGACAATCAGGAGTTCATGCTCAGCCTGGAAGCCAGTCGCCGCTTTGCCCATCACTGGACCGCCAGCCTGGAAGTACGCAGTTTTAACCGCGTTGACAATAACAGCCCACTGGCGTCAATTGCCAGCGACGACTTTATCCAGCTGGACATCACTCGCTATTTTTAAACAGGTGGCAACAAAACCCCATGCAAGCCGCATGACTTCCAAATACCATAAGCGACTCGCTGGTGCGTCGAGTGAACGCTCAACTACTGCGCATCAGCTATCTGGCACAACTCCAGAAGCGGCTAAAAACGCATAAACAATCCGAATAATTTAAGAGAACCTCAGCGCGTATCCCGGCTACGAGCGGAATGCCATAAACGACTCACCGCCCGGTCTGTACCCAGCAGGCCGACCAGTAACGACAGCAGGCCTATGCCGCCAAATACCAGTACCGGCAGAAAATAGCCCAGCTGCAGGGTTTCCGCTGAAAGTGCCAGCCACAATACAAAAGCCGCCAGCCCACTAAACAGCAAGGCAAACACCAGCAGGATCTTGCGGTAGGAAGGTTTATACTGGTACGGCTCATTACCGGCCTCAAATAAACCCAGCAAGGGTAAAAATAAACGACGTAATAATTGTTTCAGGCGCATACTCTAAAATTCGTACTAAATAAAAAGCCAGACTACAACAAACCATTACGATTTGGTATAAACATTCAACACCCGCTGTTTTAAACCCAGCAAACTGCACACACCAGGGAGATAAAAATGATCAAACTATTAATGTTAACCCTCAGTGCACTACTGTTCAGCGCTGCAGTGCAGGCCAGAATAATAACCGAGGCTGTGATCTATAAGGAAGCCGGCGATGAGTACACAGGCTATGTCAGCTATGACGATGCGATCGAGGGCAAGCGCCCCGGCGTTATGGTAGTGCATGAATGGTGGGGGCTGGATGACTATGCCAGACGCCGCACCGAGATGCTCGCCAGACTGGGCTATGTGGCATTTGCGGTGGATATGTACGGCACCGGCAAAGTCACCGACAGTGCTGATCAGGCAAAAGAATGGATGACCGAGGTCACCGCCGATGTTGAATGGTGGCGCGAGCGTGCGATGGCCGGTATCCGCTACCTTAAAAACCACAAGCTGGTGGATGCGGATAAAATAGCGGCTATTGGTTACTGTTTTGGCGGCGGCACGGTCATCCAGCTGGCCTATGGCGATCTGGATATTAACGGCATCGTGAGCTTCCACGGTTCTTTGCCGATTGCCGATGAAAGTGCATTCGGCAAAATCAGAACCAGAATGCTAATCGCACATGGCAATGCAGACCCGTTTATTCCGCGGGAGATTGTTACCAGGTTTCAGGATACGCTGGACAGGGCCAATGCCGACTGGAATATGATCACCTACGGCAATGTACTACACAGCTTTACCAATCCGAAGTCGGATACGCGCGGTATGGCGGCATTGAAATATGACAAACAGGCCGATGAACATTCATGGCAGGCCATGCAGCATTTTTTTGAGCAGATCTTTAAATAAATCGCCATCAAAAAACTCGACTATTGCTATAAAGAAGGCGGCTGTTAGAGCCGCCTTCTTTATATATGCGTTTCATATTAAAACGGCTATTCAGCTAACAACTCCTCTCAATCCAGCCCCGCCGGGCCGGAAGCAGACAGGCACATCGCTTCTGAAATCTGCATCCTGATAAAACCCCATCACATCAGTTGACCCCAGCGAACAATATCAACCACACTGGCTTATGTGCTATAAATGCCTGGTGTCGAGCTAATTTACTAAACTATATAAAAATCAACTTATAGAAGGAGTCAAATATGTCATCAGCCCCAAGCTGCGAAGCAGTGATTGATTCGGTACTTGGTCAGGAACTGGATAAAGGTGAATGCCAGATACTGACCAACGTTATGCACGTTAAACAGTTATCGGATGGTGAATACCTGGTTAAAGAGGGTGACAAAGATACACACCTGTTCATACTGGCCGGCGGAAAACTGGTTGTAAGCAGCGTTAAGGATGGTAAAGAAATGGAGGTTTATAACATGAAGGTAGGCGAATGTGCTGGTACCCGTGCCTTTGTCGACAGGGCACCCCGTCAGGCCAGTTTACGTGCCGTTGGCAATACCACTGTATACACACTGGACCCTGCCGATTTTGAAAAGCTGCTTACAGAGCACGCAGGCGTTGTTTATAAAGTTATGCGTGGTCTATTCAGGCTAACGCATATGAACCTGATGCGCATGAATTCAGAAACGCAGGCTTTATCCAACTATATCAACAAAACCGGTGGACGATTCTAAACAGCGACTTTGCTAACAATCGACTGACTCAGTACTTTGTCAACAGAGGATAAGTTATCCAGTTTTTTCAATAAAAAAGCGCTGAGTTTTCAGCGCCCTTTTATATTTATATTACCAGTTAATATTATTTCTTTTTCGGCATGTAAATATCAGTGCAGGTACCCTCTGCCACTTCTGTCGCAAAGTTCAGGGTTTCCGACAGGGTTGGATGGGGGTGGATGGTCATGGCAATATCATCCATTTCCGCACCCATTTCAATCGCCAGTGCCGCTTCGGCAATCAGCTCACCGGCATTTTTGCCCAGGATGCCTGCACCCAGCAAGCGGTGGGTTGTTTTGTCATACAGCATTTTGGTTACACCGTTGGTGGCATCGACCGACAGGGCTCGACCACTCGCCGCCCAGGGGAAGGCGCCTTTTTCATATTCCACACCCGCCGCTTTAAGCTGTTCCTCGGTTTGCCCTGCCCAGGCAACTTCAGGGCTGGTATAGGCAACGGATGGAATCACCCGTGCATCGAAATAACGCTTGTGGCCGGCAATCACTTCCGCCGCCACTTTTGCTTCGTGGGTTGCCTTGTGTGCCAGCATCGGCTGACCTACCACATCACCAATAGCAAAAATATGGCTTACATTGCTGCGCATCTGCTTATCCACCTGGATAAAACCGTGATCATCCACTGCAACACCCGCCTTGTCCGCATCAATCAGTTTACCATTGGGTGAACGACCAATCGCCACCAGTACATTATCAAAGGTATCTTCAGCCGGTGCCTTATCGCCTTCAAATTTACACACAATGCCTTTTTTACCCGGCGTGAGTTCAGTGACTTTGGTGCTGGTAAAAATATTTTCGTAACGCTGTTTCAGCGCTTTTTCGAATGGACGAATCAGGTCACGGTCGGCGCCAGGAATCAGCCCGGGACTTAACTCAACCACGGTCACCTGGGCACCCAGTGCAGAGTACACCGTCGCCATTTCCAGGCCAATAATACCGCCACCGACCACCAGTAAACGTTTGGGAATAGTATGCAGCTCCAGTGCATCGGTAGAATCCCATACACGCGGATCATCCCAGGGAATAAACGGCAGCTTGGTCACCGAAGAACCCGCGGCAATAATGCAGTTTTCAAAACCGACGATCTGCTTGCTGCCATCGCTGGCTTCAACCTCGATGGTATTGGCAGAGGTAAATTTGCCATAGCCATACACAGTGGTCACCTTGCGCTGTTTTGCCATGCCTTTGAGGCCATTGGTGAGCTTGCCGATCACAGCGTCTTTATGCGCACGCAGTTTATCGGTATCGATTTTCGGCTTGTTGTAACTGACACCCAGTTCGGCAAATTCACTGGCTTCGCTCACCACTTCCGCCACATGCAACAGCGCCTTGGATGGTATACAGCCTACATTGAGACAGACTCCGCCGAGCACATCTTCCTTCTCAATCAGAATCACGTCCTGACCCAGATCGGCGGCACGGAATGCGGCGGTATAACCGCCGGGACCGGCGCCCAGTACCACCACTTTGGCAGACATATCCACATCCGCTGGAATACCACTGGAGGTAGTGGCGGTTGCTGTTTCTGCTGGCGCATTATGCTGTGCCGGCTGTTGCGCCGCTGGTTTTTCAGACGCTGTTTGCTCTGTGCCTGACTGCTCCGCTGTTGACTCGTCCGAAGCGGACTCCTCTGTGGCGCCATCAGTTTCTACTTCCATTAACAGGCTGCCCTGTGAAATCGAATCACCAACTTTTACCTTCAGCGATTTAACCGTACCGTTTACCGGCGATGGAATTTCCATTGAAGCCTTGTCGGATTCCACGGTGATCAGCGAATCCTCTTCGGCAATCTGCTCACCTTCTGCCACCAGTACTTCAATGATTTCAACCGAATCGAAATCGCCGATATCGGGAACATGTACTTCTATCGTACTCATATTCAAGCCTTCTGTATTGATCGCTCCCGATCAAATCCATCGGGAGTCCACTGTGTTAAGCCATCTGATCCTGCACGTTGCATCTGACTGCCAACGTTGTTGCTTTAGCTTGCGTCGCTGTATCTACAGCAGTAAACGCCGCGCATCCGCCAGCAGGTGGCTGACATAAGTAATAAAGCGTGCGCCCTCTGCACCGTCAATGACACGATGGTCATAGGAGAGCGACAGCGGGCACATTAAACGAGGTTCAAACTCACTGCCGTTCCATACCGGTTTCATCTCCGCTTTGGACACACCTAAAATCGCCACTTCCGGCGCATTCACAATCGGTGTGAATTTGGTGCCGCCGATGCCACCCAGACTGGAAATCGACATACAGCCGCCCTGCATATCCGCGGGCGAGAGTTTTTTATCCCGTGCTTTACCCGACATTTCACGCAGTTCCAGCGAAATATCCACCAGTGATTTTTTATCCACATCACGGATCACCGGCACCACCAGTCCGTCCGGTGTGTCTACCGCAACGCCGATATGGAAATAGTTTTTCATAATCAGGTTTTCACCGCTGGGCTCCAGGGATGAATTAAAGCGCGGGTACTTTTTAAGACCCGCTGCCACCGCTTTCATAATAAATGACAGCATGGTGAATTTAACACCCTCTTTTTCGTAGTCTTTATTCGACTGCTTACGGAAGGCTTCCAGTGAAGTAATGTCCGCCTCATCAAACTGGGTGACATGGGGTATGATCATCCAGTTGCGGTGCAGGAAACGACCGGTAAGCTTGTTGATTTTGCTCAGCGCTTTTGTCTCGACTTCACCCCACTGGCTGAAATCGATTTGCGGCATGGGCTCGATACCCGGCATGGCTGCCGCGCCTGAAGCAGGCGTAGCACCACTGCTCATGACCTGTTTGACAAAGCCCTGCACGTCTTCCTTAACAATGCGCTCATTACGGCCACTGCCGGTGACCTTGCTCAGGTCCACACCCAGTTCACGCGCGAACTTGCGTACTGCAGGCGAGGCATGTGCCAGTTTGAAGCTGACCGGGTCGATATTGGCGGTGGGTGATGGACGGGGTTCTGCGGCAGGTGCTGGTGTGGGTGCAGCTGCTAATTTTTCTACTGCTGTCTCTGGTGCTTTCTCGGCTGGTTTGTCTGCTGCTTTCTCCGCCGGTTTTTCTTCCGCTGCAGCTGGCATTTCTTCACTGGCCGCGGGTGTATCTGCTGAAGCTTCCAGCAGAATCACCACATCACCCTGTGAAATGCTGTCGCCTACATTGACCTTAACTTCTTTTACAATACCGGCATGACTGCTCGGAATTTCCATTGAGGCCTTGTCTGATTCAACCGTGATCAGGGAATCTTCTTCGGCAATCTGATCGCCGACCGCGACAAGCACTTCAATAATTTCGACCGAATCGAAATCACCAATATCTGGCACTTTTACTTCGACCATTTCACTCATGGTTCCACTCCAGTGATTAACTGTTTGAGCCGCCGGTCACTGTTTACTGCACCGACTGGCTGCTGATTTTTACCCTGCCAGCGCAACGCGCTGACAGTTTGTTTAACTAATGGATCAGGCAAGCATCGGGTTTGGTTTGTCAGGATTGATACCGTACTTCTCAATCGCTTCCTGCACCTTGCCCGCCGGGAACTGGCCATCATCTGCCAGTGCCATCAGTGCCGCCACCGCCACATACTGTGCATTCACTTCAAAGTGCTTACGCAGCTGTACCCGGGTGTCGGAACGACCGAAACCATCAGTACCCAGCGTGGTGTAACTGCCCGGAACCCATTTACGAATCTGGTCGGCATACACCTGCACATAATCAGTGGCGGCAATCACCGGGCCACGCTTGTCTTTCAGCGCTTTCTCGATATAGCAGATGCGCTTGTCCTGCAGTGGGTGCAGGCGGTTCCAGCGCTCCACGTCCTGGGCTTCACGACGCAGCTCGATAAAGCTGGTCACGCTCCAGATATCCGCATCGATTGACCAGTCCTTGTCCAGCAGTTCTGCCGCGGCAATCACTTCACGTAAAATCGTGCCGGCACCCAGCAGCTGCACCTTCTTGCGACGCTTGCCGCCACCCTGTAACAGGTACATGCCCTTGATAATGCCTTCCTCGGCACCTTTTGGCATCGCCGGTTGCTGGTAATTTTCATTCATTACGCTGATGTAGT
>Ga0209692_10001561_pt1 | contig 30220 bp, 26 predicted proteins | sample tdDd472_FD_187129 | JGI IMG/M metagenome (GOLD analysis project Ga0209692, IMG submission 187129) | Marine sediment microbial communities from the Atlantic coast under amendment with organic carbon and nitrate - tdDd47.2 (SPAdes)... | ecosystem: Environmental > Aquatic > Marine > Coastal >...
TCGCAAGAGGTGCTACACCAACAATATTTTCCAAATGATGCGCCCCCATAACACTACTGCTAAGAATCTGATAAATTATGACGCTTCCCGTAGCACTAATTAATGCGAAAACAAATCCTGCAAAAACAAATATTTTACGTGAAGGAGAAGTTCCTCGTGGTAACTCTGGAGCGTTAATCACAGTAAGCCTTTGGCCTATACGTCCCTGTTCTATTGTTTCGCTAATATCCGAGGCCAACTTTTTGGCTTTTAGTTCGCGATACAAGACAGTTGAGTTTTCGTAATCACGCGCCAGCGCAGCAAGCTCTCTCTCGGCTTCAGGGTTTTCCGAGATGGCATATGAATATTCTTCCTGTTGCTTTTTGATTTCCTCTTTTTGCGTTTTAAGGGCCTCTTGCTTTTTCTTAGCTGCTTCAATCTGAGCTACAATTTGCAGATAAGTCGGATTATCAGCATCACCTTTTACTTGGGCAGAGAAACTGTTTCCCGATCTTCCTGCTTTACTTTTTTCCAAAGACGCCAATCGTTTTTTCAATTGTGATTTTTGCCTTTTCAAAGAAACGACATCAGGGTGATTTATACCATACGTCTCTTGCATTTTATCAAGATTGGCTTGCGCGTCCGCAATCTCGGCTCTCAAACCAGCTGTCTCACTCGCAGGATTAAGGCTTTCCTCCATAGCGCTTATTTGCCGAAGCACCTTTACAACATCAGGATGCTGCGATCCATACTTTGCCGTTAATGTTGCGTATTGAGATCTAAGCATTTTAAGTTGCATATGAGGTGTTGTTAAAAGCTCCCCGTTTTCAGAAATCCTGACATAAGGATCAGTTTGAGTTAGCTGGGCACGCAAAGTTCCCAACAAACCCATATTAGACATAATTTCGCTTTGTATGGAATGTAAACGAGTGGACATTGCTATGCTAGCTTGTTGGTTGAATGCCAAAGAGTCAGGGCGAACATTACCGTTTACAGCTCTAAACTCTGCTATTTTTTCTTCTTGCTCACCCAAAGATTTCGTAAGCACATCCATCTGACTTTGCAAAAATTCAGATGTTTTCTTTGCAATATTTCTTCGCTCTTTAATGTCTTCATCAAGAAAGCGTGAAACAAGCGCATTTACGGTTTGCTGTGCAAGATATGGGTCGCTGTATTTAAAACTCAAAGTGAAAGCAATAGCCGAAAGCTGCAAGGCGGATGCTTTTTGCGCGGATGCCGGATTAGCCAGCGAGGTACTTAGCAGTTCCAGTTTAATATTCTCCCTCATACCTTCTGCAATATACGCAATCGGGACACTTTTTCTTTGCCCGGAATACAGATTAAGACGAGTAATAATCTCGGCCAAAGAATTTGTAGATAAAACCTTTTGCTTCAAACGACTAATTTGTAAATCAGCCATAGCTTCTACCGCATTGCTGGGATCAGATATTTCAAAGGCCTCCGTAGATATTTCCGGCGGAGCGACCTCTACCGTTGCGAAAGCTTTGTAATTCCTCCAGTTAAAAGCAAAAACAACAGATGCGATAAACACAAGAAAAAATACGGCAAAAAACAATCGTCTTCGACGCCACATAACTAATGCATATTCTAAAAGGTATATTTCTGACATTACGGTCTTTCTTATTCTTGTGTACAACTTTGTGGATAAAAATTTATGCTTGCGCCTTTTATATATTTTTTTTTATTTAATTCATAGGGTAGTAAGGGTTCTTTCATACTATTTTTTCTTAAAATAAACCGTCCTAATTTCCTATAAAATCACGAGACAAACCAACTCTCATTATATCCTGAGATGCTGTTTCATCATCGCTTATTAATGCTTCTTCCTTGTGCTTATAAGATGCCGTCAGGCCCCAATTTCTGGAAATTTTGTATAAAGCCCCGGCAGTAACGCTCCATGCATTATCCAAACTATCTGTAGAAACGGGTGGTTGTTTTGCGTCCTGATAATCTGCCCCAAAATTCAAAGAAACATTCTGGTTCACATTATATTTATCCTGCACAGCAAATGTCGTTAGATAGCTTTCCGTCCCGTTCGCATAAGGCTGCCTAGACTTTATGACAGAAAATTCCAGATCATGATTATTCCCCGTATAACTCAAAATAGACGAATACGAAGGCGTATAATCATCTTGATCCGTAGCACTTGCATAACCCGAATATTTAGTTTTAAGCATACTGCCTGATAGCTTTAAAGAAAGATAAGGTCTAAAAACATACGTCCAGCTTACCGAAGGGCCAGTTGTATTAACTCGTTTCTGGCTATTTTCTAAAGACTGGTAACGATTGAACAACCAGCTAAATTGCACTTGCTGCTTTGACGTTAAGTTATGGGCAAACGCCGGCGTTATAGAATATGTGCGGTAATCTGTCAGCGAAGCATCATCATAACGCCTTTCGTTCCAATTTCCCGAAAGAGCAAGGAAACTACGGGGGGATAAATTATAAGATACGCTCGGAGAGACAGAATATGAGGCTACTCTGGTAGAATCGACATCCAAGCCCAAAGTCGTCAACTCACTCGTTCTTGTTGTGTCATAGCCTGCCTTGGCATCAAGCGAAAGCTGCCATCTCCTAAGATCCAATTTCATGCCTGAAAACCCATGGAAATCAGTGGAGTTGAACTTGGAATTATTAAACTGGTTTCTGGTCGCAGACAAGGCGGACCTAAATGTCGTCTTGGTTGTTTCCTTATTATAACCCAAAGAAGCTGTTGTTTCAGATCCCCTGATAGCTCTCGCATTACGCTCGCGCATAAGAGGGTTAGAATCGTACACAGCAATCTCTTTAAACCGAGCAATAAACCCCGATCTCTCGGCATGAGCCACAGCCGGAGCCATAAGCAACATCGTAGTGCTTATCCAGAAAAAGCAGAAATTGGCGTTTTTTTTATTGATACGGCTAAGCATGAGCACGAAATCCTAGAACAAGCCTGAATCCGGGACAATAACAACATCCCCGGGCTTCAAGTCGATATCCTTATCCAAATCTTTCCCTCGAGATATATTCTTATACGGGAATTCTATAACCTCTTTGCCCCCTTCTGCTGTTCTCCTGATAATTGTTATCTTACCTTTATCTGCATAAGGTGTAAGCCCTCCTGCCTGACTTACAACCTGCATAACACCAATGCTGGCATTCATAACAAATTCACCGGGTTTTTGAACCTGACCGAGAATGCTGACTTTGTGTCCTAAAGGCGCATTGACGGAAACGGTAACCGAAGCAACCGGAATTGCAGAGGCAAGAAGCATTTTTATCGTCGACTGAACTTCCTGCAATGTTTTATCCTGAACTTTAACTGTTCCTATTAAAGGAAATGTTATAGTTCCGTCAGAAAGAACCTGAACCTCTCGATCCATTCCATCTTCCTTCCAAACAGTAATTTGCAAGATGTCCCCCGGAAGCACGACAAAATTATCGGCACTTGCCTTCGCCTGAGAAGAGAACAAAATTAATATTGTCAGCAGCACCGACACAAAAGTATCAACAGCTTTTTTCATGCACGTTCCAAAAATCTATAGGTGATAAACAACTCGAGAGCTAAAATATTAGCCCTTTTACGAATCAATATCAATCGGCAATTACTGCCGAGCTAACCGTTAGTGACCGAACAAAAAAAGACGCCCCAATAGGCGTCCTTAAAAAAACCTTAAAAACTGTTAAATCAATTTAAGCGGCTATTTCGTCTTTTCTATTTTTACGTTTGCGTATGCCAGCTACAGCACAAAGCCCCATAGCAAACATCGGCAAAGCAGCAGGTACTGGCGTTTCCGTTACTTCATAAGAAACCGAATAAGCACTTCTCTTTCCAAGAAACGCAATAATAACACTCCTAATGTCAAGAACACCATATGACGAGTTCCTAATAGTGGCAGAGGCCATATTGTTAGAAACATCCAAGTCAGCGGACGCATAAGCAAGAGCATTTTCAACTGGAACGCCATTAACCGTACTTCCTGAAATACTCAAAGGTTTAGTTGTTATGGCTACAGCATAGCCCTCATGCTGATCACCACCAAGTGGATAAGAGTATTTACCTCCTATTGCTAAAGCACCGCCTCTCAATCCACCTTTAAAATTATATGAAAAAGTAACTGCACTTTGAGACGGTAAAGAAGCGTTTATCTTACTGATTACCGACCGTCCGTTCGACTTTCCAAAGATCGTGTCATGTTGCCCTATTTCAAGCTGCCCCAAATTTACAATAGGCCCACTATAATCAATAACCGCGTTAGCTGTACCTACAAAGGAAAAAAGCGTCATTCCCACTACAAGCAAATACCTACAAACAACATTTTTCATAACAACTCAAACTCTTCTCTAATTTTACGAATTTCAAAGAACTACCATAGATTTTAATAGAGTACAATAAAATGTTAACAATATGCAAATTTACAAAAAGCTGGCGTATTATCTGTAGATCGACTATTAAAACGTAATGAACATATGTAAGCTATGTGAGTTCAGCCCCACAACTAGGAGTTACAAGGTGTTTCGTAACATAATAAGCGCGCTTGTATGCGCGGCATTTATCCCTTTTCTTGCCTCATGCGACAATACAGAAAATAAAGAAGATAAGTATATAATGCGCGGCAATGCACTATTTGCGCAAAAAGATTACGTCAGAGCAAAACTAGAATATAAAAATGCTGCCCGTATTTCACCAACAGACCCCAAGATCATCTACAGCCTAGGGCTTGTAGAAGAAGCGCAAGGAAATATAACTCAAGCACTCAAGGCTTTTATGGTTGCAGAACAACAAAACGGGAATTATGCGCCAGCAATATCAAAACTAATCCATTATTTCATGGCCGCGCAACAATTTGATGAAGTCACCAAAAGAATAGACCATTTATTATCAATAGATCCGAATAACGCCACGGCTCATGCAATTAAAGGGTCACTGTTCCTTAGAAATAAAGAATTTAATCAAGCAATGGCGCAGGTACAAAAAGCGCTAGAAATAGACCCAACCAATGTCATTGCCTATTCCGTGCTAACGGGAATTTATAACGCGCAAAATAACCAAGAAAAAGCCCTCGCAACCCTAGACGAAGGAATAACACATAATCCAAAAGAAACGTCCCTGCATCTTCTTAAGGCGGCTATTTATAGCGAACAAAACAATATTCCCAAAGTTATCAAAGTTTACCATGAGCTCTTTAAACTTTACCCCGAAGAAACTAAATTACGCTTTGACTTAGCCACTATTTTATCTGATACAAACAATACTAAAGAAGCAGAATTAGAGCTTCGCGATGCCATTAGAATCTCCCCTGACAATGTTGCTGCCAAACATAAACTCGCTATTTTCCTTGAGCAAAACCATAATGCAAAAGCCGCAGAAGAAGAAATACAAAGCTACATTAATAAGCAGCCACAAGATAAAATTCCGTATATCTGGCTAGCGGATCTTTACATCCGCAATGAAAAAGATCTGTTAGCGATAAAAACTTTAAAAAACCTTATTAGCAGTAATCCCGAAGATCAAATCAGCATGAACGCTAGCACCTCTCTGGCTAATATTGAGCTACGTAAAGGCGATATAGATATTGCGCAACAGCTTATAGACAGCGTCTTAAAAAAAGACGTCAACAATAAAGAAGCCCTTTTTGTCCGCGCTAATTTGTCGTTTTATCAGGGTAATTACCAACAAGCCGTCTCAGATCTTCGCACTATTATCAGAGATGGCACCAAAGCAACAAAAGCTTCCCGCGTTTTGGCAGAAATATTTATAATTCAAGATCATGTTGATCTTGCCATAGACACTCTGGTCGAATCTCTAAAAACCGATTCCAATGATCTTTCAAGCAATGTTCGCCTAGCTCAACTTTATTCTCTACAAGGAGATAAAAAGCGTGCCATGGAATTACTATCTATTGTGACAAAAACTGACCCAACTTACTCTGTTGGATGGGAAAATACGGCAAGAATGGCTATTGAAGAAAAGAAATGGGAAAAAGCAGAAAAAGCCATCCAACATTTGGAAAAACTTGATGGGCAAAAGCCTATTGCTAAATTTCTACGAGGGCAAATATTTGATAAAAAAAGCGAATATGAACAAGCGAAAGAATTGTTCAAGGACATTATAAAGAAAGATCCCTCTTCGCCTTTATCAGAATACGCTCTTTCTGCCTTGTTAAATATGTCTAAAAAAACGGACAACTTACAGGAAATTAAAGTTTTTCTTTCCAGCCTTCAAACTGACAGCCCCACTATAGCAACAATATTAGGGGGCGTTTTAATAGCTTTAGATAAAAAAGAAGATGCGGAAATTCTTTTCAAAAAAGCAATCGCGAACAATCCCAAAACGCAAGTGCCTTACATTGCCTACGCCCAGCTATTAATAGAGAAGAATCAAGATGAAGCTGGACTTAAGATCTTAAGTAAGGCCGAGAAAACCATTCCATATGAAATAACCGCGTCTCAGGAAAAAGCAAAGTATCTCACATTACTTGGGAAAACAGATGAAGCGATCGCCATATACGAAACTTTATATGAAAAAAATAACCGTCAAGATATAACAGCTAACAACATGGCACAGCTTATTGCAGATTATAAAAGCAATGATAATAAAGCCATGGAAAAAGCCAGAATTGCCGCAGAACGCTTCTCAAACTCAAATAACCCCTATCATTTGGATACGCTTGGATGGGTGTATTTTCGTATGGGACTCACTGCACAGGCGCAAAACGTTCTTGAAAGAGCCATCTCTTTGGCACCCACTCCTTTACACCCACAGATCAGCTATCACTACGGAGCTTTGCTAGTGAAAATGGATCGTAAGGAAGAAGCTAAAAAATACCTTACTAATGCTGTTTCCAAAGAGATTGTTTCTAAATACGGGAACTATCCCGGAATTGACGAGGCCAGAGCTTTATTAAGTGGCTTGGATAAATAAAGATCAAATATTTAGACAAAGCGTATGAAATACACAAAATAAAACGCCCGAACTTATAAGAAAATCGGGCGTTCGTTTTTCAAATTTCAAAGCAGGTAAGTTATGCCGCCGCTTCTACAGATTTCTTTCTTCTACGAAGACCTGCCATAGCTACAAGCCCAAACCCAAACATAGGCAATGCCGCTGGAAGAGGTACTGCAGAAACATCATAGCTAACTGATAAGCCAGCCGCTGCACCTTGTTCGTATACTTGCTCTAAAAATGACAGAACCCAAATAGAAGCATCCGACAGATTTTTGATGACGTATTTTGCGCTAGAAGAATCACCTCCAACAAATTGCGCGCTTACAAAAGCAAGAGCAGAAGATGAGGACATAGGGTCTCCTTCACCACCGGTCTTGGCATATACGCTCAATGTATCACTATTACTCAAAGATGAAGCGTGGCTAATAGCATATCCAGCATCTGCGACAAAGTTCGTCGTATTGTATGAAAAAGTAATCATAGAATTTGTAGGAAGAACCGCACCAACACCATAAATAACCCGTCCACTTCCAGGATATTGAACAGTTCCAAAATTCATTGTACCCGATTGCCCAATTTCCAGAGTATTGGTACCCTCATCATTTGATGGGTCCTCACCAAAAATCCTTACTTCTGTTTGAGCAACCAACGATGGATCCATAATCATGGCACTTGCAGGGTTTACATTTACCAAGCACGCTCCAGCCAAAAACAAAGTTGCCAAAACAGTCTTTAATCTCATAACAATTTACCTTTTATATTTTATAACATCACCAATCTGGCGCGAATTTCCTGAGAAGTTCTTTAGCATATAACACTTAATCTAAAAACTCACAACTTAAATCTGTAACCGCTGTAAAATGGCAAGTCTATCAACAATAAGCCAATTTAATTTGCGCGATACCCAAACTACTATTTAAATATAAAAAGGAATAAATTCGCAAAACACTTAACTGCGGAACGTAAGCTCTACATCAGCAAGAAACACTAGCGCTTTTGATACTCAAACAAGAGTTATCAGCCTGTACGCAACTGGCCCTGTCCACATTCATTTCGGCTCTTCTTCTGTAAGCACGACAACTTCTGATCATTATTTTCCAGAGGGCATATATTATGATGTTGCTATCGGTGGCGACGATACTGGTCAGTATTCTCATGTGGCTGTTATTTCCGCAAACTACGACTGCAAGCTATTTATTTCCGAGAAGCAATGAAAGTGCCTATTGATTTTGTTCGGCAAATGTTCTAATTCTGAGGGCATGAATGATCTATTCCAAGAAGACAATTTAGAGATAGAACCACCGCGCCCTCTTGCCGATCGGTTACGGCCTAATGCGCTGTCTCAAGTTGTTGGACAAGATCATCTAGTCGGTGAAAATTCGCCAGTACGTAAGATGGCTGATGCCGGACGTATAAGCTCGATGATTTTATGGGGGCCACCGGGCACTGGGAAAACCACAATAGCGAGAATATTGGCCAATCATACCGATATGCATTATGAGCAAATATCGGCAATATTCTCCGGTGTCGCCGATTTACGCAAGGTTTTTAACTCTGCGCGTATACGCTATAAAAACGGAAAAGGAACGCTTCTTTTTGTTGATGAGATTCACCGCTTTATGAAATCCCAGCAAGATGCGTTCCTACCTGTTGTTGAGGACGGCACGATTACCCTTATCGGAGCAACAACTGAAAACCCTTCTTTTGAGCTAAACAGTGCGCTTCTTTCACGTTGTCAGGTATTTGTCCTTAAACGCTTGGATGATGAGGCACTAAAAGTTTTACTCCAGCGAGCAGAAGAGGATGCCGGACGAAAATTACCGCTTACACCAGAAGCGCACGATATGCTTATTACCATGGCTGATGGTGATGGCAGGTATGCGCTGACTATGATTTCCCAGCTATTGGAACAGGCCGATCACGATCTGGAGCCGGATGAGTTTATGACGTTGGTACAGCGCCGAGCTCCCTCTTACGATAAAGGTGCGGACGGGCATTACAACTTGCTTTCCGCCTTTCACAAAAGCATTCGCGGCTCGGACCCTGATGCGGCGCTCTACTGGATGTGCCGAATGCTTGAAGGCGGCGAAGACCCGCGCACAATTTTGCGGCGTATGACGAGCATTGCCTCGGAAGATGTCAGCCTTGCCGACCCGCAAGCTCTACAAATCGCCATTGCAGCGTGGAATGCCTATGAGCGCCTTGGCTCTCCCGAAGGAGAACTAGCTATGGCGGAAGCCGCGGTCTATCTGGCTACAGCGCCAAAATCTAACGCAACTTATATGGCATTAAAAGCCGCCAAGCAGGCAGCTAAAAATACTGGCTCGCTAATGCCGCCCATGCATATCCTTAACGCTCCAACCAAAATGATGAGAGATATTGGCTATAATGAGGGGTATCAATACGATCACGACACACCTGAAGGCTTTTCTGGCCAAGATTATTTCCCCGAAGAAATGGGCCGCACGAACTTTTATCACCCTAACGAACGCGGCTTTGAGCGGGAAATAAAAAAACGGCTGGATTATTGGACAAAGCTACGTAAACAGAAGCTATAATCCCATAGATTTTGGCCAAATCAAAATAAGCATTATTTAAAATATACCAACCCACACTCAATAAAATTTGACATATTTATTGTTATTTTGTACGTTTTTTTGGTATTTCTGTAAAACAATAAAAACCAGAAGGATAAATAATGCAGATCAGTCTTACTTTTAACGAAAACAAACATCCTTTATACAAAGGAACAGCAGAGAATATTTTAACAGAACACGGTGTTGATCGTTTTACTTCGATTGAAAACGGTGACATATTTGTTCTTAAAGTCGACGGCGTCGATGAAAAAACTGCCGAGGCCGTACAATCATCTACCAATAAAATAAATGCAGGCATTAATGAGCCATCACATAGGATAGAATTTTCTTGTAAAACAAAAGATCTAGAACAACCAACATATCAGGTAGGCTAATTGTGGTTTCTTGCGGATTAAAAATCGTTTCGAATTTGATCGCGCCGCGTATTACACTGACTTCTATACAGGATTATTGGGCTAAGCTAAACAAACGCTAGCATATTTTTTGCTTTTATATTTTTGTTGTTATATTGTCGTAAAGAAATAAAAAATAGAGAGTAAAAAATGAAGCTCAAAGTTATTTTCAATTCAGAACTAGAAGACCAGATAGTACTCATGCTGAAAATAAATGAAGCTGGTCTTTTTAGCATACCAGAAAAAATTCCTGATAGGGAAGAAGATCGTCCTGAAGGCAAGTCTGTTATTTATGTAGATGACATCGGCGAAGATGCTCTCAGAGGAATTCTCTTTGACATTAATAAGGCGAATAAGAATATTGATGAAGATACACCCTCGATAGAACTTAGTTAAGAGCCTTCGGGGTTAGAATAATAACCAGCACACGGATCTTTTGCAGCAGAAAATACGATTCGTATCGGATTGCAACAACTCGGTGAATATTTCTTTTTTGCAAACAAATTTTCACTGCGTTCGATTTGCTTTACTCGCTTGATTTGCTTGTGCCCTAGGGTGCTTATTTTGCGAACAAATTGTCACTTCGTTCGATTTGCTTCGCTGCCGTAAAAATCTTTAAACCACGCTACGTATTTTGGTATTCCTTCATTAATTGAAGTCGTGGGTTTGTATCCGGTCAGCTTCGTGGTTTCTTCTATATCGGCATAAGTCTCTTTCACATCACCAGCTTGCATAGGTAAAAGCTCTATCTCCGCTTTTTTCCCAACAGCTTTTTCAATCGCCGCCACATAATCCATCAGATTTTCAGCGTTATTATTACCGATATTCAAAACACGGTAAGGGATTTTTTCTTCATTTTCTTTTACCGGAGGGTTTTCTAGCACGGCTATAACGCCGGAAATGATGTCATCAATATAGGTGAAATCGCGCATCATATCGCCATTGTTAAAGATGGGAACTTTCTCCCCTTTGATAATGGCATTAGTGAAAATATAGGGCGACATATCAGGACGCCCCCAAGGGCCATATACAGTAAAGAAACGTAATCCCGTTTGCGGGATATTATATAAATGAGAGTAGCTATGGCTCATAAGCTCGCCGCCGCGCTTGGTCGCGGCATATAGCGATACGGGTTGGTCGACCCTGTCTTCTACCGCGTATGGAAGCTTTGTATTCTTTCCGTAGACTGATGAAGAACTGGCGTAAACCAGATGCTCAAACCCGTCGGTATGACGACATAGCTCCAATATATTCAGGTGACCAACAAGATTGCTCTGAACATAAGAGTGCGGGTTTTTGAGCGAATAGCGAACTCCAGCTTGAGCAGCCAAATGAATAACTTGTTTAAAAGACCCATGTTCCTGCCAAAGCTTTTCCATCCCTTCACGATTGGCAATATCCTCTCTGACAAATGTGAAGTTTTGAAAGTTACCCAGCTCTCGCAGCCGCGCTTCTTTTAACGATACATCGTAGTAATCATTAAGATTATCAACTCCAACGACATGCTTTCCCGCCTGCAACAGACGAACAGTCGTATGAAATCCTATAAACCCAGCCGCTCCGGTAACTAAAATAGGTTCTGTCATATTTGTTCTTTATAAAAGTAAATCAATTGAAGGGGTTATAAACGATTAACGCAATGTAATCCAGTCACTTTTTTATGCGAACAAATTGTCGCTCGTGCTTTTTTAGCACTTAGCTCGGTTTGCTTCGCGTTACTCCACGGTCACCGACTTGGCCAGATTACGCGGTTGGTCGACATCTGTGCCTTTGATTACGGCGATATGGTATGCCAGCAATTGTACTGGGATGGAATAAAGGATCGGAGCGACAAAAGGGTGCACTACCCCTAAGCTCACGCGCCAGGTTGATTGCTCTTTAAGCTGGTGCGCGCCTTTGGTATCGGAGATAAGAAAAATTTTACCTCCGCGTGCGACAGTTTCCTGAATATTGGAGACGTTTTTCTCAAACAAAGGATCATTGGCCGGAGCAACCACCACCACAGGAACACGTTCATCAATCAGGGCAATAGGCCCATGTTTCATCTCTCCCGAGGCATAGCCTTCGGCGTGGATATAGGAAATTTCCTTGAGCTTAAGTGCTCCTTCCAATGCGATCGGATACAAACTCCCGCGGCCAAGATAGAGCACATCGTTTGCATCTGCCATATCTTTGGCGATCATGCGAATGGCAGCGTCGTGCCGGAGAATATCAGCGGCAATGGTTGGGACATGGCGCAAAGCTTCAGCCATTTCGCTTTCGCGGGCTTCATCAATTGAGCCTTTTGCGCGTGCTACTGCCATAACTATGCAAGCCAGAGTGGTGAGCTGGGTGGTGAAGGCTTTGGTCGAGGCCACGCCGATTTCTGGCCCGGCCAACGTGTGGAGAACGTGGTCGGACTCGCGCTCAATCGTACTTTCTATGGTATTAACAATGGAGAGAATCGTCTGGCCTTCTCGTTTGCAATAACGCAGAGCTTCGAGCGTATCGAGGGTTTCACCGGATTGAGAGATGAATAAAGCCGTGCCATCTTCCGGCATTGGTGCTTCACGGTAGCGGAACTCGCTGGCTACATCGATCTCACAAGGGATACGAGCGATTTGCTCGAACCAGTATTTGGCCACCATGCAGGCATAATAAGCTGTGCCGCAAGCGATAAGGGTTAGGCGCGGAGCTTTAATTAGAGATTCAAGCACATCCTCTGGCACTGATATTTTGCCGGTTGCTGCGTTCACATAGGCATTTAAAGTTTGACCAATGACAGAAGGCTGCTCATAGATTTCCTTGAGCATGAAGTGGCGATACTCGCCTTTGCCAGTTGCGGCTCCTGATTGCTCGGTAATGCTAATGGTGCGTTTTACTTCGTTTTGTTTATTATCGAATATCTGCGCGCCTGCTCTGTTAACGATGACACGGTCGCCATCTTCTAGGAAGCAAATCTTTCTGGTAAGCGGCGCGAGGGCGTATGAGTCAGAGGCAACGAACATCTCCCCTTCACCGAAACCTACGGCCAGCGGCGTGCCCTGACGACATCCAACCATTACATCATGATGACCAGCAAAAATCATAACTAAAGCATAAGCACCTTCTAAACGATCCATCGCCGCGTTTGCCGCTGTGACAGGATCTTGCCCCTGATTTATATAGTGCGTTACAAGGTGGACAATGACTTCGGTGTCGGTCTCGGTTTCAAATTTGCAGCCCTTTTGCTCAAGTTCTGCTTTGAGAGCGATGTAGTTCTCGATAATGCCGTTATGAACGATCGCGACCTTATCAGTGGCGTGCGGGTGGGCGTTTCTTTCATTAGGCAATCCATGGGTGGCCCAGCGCGTATGGCCTATGCCTACTGTACCTTCAAGGGGGCTTTGTTCCATTTTTTGCGCAAGATTGCTGAGTTTACCTTGTGCACGGCGACGATCGATAAGACCGTTGGACAAGCTAGCAATACCAGCGGAATCATAACCGCGATACTCCAAACGCTTTAGTCCTTCTAGTAATAATGGAGCTACTTCCTTCTCCCCGATAATCCCGAAAATTCCACACATACGATTTATTCTTCCCTGTTTCTTATTTTTAAGTCAGGTTTATTTTATTCTTTGAGGATCTAGTTGCAAATCACGAAACTTTGCGAATTGTTTCAAGTTTTAAAAGGCGAACAAATTGTCGCTCGTGCCTTTCAGTACTTCGCTCGATTTGCTTCGCGGCACTTAACACTTACTTCAAAACAGTTTTATACTAAGCAAATGCTTTTTCAAAATTTGGGACGACTTGCTTTTTACGGCTCATAACGCCAGCTAGCTGTACTTTGTTATTTTGCGGAGCGATGCCGAATGCTTTTTCAACAACGGCGGGGTCATTAGATGCAATAAGAAGCTCCGTGCTTTCCTGCATAATATCAGTGAGCATTAGGAAAACACTGTGGCGCTGGCCTTCTTCTTTGAGGGCGATAATATCCCTAGCCAATTCCTCTTTCACACTATCGAGCATTGTGAGATCAACAACTTCAAGCTGACCAATTCCAACCTTGTGGCCATTCATATCAAAGTCTTTGTAATCACGCTCAACCAATTCACGAATTGGCGTTCCTTTTATTGCTGATTTTACCTTAAACATATTCATGCCCAAGCCTTGCAAATCATTTTCTCTAGCAATTTTTGCAAGCTCTTCTGCTACTTTTTTGTCTTGATCAGTACAGGTGGGAGATCTGAAGATAATGGTATCGCTAAGAATAGCACCTAGCATAACACCCGCGATATCTTCAGGAATTTCAACGTTATAAAAATCGTACATGTCTTTCAAAACCGTGCAGGAACAACCAACCGGACGGATCCAGCATTCAAGTGGATTAGACGTTGTAACATCACCTAGTTTGTGATGATCAACGATGCCTAGTATATGTGCATCAGAAATATCATCTGGCAACTGCGAGCGGTCGGAGGTATCAACCAAGAAAACTTTTTCGCCAGCAAAAGAGGTCTTTATTTCAGGAGTAGATATACCGTAACGATCAAGGATAAAGCCTGTTTCTGGACTAATCACACCTTGAGTAACGGCTGTTGTGTCGGTTCCCAGCTGGTTTTTTAGGTAAGCCAAGCTAAGCGCTGCACAAACGGTATCAGAGTCAGGGTTCTTGTGTCCAAAAACATAAACGGTCATAAAATTCTCCTAAAAACTATAATGCCTTAAAAATGGGCTGGCGCGCAGTTTAGCTGGTAAATTGAAGATTAGCAATATTACGATTGTTCCCCATTTAAGTGAGGAAAGCGCAGCGTTTTGGTTATTGTGTTTCCATCGATCGTTTTTATTTCTTCGGTAATGCTACGGTCGCGGCGCATCTCATCAAAGCCGCATAGATGCAAAACAGATATGGGATGATGCGGCAGAGATGGCTCAACAAAAGCCTGATCTTTTTCGCTCCAATGCGGCACAATTTCACATAGCCAGTTGCACCAAAACGGCAAAAATTCTGCTTTATAGCCTTTCAGGTGAATAAGCACGCCCAAGGATAATTGCTCGGCAGTGAATACGCGACCCCTCTTCAAAGCTTTAGTAATGAGCTCTTGCCATGCGTTCCAGTGCGGCGCATCACCGCGCAAGGCAAACACTCCCGCATTAAGAAGAGGACGAGCACATAACTCACGCGCGATTTTGCCGGAAAAAGCACGGCGTGCGTTTGAGTAATAAAAACTACGTACTTTTTTGACGAACGGGCCGAGCCAACTGACACGCATGGTTCTTTGCATATTGCGATCCACTTGCGGGGCTATGGCGAGCGCATTTTTCTGCGCTCCTTGAATAAGTAAATCAACAGCCTCTTCCGTTTGTAACCATGTGTCACAATCAAGCCATATATATAAGTCATAGCCCGGAAAGATCTTTGGAATAAACGGACGACAAACGCAGGATTTTAAGTAATTGCGGCCACGAATTTTCCAACTCGGGATTTTGCACGGCCAATCAGGTGCAATAATTTTGCAGCCCATTTGTTCCAGCTTTGTGCACTGCCCGGCTTCCAGCCCCGCATCAAAAATGCATATATCATGACCAGAAAGGGATGGGAAACGCTGGAGTGAAGCTACCCATTCTATGAGCAAAGGGAAATAATTTTTATCTGCCGAAGAGACAAAAGCGACTTTTTCATCAGGAATGGACATCAAGCGTTCTCTTTGTTTTCATCTGTCGCACCCGCCAAGCACGGCGTGTGCTGGTACCCGGATCCCTGCATAAAGCGGGGATGGCTTCGATTTTAACTTTTCTTTTTACGTTTACGATTTAGCGCAGCCCAACCTTTATGCACTTTCGTCTGAGAGCGGCCAACGGATAAAGCATCAGCTGGCACGTCTTTAGTAATGGTCGATCCAGCAGCAACAAAAGCTCCGTCATCCAAGGAAATAGGGGCAACAAGATTAACGTTACTGCCAATCATTACGCCATCACCAATTAAAGTCTGGTGCTTTTCAAAGCCGTCATAATTAACGGTTATCGCACCACAGCCAAAATTCACGTCAGTGCCCATAATCGTGTCGCCAACATAGGCAAGGTGTGAGATTTTTGAGCGATTGCCAACAAAGGATTTCTTAACCTCGACGAAATTGCCTATACGCACTTCTTGGCCAATTTCCGCGCCGGGGCGCAACCGCGCATATGGGCCAATTGTCGTTTTGCTGCCTATGCTCGCACCTTCAAAATGGCAAAATGCCTTAATATGAACATCCTCACCGACGATAACTCCGCTGCCAAAATAAACATTCGGCTCTATAAAAGTTCCGCTACCGATTTGCGTATCATAGTGCAGATAAACTGTGGAAGGATCTTGCATTAATACGCCGTCCTCAATGAAAGATTCGCGCATCATTTGCTGCGCTGTTGCTTCGAGCGAAGCCAATTCAAACCGTGTATTACAGCCGCAAACTTCTCTTGGGTCTTCGACCAAAGCCACGCGGGTTTTTGCGTTATCCTTAGCCGCCACTTCGGGAAGATCAGTAATATAGTATTCCCCTTGCGCATTATTGTTGTTCAGGTTTAAAAGCCAGCGTTCTATGCGGCGCGAGTCTAGGCAAAACGCTCCGGTATTAACGATATCAACCTGTTTTTCTTCAGCGCTGGCGTCTTTTTCCTCACGGATACCGGTGAGCGTTCCATCACCATTCATCAGCAAACGCCCATAGCCAAAGGGATTATCAACCTGAGCTCCGAGGACGGAAATCCCTGTTTCGCTGTCTATATTACGTGCAGCAATCAAGCGCTCCAATGAATCAGGATTGAGCAAAGGCATATCCCCCAGCACAACAAGAACATCACCTGAGAAATCTTTAAGCGCAGGCATGGCGGCTTTTAGCGCATCACCCGTACCCATTTGCGCATGCTGAATTACAGATTCATGTGGGGCCACGGCAGCAGACAGCTCATCCATCCCCTCGCCAATTACTGTAATTGTTCTGTCGGGATTAAGGCAACTTACCGTGTTTAAAATCCAGTTTATCATCGGCAGTCCAAGGACTTTATGCATAACCTTGGGCTGGTTAGAGCGCATACGTGTGCCTTTGCCTGCTGCTAGAATTACTACGGCTAGGGGAGTTTTCCTGCTCATATCCTAAGATGTCCCTCTTTGTTTTTAATCTTTAACGCTTAATAGCGTATCACCGCTTTTATACTTTGTCATATGCATAAACAAGGTACCATAGGTCGTTTTTACCCGCACGCGCACAGGAACAACAACTGCGTTTTCGGTGACTTGTGCCATCCACACCGTAGGCATTGTACCCAGCGAACGCCCTTGCTCCTGAATGGAAAGCCAACCGCGTGGCTTTTTATACCAAGCGCCATCAATTGGCTCTACCTCTACCGAACACTCAACAGCAGGCCCTTCATAGGCGTTATAACGGGTTTTCTTCAGCATAACATAACCTTTGTGGTGGAAGACGAGCTTGAAACGGCGCTTGCCGTCGAAAATTTCTTCTACCCCTTCGCAAGCCTGACCATCGGAGACACGTTCCATAACCATCAAGGTCGCGCTGATAATATCCGTTGTATCTTTAGTTAGCTCTTCGTCAGTCTTCTCGGTTCTTGGTTTCTTACCGGCATAAAGCGTGGTCAGATCAATAAAGCCTTTTTTCTTATCGTAGTGATAGGTCTTGGTTTCTTCTTCACCGCGCCATTTAGCCGTTGAAACGTGCTGCTCGGGGATGCGGACACGCTTAAGACCCGGCATAGACCAGCCCCGGCTCTCAAAAGTTCCCGACCACGGCACTACCGAGCCTAGAAAGCCTCTTGTCTCAGCACCAAACCCCATGGCGTAGCGACCTTTTTCGGTGAAATCCATAATCATATTGGCGCGCACAGCGTGGATGCCGCCCGCATAAACGTCGTATTCCACTTCCTGATAATCGTAATCATTTCCAGCCGCAGCCTCAGTGAACGATGTTGCGATCATTATGGTACTCAAAACAGCGACAAGCGCCAAATGCGCTAAATATTGTGCCTTGTTAGTGATATAAACCCAGTGTTTTTTCAATGGCTCCGCCCATTCCTTTTTTAAACGTCCTGACGCCCTTCGCGCCTTTAACATTAGTTCCCCCGAGATCGAAATCATGGATCTGCCGCTCCTGTAATTTTTCCAACGCAGCCCATAGTAATGCGTAATGAGCCCGGTTTTCCCGCCCTGCATCGGATGTATAACCAATCTGGTAGGTCGCGGTAGAGCCGTGGATGAGAAGTAATATACCTGCTATTGGTTGTTTATCCAACAGCGCACAGCCTACAAACATGTTTTTCCCACGGGAGAATGAGTCACCAAGAGCCTTAAGAGTTTTATAAGAAGGGCCTTCATATTTGCGCACAGCCTTATCACGGATATATTGCGCCATTAACCATTTAAAATGCATGCTTTGCGTGCCCGCATTACTCCATACAAGCTCTATAGATTTGCGATCACTTTGATTAAGCTTATTGCGCCATTTCGGATTTAAGCTTTTGCGCAAGTTTTCTGTTGAAGGGCGCAAGTCCAGCCATATTGTTTCGTAGCCTTCAGCGCTCCCTGACTTATAACCATTATTATCCATGATCTGGCGCGCAAGCGGTGTGTCTTCAAAATCAGGAATAAAGCGAATGCGTCGCCCCAAGCGCTTTGGGTACTTTTGCGCTAAGTCTTTAACAAATCCTTCAAAATGTTCTGGTTTGCCATATCCATCAAACCACAAGGGGCCGCGATCAAGAAGCATCCCGTGCAATACATTTTTCAGAAGACCCGCTTCCAGCAAATTGCAAATGCCCGCCTCTTCCCCATCAACCATGATCAAACCACGAGATATACGTTGCTGATTTAAACGCGCCATAGCATGAAGATAATCTTCCGATTGCAGCAAATTCAAGCGCTTTACTCTGGCCATGCGCGACTGCCATTGCTCCGCATCCAGCGTGTTCCATTGCGTATAAACATCTAATTGTTCTTGTTTGTGTATATTTTGCATGGCCATTTATTTCTTTATTGTTTTAGGCTGTATAGTTCCATGTTATATTTTTTGCATCCCATTTTTAAAAGCATGCTACTCGATAACGAAAAAGAGACAAGGGCAAAAAAATGACAGACAAAATTGCACAGCTGGAAACAACTATTGATGCCGCATGGGGCATACGTGAGAAAATTAACACTTTAACAGAAGGTGATACCCGCGAGGCCGTCGATGAAACGCTTAACATGCTTGATAAAGGGCTTCTACGCGTAGCCAGCCCATTTGATGATGGCTGGATAGTTCACCAATGGATCAAAAAAGCTGTGCTTTTATCATTCCGCTTAAACCCGATGCAAACTATATCGGGCGGTCCGGGTAATTCTGTTTGGTATGATAAGGTCAAAAGCAAATTTGCGGGATGGGATAAATCTGATTTTGAACAAGCTGGCTTTCGCGCCGTTCCAGATGCCATCGTGCGCCACAGCGCCTATATAGCGCCGGGCGCTGTGTTAATGCCATGTTTCTTAAATATCGGCTCTTATGTTGGGAAAGGCACGATGATTGACACTTGGTCAACCGTTGGCTCTTGCGCTCAAGTGGGGGCAAACTGTCATATATCCGGTGGTGTAGGTATTGGCGGTGTCTTAGAACCTTTACAAGCCGGGCCAGTAATTATTGAGGATAATGTCTTTATCGGGGCGCGTTCTGAAGTTGCAGAAGGCGTGATCGTCGAGAAAGGGGCCGTGATTTCTATGGGTGTATTTTTAGGAGCCTCCACGAAAGTTATAGACCGTGAAAGCGGAGAAGTTTTCCAAGGCCGGGTACCGGCTTATTCTGTTGTAATTCCGGGAACCCTTCCATCGAGCAAAACTCTTCCCGATGGTTCCCCCGCGCCAAGTCTGGCTTGCGCCGTGATTGTTAAACGTGTCGATGAGCGCACACGCAGTAAAACCAGCGTTAACGATCTATTGCGAGATTAGAGCGCTAGCCGTATACCTAAGCATAGGGTTTACATATAATTGCACTTTATGGTTTTATTATATATAATAAAAAACCATCTTCGTTGTATTATAATAAACCTGGGGTAGATAGTTTGAGTACAAAAACACAAAATGGTAATGCTTTTCTTAATGGAAAACTTAATTCACCAACCAGTGCTTCCTCACACTGCCTAGCTTTTATGGAAAAATCTTCAAATCACACCTATAAAGAAGCGTCGTGCTTTTGTGAGCATCTATGCAACACAGGCCTTTACGAAAGCGAAGCTGACGTAAGAGATAATCTTGATTCTCTAGTAAAAGAAGTCCATGACTGGCTGGACGCCAAGGATTATAAAATGGCGCGCGTCGTCATGGATATAATGATGAAAGAAAATGTGGGAGAAATTAGAGATGATAAAATTACACCACAAGTGCTACACGAACTCACTCAAGCTATCTGGTTCATAAGCCTTCTAGAAGACGGGATTGAGTTTGATGATCCAGAATTAGTATTAAGCCTGATCCTTGCCCATGACTTGGGAGAAGATCACGATATAAGACCTGAAGAGCTTGAAAAACTCCTTAATGAAAAAGGCATCCCATCAGGGGAAAGAATGGATAGATTTTTGCGGGGTTTTGACGCTATCAGTAAATATTACGGGGAAGAGGAACACTTAGCATTTAATGAAGCGAAAAACCGAAATGAAGGCGAAGCCAGATATCAGAAAGTTGTTAGAGAAAATCATGATGCTTCTATCGCAAAAATCATTGATAGGCCGCATAATGTTAAGACCCTTGTTGGTGTCAGAATAGTTAACAAAATACACAAAGAAATTGCCAAGGCCGAGCGCTTTTACGAAAAGTCTTTAGTTAGGGATATGCGCAAAAGATTTCCTAAAAACGCTAGATTTTATACTATTATGGACAAACTTCTCAAAAGCCAATTAAGCGTGTCACGTCATTATACTGTGCCCGATGGAGACCCTCTCCCCTCAAATGACGTGCTTCGCTCTAGAATGCCAAAAAAAGGTTTTCCTTTTATGCCTGCGGGTTTACACCCATTATTAGTGATTGCCGAGCGCATCCGTAAAGAATTTCCTGATATCTACGCAAACCCCACTGGTCATGATGCTTATAACGAGCTAGGGTAACCACTTGTATATACGATATATTAGATCAGAATATTCTTATGCCTTACGACGTTATTGAGCTTACTCAAAAATTAATATCCTGCCCGTCTGTAACACCAAAAGATGAGGGCGCGCAGCTATATCTTGCCGATAAGCTAGAGGCTTTGGGATTCGAATGTCATCACCTCCCCTTCGGTGAGGGCGATGAAACTGTCCCTAATTTATTTGCCCGTATCGGCAACGGAGCGCCACATATTTGCTACGCCGGTCATACTGATGTTGTACCGACAGGGCCACTGGATCAATGGACATTTAGCCCTTTTGATGCACATATCGAAGATGACGTGCTTTATGGACGCGGTGCCAGCGATATGAAAGGATCTGTAGCTGCGTTTCTTGCTGCGGCTTCCTTATATCTGGAAAATGGTGAGCTTAAGGGCTCAATTAGTTTTCTCATTACAGGAGATGAAGAAGGCCCGGCCATTAACGGAACGACCAAAGTTTTGGAATGGATGAATGAGAATGGCCATATACCCGATGTTTGTTTAGTGGGAGAACCCACTAACCCTGATTATCTTGGGCAAGAAATAAAGATTGGCCGTCGAGGTTCTTTTAACGGCGTTTTAAATGTCACAGGTACGCAAGGTCACGTTGCTTATCCGCATCGGGCTAACAATCCTATGCCGCGGCTTGTTAAGCTTCTTGATGCACTTAATACGCATATTTTCGATCAAGGCTCAGAGCACTTCCCACAAACTAATTTAGAGATCACAGCGATCAATACAGATAACGAAGCTGATAATGTTATTCCCGAAAGCAGTCAGGCGAAGTTTAATATCAGGTTTAACGATCTTTGGAACCGCAAGACCTTAGAATGTAAGGTTCGTGAAATCATGGATGCCACTGGCTATGCTTATGATTTACAGACCTCATGCAGTGGCGAGAGCTTTATAACCCAGCCCGGAGCATGGTCTGATATTGTACAAAAAGCCGTTCAAGAAGTAACCGGACATAAGCCGGAGCTTACAACAAGCGGCGGAACGTCGGATGCGCGCTTTGTATCACGCTACTGCCCTGTTCTAGAATTTGGCGGTATTAATAAAACCATTCATCAAATCAATGAAAATGCACGCGTAGAAGACCTTAAAACGCTCTCGGATATCTTTAAGCATATCATTGAGATCACCAACAACACAGCGCCGGACGCCTTTTCTTAACACCAAATAAGAAACCGCGAATTTAGCCCTCTTTGGCCATTTCCAGAATAGGCTTAACGTAAGGTTTGTCGATAACCACATAGAGCTTACCGTGTTTATCCTCAAAACCTAAAACTGAAATCGGGACAGCTACGCCTTTATTGTGAATTGTCTGATAATTAATATTGAGATAAACGCTACGTACATAGGTACCGTTACTATCAAACAAGATATCTTCAAGTTTGCCAATAATAAGCCCATCGCTGTCGATTACAGTGCTTCCCAGTACATCTTTAAGACTGAGAATTTTATACTCATCACCATTGCCAGCATCTCCAGAAGCTGTCTCAATCCCAGAGAGCAGAGCTGGATAAAGCGTTTCGACTTCGTCGCTGTTAAATCCTAACCGGTAACCCGAACTCACACTTTTAATATCAACGGTATCGTAATTAAGGTACACAGACTTGCCTAAATTCAAACGGTCAAAATCTACATACAATGACTCCACCTGACCATCTTGATTAAACAAAATATCGTTAACCTCTCCGATGACCTTGTTCTTGCTATCAGCAACGCGGCGTTTCAAGATTTTTGAAGAGCGTACATAACGAGGATTTTGCAGGGGCTTTAAACGATTGTAATCAGCAATTTTATTGCGGAACACCAACGCTTCAGCCGCTCCGGCATCTGCTCTGGCATAATCAGAGACAAAAAACATCCCCAAAGATATAGTCACAGCGCCCGCCAATAATAAAAAAGATCTCATTTTATACCCCATATTTATTCTTATTAACTTCACAGTAAGAACACAGTTAAATACAACTTAATAAATGCCCTTATGTGGGTTTATTTTTTTATTTGCTATTAGATTAAGGAGTATACGCACTTCCTTTAATTTTGGCAAATTATTACATATTTTCGCCATATCTTTGTCACAATCTACGTGGAATTTGTATGTAATCCATACGCGTTTTTATACTTTTTTTAGAGAAGGTTAGTAATCAACGCGCATCAGATATAACCCACTTGCCGGAGCAGTAGGCCCGCCTTCAACTCTATCTTTGGCTTCAAGCGCTATTTTAACGTCTTCGGGTTGCCACTTACCTAGCCCAACAAGAGATAATGTGCCAACTATATTACGAACCTGATGATGGAGGAATGAGCGTGCCTGTGGCTCAATGATGATTTCCGTGCCACCGCATGTGTCATAGGGATGCGCAAAAATATCAAGTTGATCTAACGTACGTATCGGTGATTTAGCCTGACATTCAGAAGCACGAAAGGATGTAAAATCATGGTGCCCTAAAAGATACTTAGCACCTTCGCGCATGGCCTCGATGTCCAAGCTTCTACCTATATGCCAACAAAGCTCACGCTCCAAAGCCGGAACTCCCGGGCGATTTATAATCCTGTATTGGTAAAGTTTATTAGTCGCGCTAAAACGCGCATGAAATTCTTCATCTACAATTTGCACATCTATTATAGATACTGGATTAGGACGCAAATAAGCATTAATGGCCTTAAGAATAGTATACCCGTTCATTGGCTTTGAGAAGGGTTTTAGGTCAACATGAAAAACTTGGCCACGCGCATGAACCCCTGCGTCTGTGCGGCCTGCAGCTACAATCGATACGTTCTGGTTAGAAAAGCCTAAAATGGCTTCTTCAACCAATTGCTGAACTGACAACACATTAGGCTGACGCTGCCAACCAGCGTAGCCTTGCCCGTTATATTCCAAAGTTATTTTATAGCGTGTTAGTTGGTTTTCTTCCGCTTCAAGCGTTGCTTGTTCAGAGCTCATTGAAAAACGTCCCCTACGGTCAAATAATTCCCGTTGAGAGCAGAAGCAAAATCCATGGCCTTTTTACCTTCGGGCTGGATTTTAGTAATCTTGAGCACGCTACCGTCGCTGCACATAACTTCACCGCGTTTATTCAGTATTGTTCCCGGCACTTCTTGCGTAGGGTATGGCGTCTTAGAAAACTGCGCTCTCTGTATTTTAAAGCGTTTCCCTTCCTTTCCTATAGCCCACACACCCGGCCAAGGGTTGAGCGCTCGTATCTGCCTATCTATCTCATCAGCAGTTTGCACCCAGCACACGAGCCCATCTTCTTTTTTGAGCAACGGCGCGTACGTTGAAAGCTCATCATCCTGAGGCTCGGACTGTACTTTTCCGCTTGCAGCCAGACGCTCCACTACGTTCAGCGCCAGTCGCGCTCCCATAACGGCTAGCTCATCATGCAGCTGCGATGCCGTCATATCCTTACCTAATCTGATTTCATCTTTGGTAATCATAGCCCCGGTATCCAGCCCGGCGTCCATTTGCATGATGGTGACACCACTTTTCTCATCACCCTTCCATATCGCATGATGGATAGGAGAAGCACCGCGCCAACGCGGCAGAAGTGACGCATGGATATTCAAACACCCGAAACGTGGAGCATCGAGAACAGCCTTAGGCAAAAGCAATCCGTATGCAGCGATCACTGCGACATCTGCTTTGTGCTCGGCAAATTGATCCTGCTCTTCCTGATTTTTAAGGGTTTTGGGAGTGTAAACCGGAATATTATGCGCTTCAGCTAACTCATGAACTGGTGATTTTTGCACCTTATGGCCTCGCCCTTTAGGACGGGGTGCTCTCGAATACACAGCACAAATTTCATGCTGGCTGTTGATGAGCGCTTGCAAGGCGTTGCTTGCGAAATCCGGTGTACCCATGAAAACGACTTTTAGAATTTTATCCTTTAGGGCTTTTTGTGGCATGAGAGAAAAGCCTTTCCTAGGGTCTATTGTTTAAAGAATATTTTGTTTTTTCAGTTTTTGTACTTTTTTGAGGAGCATTTTGCGCTTTAAACTGGAGAGATGATCGATAAACAACAACCCGTTAAGGTGATCGATTTCGTGTTGTACGCAATGCGCTAATAGTTCGTCCGCCTCCAACTCGGCTTCCTTACCATTATAATCCCAATATTTTACCCGAATAATTGCCGGACGTTCGACCTCAGCATATTGCTTCGGGACAGACAAACACCCCTCATCCATTATGCTCACCTCTTCAGACTCAAATATAATCTCAGGGTTAACCATATATATCGGACTTGGCTCCTCACCTTCAGAGCGATTAGCAAGATCCATGACAACTACACGATTGAGCAAACCTACCTGATTAGCAGCTAAACCAATTCCCGGAGCATCATACATAGCGTCCAGCATACCATCCATCTGCTTACGGATTGCATCATCAATTTTGTCAACCAGTTGCGCCGCCTGCTTTAACACCGGGTTAGGAACTGTAATAATTTCATAACTATTCATAATCATCACCTTTGGGTTTTAAGTGATAATCTCTTTTCCGATATTGGTCAAGAATCATGAAAAAGTCCTTATTCAAATTATTTTAAAAACCACGCTCCAGTCACACGTTTTTAGTAATTAATTAGCAATTATGTTATACTATTTTTAATATGGAAATAATAAGAATTTAGGCCATTATAAAATGAGCGACGAATACAAAATATCGGTAAAAAGTTATGAGTTGATTGACCCCATAATCACGGAGCCAGCTGTTCATAACGAAATCGCCTTTACGTGCAATGGAAAAACCCTCCTCGCTTTCAATGGTGACGCATGGGATCGGGATGAAGGGGAAATGCGTTTTCCTTCCATGTCTGGTAGAGATACGTTACGAGTGCGTGCTACTCTCGGAATCTCCTTAGAAGAAGGTATGGCCAAACAAGGATTGAGTGAAAAATTTCCTCTGATATCAGAAGCAACTCTTTTCAATGGTAGCCAAGAAGAATTTGCAGAACATGCCATTAAAGCCCTAGAAGCTGCGGAATTTATAAACCATCAGAATATAGATTATATAATAATTGGAGCATTCACCCCCGGTCAAAACTCAAACTCAGTTGCTCATACATTAACCCATGCCATGGGACTCGAGTACCCCCCCGAAGCCGAGAATTTATGGGCACCGGGGCATGGACGCATATTATTACCCAACAATTGGCATTCTTCTATTGAAGGACGCAGTGATGAAGACCGCGTCGCATATATCAAAGATGCTCTCGAGCGTCTCAATGAAAGCAATGTTGGCGAACAAGTTCAATGGGACGAAAACCCCTATAAAGACGATGACCGCTTATATAGGGGAGGTGGTGAAGAAAGCCTCATGGTAGATATTACCGACAACTCGCCGAGGTACTTTGATCCAGAAAACCCTAAGGATGGCGGCCCCATCAACGCAGAAAAATTTACTGTAGCAGAAGCATCCGAGCAAGCAGCGCCTACGACATATTCCCCTTAGAAAACATACAGATTTTTACGCGCGTTTTTTCTCCTGCTCGTCTTCAGCAGTTAAAGAGATTTGGCGCGGGAGAGCTTCTACGGGTTGAGGGGCACTGATCTCTTCAATACCTGCTTTAGCGCCCTGTAGATCTTTAAATTTGCGCGCAGCCGGTAAAACCTGCCGCTCCAACGATCCAACAGCGGCATCGTACCCACCCATAGCTTTTTGCAAATGACCACCAATTTTTCCAAAATGATCCGTGAATTTTAGGAACCGCTTATACAGATCAAAACCAAGATCAGCTATTTCTTGCGCATTTTGGGCAAGCTCCACCTGACGCCAACTCATTCCTACTACACGCAAGAGACTCATCAATAATGTTGGTGAAGCAATAATAACATTGCGGCTAGCGGCGAAATCAACAAGATCCGTATCGGCACGCAAGGCAATAGAATAGATATGTTCAGATGGCAGGAACAAAACAGTAAAGTCTGGGCTTTCAACATTCTCCCAATAATTTTTACCGCCCAGAGCTGTGACATGCTTGCGCACCTGTGCGCTGAGTTTTTTCATGATAGACAGGCGCTCATCTTCGCTCAAATCCTCAGAAAGGCGCTGCGTAAATTCGTTAATTGGCGCTTTGGCATCAATAATAATGTTAAAGCCGTCTTGCATATGAATAATAGCATCGGGACGCTGGCGGCCTGCATCGCTTTCAAAGCTTACTTGCGTTTCATAGTGCAGCCCTTTGATAAGGCCTGATTTATCCAAAACACCTTCAAGGATAAACTCTCCCCATGTTCCTTGCGCGGATGGATCACGCAATGCGCCAACTAGTTTTGCGGTCTCGCGGTTAAGACTGTTTAGATCTTCACGCAAAGCCTTATCAGTGCCTCTAACCTGCTCCAGCGCAGCCGACATAGATTTAAGATTTTCGTGAACAGGCTTCACCATCTCATCAATAGCTTTTTGACGTTTTTCCAGATCGTGAGCGCCATCAGCTTGCGCGCCTTTTAAACGCTCTTGAGCCAATTGCAAAAATTGCTCATTACTTTTCTGCAGAGCTTCCTGCGCACTTGCCTTAAAACGCATATCCAGTGATTCACCAGCTTTCTCAAGCGCATCTTTACTGGCTTGCTCTTGCGCCTTTAGCGTCGCGTTTTCACGTTCAAGCCCCATAATACGCTTCATTTGCCGCATATAAACTGCAACTGCGCCAAGCACCAACCCTATTACAAACACACTTACCAAATACAGATAAATTCCGCTTTCCAATATATTTTCCCTTCAAATAAAGAAAGTCTTTTACACTTAACTACGTTGAGCGATTCGATGTATCATAGAATAAATTGCTGCCCAAAGAAACAAAAAGAGAACAAATGCCATGAAAAATAGCTGGAAAAGCTTCATTACCGTTTCTTCATTATTTGATGAAGAAAGCGTTCAAACGCCACGCAGGCTTCGCGCTTCCGCGCGGGGCCTCAATGGCCCTTATGGCAATTATAATTTAATAAATACTAGTGATTCAGAAAGTGGGAACGTGCTGGTTTATGTTCTGATTGCTGTGGTCTTGTTTGGCTCGCTCAGCTTCGCATTATCGCGGCAAACACATAACGCAGGCACTGCCGAGCTAGATGATGCCAAGATGGAGTTTTATGCTTCAGAGATAATCGGCTATAGCGCACAAGCGCAATCCGTGATTGACCAGATGATGATAACGGGAAGCTCCATTGGTGATCTTAATTTAGTAAAGCCAGATGATGCGAGTTTTAGTATTTACCCTCATGGGCATAAGGTTTATCACCCACAAGGCGGCGGGCTGGATATAAAAAGCTTGCCCGAGGCGGTTACGGTTTCTAAAGAATCCGAAGATCCGGGCTGGTATATAACATCTTCTATTAATGTTGAATGGACCAAGAGCACGTCAACAGATGTAATTCTAACGGCTTATCAAATCAGCAAGCCTCTTTGCGCATTGCTCAATGACAAGATTACCGGATCAAATACCATCCCGGCATTATCCGGGCGAATGAAAGATTATTTTATTAATACCGGCAGTAATAACGATCTGAATACAAGCAGTTGCGCAGATTGTGAAGGGTACAGCTCTTTATGTGTGAGCAATAATAACGGGGATTCTTATAGCTTTTACAACGTTCTTACAGACCGCTAAGCGTAAGAATTGATAACACACTGTAAGTCGCTGATACCGATTTTCTTAACGCTACTGGTGGGGAGTATTTCCGGGTATGCGGCTGAGTGCTTCTTCGCAACGTCTTGTGTCTGTTGCTTTACTTTTTCCAGCTCCTGATCCTTAACCTTATCGCATTTGGTTAAGATAATACGATATGATACGGCTGCTTTATCAAGCATAGACATGAGCTCTAAATCATTAGGTTTCAGGCCGTGCCGTGAATCTATAAGTATAAAAACGCATCGTAGCGTAGGCCTGCCGCGCAAATAGGCAAAGATCAGTTTTGTCCAAGCTGCTACTTTTTCTTTTGAAACCTTTGCGTAACCATAACCGGGCATATCTACCATATACATGCTTTGCCCTAAATTAAAATAATTCAGCTCTTGCGTACGACCAGGAGTATTAGATGTGCGCGCCAGATTTTTACGTCCGGTCAATGCATTAAAAAGCGTGGACTTACCAACGTTAGAACGCCCGACAAAGGCCACCTCGGGAAGAATGGCATCAGGCAGTTGCGCTAGCGAAACTACGCCCAGCATAAACTCGCATGAACCAGCGAAAATCTTACGCGCTTCTTCATATTGCTGGTCTGTAAATTCTTCAAGTTTCATGACTTACTTCGCTTTTTTTTGATGCGAACAAATTGTCGCTTACACTCCAAGGGCAACAAGCGTCCTTGGTACTACGCTCGATTTGCTTCGCTATTTCTTCTTCTTTTTCTTCTTTTTGGGCTTTAACGGCTTAATATCTTTTGGAGGCAACGGCTGACCATCATCACCCAAAAGTGCTTTTCCAACCTCTTCTTCGACCATTTCCACCAATGGATGGACACCTGGGGCACCTTCGTCGAGATCCTTATTCAGCTTCTTATCATCTTTACTTCTTTCAAAGATATAAATCGGAACACCCAAACGATGCATGATAAACATTTGCTGAAGCACAGAAATCGTCGCACTGAATGTCCAGTATATCACTAGTCCTGAAGCAAATTTTGCCATGACGTATGTAATAGAAAAAGGGAAAAGGTTCATCATTATGCGCTGTATACGATCTTGCGGCGGCGGATTAAGCTGTCTTTGCATAAGTGTCGCAGCCAACATCATGCAAGGCCAAGCTCCAATTAACGGCATAGATGAAACGTCGATATCCAATAGGCCAAATAGGTTAAATACACTGGTGGGATCAGGAGCTGACAGGTCACTAATCCATCCTATAAACGGTGCATGCCTGATCTCGATTGTAGTAAATAGAATTTTGTAGAACGCAAAGAAAATTGGAATCTGGATAAGAATGGGCAAACAACCCGACATCGGGTTAACCCCTTCGCGTTGATACAGCTTAACGATTTCAGCTTGAAGTTTTTCCTTATCTTCCCCGCACTCGTCACGTAATTCCTGAATTTGCGGAGCAACGACTTTCATCTTAGCAAAAGAACGGTATGAAAAACTAGTCAGCGGGAATACCGCCATACGCAAAATAATGGTTTGCACAATAATAGCAAAACCCATATTGCCAAAAAGCAATCCTAGATTATGTAAGAGCAAAAAGAATGGATAAGTAAAAA
>Ga0209692_10001562_pt1 | contig 30209 bp, 27 predicted proteins | sample tdDd472_FD_187129 | JGI IMG/M metagenome (GOLD analysis project Ga0209692, IMG submission 187129) | Marine sediment microbial communities from the Atlantic coast under amendment with organic carbon and nitrate - tdDd47.2 (SPAdes)... | ecosystem: Environmental > Aquatic > Marine > Coastal >...
TGGCAAATAAAAACGAGAAATCATTATATGGGCATGCCCATATAATGATTGCAAATGAACAAACATTAACTCATAAATTAACAAAGGACTCTACGTACAAATGGTAGAAACTTGGGGCTCAGGTCAATAGGGTTGATATCCACCCGGCTTAGTAAACTTCACCATCCCCACACCAATAACCAGCGCTTTTCCCATTCATTTTACTCCCATTGTATGTCACCTGCTATAATAGTCACTCGCATAATCAACCAAGACGATAGGACCCCTAATTGATCATAACCGATCGCAAAGATGTCTCCCCATAAATGCTAAGTTGGCAGGTTTAGACGTGCAGCAATATTGTTCTTCTGCATATTCGAAGAGCCACCGACAATCGGCATACAGACAATATCTCGGACGTAACGCTCCATGTCATGTTCACTGGCACAACCATAGGCGCCGACCACCTGTTGACATGCCAGGACAATTTCCACAGATTTATCGCCAACAAACAACTTGGCCATTGAACTTTCTACACTGCAGTCACGACCCTCATTGGCAAGCCAGGCTGCGTGATAGAGCATGTGGCGACATGCCTGAAGGGTGGTTTTGGCATCAACCAATGTATGGCGAACTGATTGGTGCGCGCATATCATGCGACCAAATTGTTGTCGTTCCTGGGCATACTGCCAGGCATCGTTCACAGCAGCAGTCGCGACACCTAAAGCGACCGCTGTTATTTCCAGTCGCTCTACGTCCAAAGCCCGACCGGCCAGCATTTTCCACCCTTTGTTCCAGCCCCCACGGCCGCCCACCACATTTTCAACAGGCACTTCCACGTTATCGTAAATCACATCGGTGGTCTCGGAGTACCTCAATCCGATATGGTCAATGTCCAGGATACTGGACTTGTCTTAAAAAAGTGGACAGGACCTCCAAAAGAATTATTGATATTTTATGGAGGAAATTATGGTCCGAAAAAAACATGCAGAAGACTTCAAGCGTGAGGCTGTCAAGCTGGCGCTGAGCAGCAATTTACCGCAGCAGGCCGTTGCCGAAGATTTGGGGATCGGCAAATCGACCCTGGGCAAGTGGATCACCGAACATCGACAGGCGCAGCAGGGGACGAAAGAGCCTTCCGGCGGGTCTGATGATCTTCACCGGGAGCTTGCCCGGCTTCGTCGTGAGAACAAAATATTGCGTGAGGAGCGCGAACTCTTAAAAGTGAGACAGAACAGAAAATGATCCGGTGAATCATTTTTTTGCCGAACCAACCGCCTTCTTGTGCTGAGCCAAAAATAATGCGCTACCGATTTATCCATGTGGAGAGGGCGCATCATCAGGTGGGCCGTCTCTGCAGCCTGCTGGAGGTTTCCCGCTCGGGCTATTATGCCTGGCGCAGCCGTCCTGCCAGCAAACGGTCCCGGGAGGACCCTGAGATTTTTGGGTGCTTCTCGCCCATATCAGGGCAGAGTTCGAAAGCAGCCATTATTCCTACGGCCGCCCGCGGATGGTGGAAGAACTGAAGGCCAAAGGACTGGCGGTCGGGCACACCCGTATCGGGCGCCTGATGAGGGAGAATGGCATTCAGGCCATTCGCAGCCGCAGGAAACGCACTCAGCGGCCGGGCCTTGCGCCATCGTTCGGCTATGCCCCCAACCTGCTGGACCAGGACTTTACGGCCGATAACTTAATGAATACTGGCCCAATGAGAAATGGGTCGTTGACATCTCCTATGTCGCCACCCTGCGTGGCTGGATTTATCTGGCTGTAATGATGGACCTTTATTCCCGCCGCATTGTCGGATGGCATATGAGTGACCGGATGAAGCAGGCGCTGAAGATGGCCATTGCCTTGCGCCGGCCGGAACCGGGCCTGATCCATCACTCAGACCGGGGCAGCCAATATGTGGCGACAGAATACCAGATGACGCTCAAACAATATGCCATCGTCTCGTCTCGTCCGGGAAAGGCAACTGTTACGTTTGCGCAGCTGACGGAGCGCAGCGGAGACACAATGCGGCTGTCGAGGCCTTCTGCAAGACCTTGAAGGCGGAGTTGGTCTGGCGCGTGAAATTCGAAAGCCGTGAACAGGCGGAAAGGATCATCAATGAGTACATTATGAACTTCTATAACCGGAAAAGGCGACATTCGACCCTTGGCAACATCAGCCCAATGGCCTATGAGAAATTAGCCGCCTAAAGAGCACGGTCCTGTCCACTTTTTTAAGACAAGTCCAATCATCGCCACCTTCGCCATAAAGATTATCGGCACCGTCTTTGCCGTCGATAATATCATTCCCCTAGGAACCATAGAAAGTGTCATAATAGTTATCACCTTCCAGCCGGTGAATATTAACGACTTCCATCCCCCTGAGATCGACTGTTTCAAAACTATCATACTGATCTCAGTCTGAAATTGCCTTTATCAGCCGTCGAAAGCATCGTTTATGATGTTCTCCAGGTCCTTGACTTCCCTGTCCGTGAGCGCCTCAAATTCTCGTTCTCGTCGCTTTTTGGAGAGATGCCCTCCATTTTTCCGGACAAAAAGGATAAGCTGCTCGGCCATCCGGTTCGGCATTTCTACCCGACCCATAATGGCTGTTAGAGCCATATCATGGCTCCTTAAATAAGCTGCCTCCTGAGGCAAGTCCTGCTCTATGGTCCTTTGCACACATCCATACAGGAATTCCGCATGGGGTGTTGCGTCAAAGAATCTATAGTAGTCGGCTGTGTCATTCACAACTTCAACATTGTTGGAAACTGTGGGGCGCCAGTCTATCAGCGGTAGCAGGCGTTTCGAATAACTCTCAAGTACCAGCCGGTACTTATCAATCTCATCCAGAATGGCCGCAGATATGGGAAAAATCACGCCAGGCGGCGTAAAGCCCCGGTGCGCCAGAATATGATGGATCAGATATCTGTGTATCCTGCCGTTACCGTCTTCAAATGGATGGATATAAACGAAACCAAAAGCAAGTACAGCGGCAGCAATCACTGGATCAATATCTGCGGCAAGCCGGTCAAAAGCAACCAGACCGTCAATCAGCGACATCAGATCATTATGTCGGGCACTAATATGATCAGGTAAAGGCATCTGTGTGTCCCGATCATGGGTTCCTACAAAACCTCCTTCGGCTCTAAGGCCCATACGAATGAAACGCTGATCCCCGATGACTATATTCTGTAGGCGGTTTAATTCTTCAAGATCAAGAGCACGAAGGCCAGCCTCTCCAATAGCCCTGCCCCAACGCTGAATACGATCCTGAGGCGCATTCTCGCCTTCAATCACATAGCTGGATTTGGAATCTTTCAGCAACAGGAACGCTGCTGTCCGGGCCATAATATCCTTTGGTACCGCAGCAACCGCTTTTTCAGCCTTGCTTTTCAAATCCATGGCCATAAAGTCGGCAATAAGCTTTGTTTTAAAGACCATGGGGCAAAATTCAGGCGTACCGGGAAGATTATCTTTCACGCGGTGTCGAGAGACTGATTTGCCGCCCGTCGCCCACTGTTGTTTTGGATCAACAACCGGCACATAACTGCCTTTTTGTGCATCAGGCAGGTCAAGCTTTTGTCCGGTCAGCCACTCATACAGAAACCAGAGGCGCCGGGCATACGCGCCTGTAGGGCTGTTTTTCACAATTGCTTCAATAGGTTCACCGCCTATGGTCAAGAACAGGCGCTTCAGAAGGACCAAATCAAGGCCCTCATACTTAAGGGCAAAGACGAGGTGTCCCTCAAGAGATGCCTCAGGATCATGACGAGGCGTGAGAAGCCGCCAGTTATCTGTCTCGATGATCCTGTGATGCGCCCCAATCGCTGTTAGCCGCATGGGGGTCGGCACAGCAAGTTCATACGCATCAATCAGCGCAGCATAACCAACTGGCTTGGCTTGTTCAGGTAGCCTGTGTTCCTGAAAAACAGTAACCGGCCCTGAAAATGGATTCTTTTGGTGCGTTTCCATGAAAAACGATCCTAAAGCATGAAAAATCAATACTGAGTCAACTTATCATGAAAAACGATAACTTTCCATGAAAATTGATAACTTTTGCACATTTTTATGAATTTTGATAACTAAAGACATCCTAAACACTGTCTTCGGGCCCTTACTCCGGGACCTCGGTTATGTTTGGCGGCACATCGCCCTGACTCTTTTAGAGAGGCTGCGGCAGGTCACAGCACGCTCCCTGCCAATGAGATTGTATCAAAGGCCAAGACCGAACTGTGGCATAGGATCCAGACCCACTATTTGCCCCTCTATTTCCCAGAAGCCGAGCGCTACAAGAACCGCAGCCGGAGTGGCTGGCTTCTGAATTTCCTGAAAGAGTTTCCAACTCCGGCCAGTATCACCTGTCACAGCAAGACAGAATTCACAAGCCGGGCCTGGAATGTTGTTGGCCGGAAGGTATCGAAGGAACGCCTGCTGGCCGATATATACGACACTGCCCGTGAAAGCATCGGCTTGCCAGTTGCCCTTGATTCCAAAGCCATTTCCATGTTCCGCATGGTGCTGGAGGAAGGTCTGTCCCTGATCCGGCAACGGGACGAGATTGAAAGGCAGGCGATTGAATTGCCGGGTGAGCATCCTGATTTTATCCGACTTCAGCAAATCCCCGGCATCGGGCCAATCAACGCCCTGACAATACTTGCCGAGGCCGGGGACCTGCGGCGGTTCAGGCACCACCGGCAATTCCTCAAGTTTTGTGGTATGAACCTCTCCACACAGCAATCAGGTTCCTTCAGGGGCCAGACAAAACTGTCAAAATACGGCAATGCCCGCTTGCGCAGGGCTTTCTGGATGGCTGGCCAGATCGCTATCATGCAGCGGGAAAATAGTTTTAAAGACAAATTCAACAGATATGTCAGAAATGACCGCCACAACAAAAACCTCAGGCGCAAGGCATATTCTGCTGTAGCAGCCAAGGTTGCCCGCATCGCATATGCGGTCATCAAGAGTAACTCAGATTATCGCCCCTTCCATGAAGCGGCGATGCCAGGTGGAAGAACCTCCCTCTGTAGGGCCGTGGAGGCACACAAGTGACCTCGTAGATAATGTTTGGGTCTTCCGCCTGGATCTGTATCCCTTGTTAAGGACGGTGAAGGCAGCGCTGGTTTGGCAAAGCTGACCTTGTATTTGCTATGGCAGGGAACTCTTCCTTTGACAGCGGAAGCCGCCTGGGGCAAAATATTCAACAATACTGACGCAGATAATACCGCTGTCAGTGTAAAGAGGCTTGTTGGCCAAATTCCCCTTATGCTTCCCTAGGTAGGACGTTGTCCAATGTGATGACCTTTGGCAAGCCCTGTTTATATCTGAGACCTTCCAGCACCCGAACCATACGCTGGCCGCCGATAGAAGTATCAACCTCAATCACCGGACATTCCTTGGTAAAGTCATCGACAATATTCAAGCACTTCAGTCGCCGGCCGTCTGACAAGGCGTCAAACTGAAAGTCCAGAGACCAGTGTTCATTGGCCGCGGTTGCTTGCGGCAAGGGCTGGCGGTCCGATGTTGAAACACGCTTGCGCTTTCTTTTGCGCACCTGAAGGCCAGCTTCCCGATACAGGCGATGGACCTTCTTGTGATTGACCCGCCAGCCTTCCCGCCGGAGCAGGATATGGATGCGCCGATAACCGAAGCGGCGACGCTCCGCGGCCAGTTCCTTAATTCTGCGCATTAAAACCTCTTCATTCTCTGAGGTGGATTTATATTGCCAGGTGGATAGATTGAGGCTGGCCAGCCGACAGGCCCGACGTTCCGATAAAGAATGATTGTCAATCATATGCCGAACGACGGTCCTCTTGCCTGCTGGCCTTACCACTTTTGCGACAGAACATCCTTCAGGGCCGCATTGTCCAGCATCTGCTCCGCCAGAAGCTTCTTCAGACGCCGATTCTCATCCTCAAGGGATTTAAGACGCTTGGCTTCGGACACCTCCATGCCGCCGTATTTGCTTTTCCAGCGGTAAAAGGTCTGCTCCGCTATGCCGTGGCGGCGGATAATATCCTTGACCATGGCGCCAGCCTCCTGTTCCTTCAGGATGCCGATGATCTGCTTGCGCGGGCTTACTCCGCGCCACTGGCGCGAAGGTCCTGCTCAGTCACTAAATCTTCTACGTTTCATTTAAAAATCCTCCATGTTTAATTTACACGGAAAACTCTCTCAAAAAATGACCCAGTTTATGGGGAGCAGGTCAAGGATATTACTTGGACGGGGCATCATCCCACCCCACAGGGACAGGTTTGGCATGCCTAAAACGCCGTACTACCAAGCGCCCATGACCGACAAGGCCACAGACGAAGTTTTAGCCAAGGCCCCACCCAAGGCCGGGTGATGTGTCAACATTTTTCCGGAATAGGGTAGACACATCAATCCTGGGCGGTATTGTGATTATTGGCATCTTCCTGTTGTTGTTCATGGCATTGGGCAGCCTGCGCGATGCGATGCTGGTCACAGTCTTACACTGAGAATGAGGTTGAGGCCTCCGTAGAAATTCCTCAACCTCTCAGACCCGCTAAAGGTTATTGCAGAGGCTCGCCATTTTTCTGAAGAAGGTCTATTCTATTAAGTGCTTCAATGATAGCGTCGCCCATTTCAACTGTGCCGGTCGGTATTTGCTTATCTGTGCAAAGGTCAGCCGTCATTATTCCGTTTGACAAAACATTTTCGACGGCTTGCTCAAGGTCGGCGGCATCGGACGGGCGGTCCAGGGAGAGGCGCAAGCACATTGCAAATGATAGAATCATGGCAAGAGGATTCGCGATTCCGCAGCCAGCTATGTCAGGTGCTGAACCATGCACTGGTTCATAAAGCGCGTGTCTTCTCCCGTCCGCGCGCAGTGCGCCAATTGAGGCCGATGGCAGCATGCCGAGCGACCCTGTCAGCATTGCCGCGCAGTCGGAAAGGATATCGCCGAACAAGTTGTCTGTGACGATGACATCGAACTGTTGCGGGTTCCGAACCAACTGCATTGCGCAATTATCGGCATACATGTGACTTATTGCAACATCTGGATAATCTTTTGCGACGTTGTTGAAAACTTTTCGCCACAATGCGCCGGTTTCCATGACGTTGGCTTTATCTACTGAGCAAAGCTTGCCTTGTCGAGTTCTCGCCAGGTCGAATGCAAAACGGCAGACACGGTCGATTTCGCTCGTGGAGTAATATTGGGTATCATAGGCAATTTCTTCGCCGTTTTCTGCGATTTCAATCGCCCGGGGTTTGCCGAAGTAAACGCCGCTTGTGCCTTCCCGTACGATCACAAGGTCCAGGTTGGCGACGACGCTTGCTTTGAGTGTAGAAAATTCCGTCAGCGTTTCGTAGCATTTTGCCGGACGGACGTTTGCATAAAGGTCAAGGTCACCTCTGAGCGCGAGAATGGCTGCTTCGGGACGTTGCAAAACGGGCAGATTATCCCATTTCTCACCGCCGACGGCGCCAAATAATATCGCGTCCGAGTCACGGGCCTTTGCCAGCACACTTTCCTGAATTGGCACACCATGTAGATCGATTGACGCGCCACCGATCACTTCTTTCTGGATATTGACAGCAAGACCGCGATGGGTGGAAAACCACTCAACGACCCGCAAGCATTGCTCAAGAACTTCAGGGCCAACGCCATCTCCGGGCAAAACTAACAGGTTTGCAGTATTGTTGCTCATTTTAAAGGTTCCTTGCAGTTAGAAGGTTTGATCAAATAAATCTTTGACATCAATTAATGCGTATAGTATGTATTATCATAATATAAATTAAAATAGCAATAAATAGTATAATATTTTCAATTCTCCTGCGTGTTGTTTAAAACGGCAGTTAATTGATGGTTCCGTCTCTTGATTAAACTTTGGACGGGAAAGGGTGGGGCTAGGCGTGAATCTTATGTTATTCGGCCTAAGGGAGTAGATTAATTCTTTAATAACAGGTCAATAGTTTGCATTTTATAATATGGAGGTAATTAATGTCAGTGCAATTGGTAAAGAACAGATTAGCAACAAATCAGGCTGTATTGAAGTCAGGTATATCGGCGTTGGTGTTGCTGATGGGAACGGGCAATGCATTTGCTCAATCCGCTGAACCAGCAGCGGCGTCAACGGCTTTGATGATTGAAGAAGTTATCGTTACAGCGCAGAAGCGACAGGAAAATGTCCAGAGTGTGCCAATTGCGGTTTCAGTTTTCTCGGGCGATAATTTGAGAGTCAGGGGCATTACGGACCTGCAGGGGATTAGCCAACGGGCTCCTGGGTTCAACATGGGAAGTAAAGATGCGGCATCGGCGCAGCTTTCTATCCGCGGTATTGGCAGCGCCGATGATGGCGCCGCGGCTGACAACTCTGTGATTGTTTACATTGACGAGGTCCCTATTGGTCGCGCAGCTGGCATGGATTTGGATCTTTTCGACCTGGAGCGTGTTGAAGTTCTTCGGGGTCCTCAGGGAACGCTGTTCGGAAGAAATGCGGTTGGTGGCGCCGTTAGTCTGGTCACCCGCAAGCCGGATGAAGAATTGCGTGTTCGGGTGCAGACCAAGGTCGGCAACCTCAACAGGATTGATTTTGGCGGTTATCTTAGTGGCGCCCTGAGTGACAATGTTTTTGGTAAGGTCGCCTTCTCAACCCGCAACCGGGAAGGTTATCTTGACTCAACCATTGATCTATTGCCGAATTTTACCGAGCTGTTTCCTAATCTGAGTAAATCCCTGGCGGAAGACGTTAAGGCTATGGACGAAAATCGCACCTCTATTAGAGGTGGGCTGCGCGTTGTCGCCAGCGATGATTTGGAATTTAACATGTCGGTGTCATTTGGAACTCTTGATCAAGCCGGTCCGCAACGGGTGTTCATTGGCGACAAGCAGCAGTTCGGGATCGGCGGTGATTTGCTGGTTCCCGGTTTTCGGGATGATTTCCAGAAGGAATTTTTTGAGGATCCCGGTTTTGCAAAAATTGACTCCTGGGGCAGTAGTATCCGGGCCGATTACACCTTCGGCGGTGATTACACTTTAACCTCGATCAGTTCCTTCAGAGAGGTTGATGCTTCTATCCAGGATGTGATCTCAACCGAAGCTCAGGTGCGGGCGATGTTTGGCGCAGACGTGGGCGCCTCAGGGCCACTTCTCCCTGACGTTCTTATTGGTCCAGCCAGTAATGACTTCCAGGAAAATTCCAAAGCCTACACCCAGGAACTCCGTGTAACCTCACCAAGTGGCGAAGAAATTGAATGGGTCGCCGGGGTGTTTTATTTAAATGAAAAGGTCAAGCGTAATGAAACCGTGAATTTGGGCTTGATCCTCAGAGGCGATGATGGTTTCCTGGCGCCAGTTGGCGAGAGTGGCGACGATCAGGATGCGACCACTAAAAGCTACGCGGTTTTCGGGCAAATGAGTTATGCGCCGGAGACGCTTGAGGGTCTGAAATTCACCCTGGGTCTGCGGTATACCTATGACGAAAAATCAATCAGCCGGGTCGGTAAAGCCGATGGTGTGGTGGTTGCCGTGCCTTTCGCCTTCTCAGGGAGTGAGTCATTCGATAAACTTACCCCAAAAGCGGTTGTCTCTTATCAGGCGACAGACGACGTCTTTGCGTTTGCCTCCTTCTCCCGCGGTTTCAAATCTGGTGGTTACCAGGGGCGGGGAACTTCAATCCGGGTTGTCAGCAAGCCGTTCTTGCCTGAAACAGCTGATTCCTATGAAATTGGTCTTAAATCAACATGGTTCGATGGCAGGTTCCAATTTAACCCAACGGCCTTTTACACCGACTTTAAAGACCTTCAGATTGTAGAACTTTTGCAGGAAGAGGGTGCGCCACCGGAAGCAACGTCTGTCCTGGTTACCCAAAACGCGGCCAATGCCAGAATTTATGGTGCGGAGCTTGAATATATCGCCCTTCTTGCTGAAGGACTGACCCTTACGGGTGCGGTGACTTATCTGGACGCAAAATTTACCGAATTCTTTGCGCCTGAAGGTTTCCAGCGTTCAACAGGGTTTGAAGGCGATCTGGAAGATCGGGTGGGTAATTTCCTTTCCAAATCACCAAAATTTTCAACATCGCAAGTTTTGCGGTATGAGTGGTCCGTGGACTCGGGCGCTACTATGGCGGCTCAGGTTGAATATATTCACAAGGGCCTGATGTTTAACAGTCCTGATAATGATGCCGATGTGGCAACTCCGGCTTACGACTTGCTTAATGTTAGAGTGTCCTACCTGAGTGACAGTGATCACCCGTTTGAAGTCGCTCTTTGGGCTGATAATCTGTTGGACGAAGATTATCTCAACCAGAGTTTCGCCCAGGACGGCGGTGGCCGTGCGATTCCAGGGGCGCCCAGAACCTATGGTGTTACCCTGAACTGGACATATTAAGGCTCCTTCATTGTTGTGTTCGTTGGTCGATGAGTTAAGCCTCATCACCAACTGGACAAGCTGGATATATTAAAAGGGGATTGGGCTGGAGCGCTGGATTATATTATGCGAAAGCTCTTGGCGCAATCCGCTAAATGTACTCTACTCAGAGTGCTATAGAATTTAATAAGCTGATTATTATGGATAGGGTAGCTAATAAATGAAGCGTTCAAATCTGAACTCGCGCCTCGTTCCGGAAGGAGTGAGCTAATGCCGGTCCTGGCGATCGAAAACTTGTCAATTAATATTGGCGACGCGGAGATCATACGCGATGTTGCCTGGCGTGTGAAGGCGGGCGAGACGCTTGGTTTGGTCGGTGAGTCAGGTTCCGGCAAATCGATGAGTTTGCTTGCTGTTGTGGGTTTGTTGCCACGCGGCGCCTCCCTTTCTGGTTCAATTCGCTTGAATGGCGTTGAAATTAGTGACGCAGATGAAACTGCGCTGTGCGCTATCCGTGGGGCCGAGGTGGGGGTGGTTTTTCAAGAACCCATGACGGCGCTTAATCCGGTTCATACCATTGGCCGACAGGTTGCTGAAACAGCCCGCATACACAGGGGCATGTCGCGCATCGATGCCGAAGCGCTTGCCGTCAAAACCCTCTCACGGGTCGGTCTGCCACCGGAAAAAGTCGCGTTGACCCGTTATCCCCATGAACTCTCGGGGGGGCAGCGCCAGCGGGTGGCAATCGCGATGGCTATTATATTGAAGCCCAAGGTTATTCTTGCCGATGAACCGACGACTGCGCTTGATGTCACCACACAGGCAGAGGTTTTGCAATTGCTGGCGCGGCTGGCCAGAGAGGATAACTGCGCGCTTGTCTTGGTCACTCATGACCTGCCTCTGATTTCGCAGTTTGCCGACCGGGTTGTTATTATGAAAGATGGCGCGGTTGTCGAGACATCCGATGAACGGATCGGGACCGATACACTCACCCATCCTTATTCGCAGGCGCTTTTTCAGGCCGCGTTTTATACGGCGCCATCGCAGGGTAAGCCAGGTGACGAAACCGTGCTGGCCGTACGCAATCTTGTGTGCGAGTACCGCCGCAATGATCGCCTGTTTGGTCCGCCAACCGTTTTTCGTGCGGTTAAGGGCGTTGATTTTAAAATTGCCTCTGGTGAGACGCTTGCCTTGGTCGGTGAGTCCGGCTGCGGCAAGTCAACCCTTGGCAAGGCGATAATGGGATTGCAGTCAATCGCGTCAGGGGAAATATGTCTCGGCGCAACGCCTTTCTTTGGTAGCGAGGCGCGGCCAAATAAAACGGCCATGCGGCAGATGCGTCAGCGGATGCAAATGGTGTTTCAGGACCCTTATGGCAGTTTCAATCCGCGCCAGCGCGTCGGCCGCATCATAGCAGAACCTTTTTACCTGCTGGATGAAAAGCTGACGGCAGCGCAACAGGCGAAGCATGTCGATGAGTTATTGGAAGCGGTTGGTCTCGCTTCGGCAGATGCAAGAAAGTATCCGCATGAATTTTCTGGGGGGCAACGTCAGCGAATTGCCATTGCGCGGGCGCTGGTGACCTCGCCGGAGGTTATCCTGCTCGACGAAGCAGTTTCGGCCCTTGATGTATCAGTCAGGGCCCAGATTCTTGACTTGTTGACGGACCTTCGTGAACGGATGCAGCTCGCTTTTCTGTTCATCTCTCACGACTTGTCAGTCGTTCGCGGATTTGCGCATAGGGTTCTTGTAATGCGCGCAGGGGAAATTATCGAGGAGGGGGATACGGAAAAGATATTCACCCTTCCATCTCAACAATATACAGCTGAATTATTGTCGGCTACACCGGAAATGGCTTTTACATTATGATAGAAATTACCTCAAACCAAATGTTAATCGGCGGCGAATGGAAGTGTGCAAAATCAGAGAGGCCGCTTTATGACCCTTCGACTGGCGACGTGCTGGCGCAGATTGCGATGGCGGATGTTAACGATGTTGATGATGCGGTATCTGCCGGGCATGACGCGCTGAGGGGGGAATGGGGGGCATCAACCGCAAAGGACCGTGGTCGTATTCTCGGACGTATCGGACAGGCCGTTGAAAAACATGCCGCGAAGCTTGCGTTGCTGGAAGCCCAGGATGTCGGCAAGCCTTATAGCCAGGCGCTTGCAGATGCTCATGCGTTGGCGCGCTATCTTGAATTTTATGCTGGCGCCGCCGATAAGATTCATGGTGAGACGATACCCTATCAAGCTGACTATACGGTTTATACGATTAGGGAGCCGTTTGGCGTTACCGGCCATATCATCCCCTGGAACTATCCGATGCAAATTATTGGACGTTCCGTGGTCGCAGCCCTGACAATGGGCAATGCGACCGTATTGAAGCCGGCTGAGGAAGCGTGCCTGACGGCGATTGCTTTTGGTAAAATAGCGGAAGAGGCTGGTCTGCCTGCAGGCGCCTTGAACATTGTGACTGGTTTAGGTGAGGTGACCGGCGATGCGCTCGCAAGACATCGTGGGATCAACCATATTTCGTTTACCGGTTCGTTTGCGGTTGGCGACAAGGTGCAAACTGCTGCTGCCAGCAATGCCGTGCCGGTAACGCTTGAACTCGGTGGAAAGTCACCGCAAATCGTTTTTGATGACGCAGACATTGAGAAGGCGTTGCCGAGCCTGGTAAATGCAGGCATACAGAATGCCGGGCAGACATGTTCGGCCGGCTCCCGCATTCTTGTCCATCGTAAGATCTACGATTTGCTTTTGGAACGGCTGGCGGAAACCTATCGGGCCTTACGTGTCGGACCCGCAATGTCGGACCTCAACCTTGGCCCGCTGGTTTCTGCAAAACAAAAAGAGATTGTGGCGGGTTATTTGACAAGGGCTTCGGCTGATGGCTTGTCGCTTGTCGCAAGCGGCGAAATTATCGATGAAGCGCCTGCGGGTGGATTTTATGCTGCGCCCACTTTATGGGCCGATGTGCCAGCGGATCATGCGCTTGCCCAAGAAGAGATTTTCGGGCCCGTTCAGGTTGTCATTCCTTTCGATACAGAGGAAGAAGCCGTTGAAATCGCCAATGGGACAGACTTCGGCTTGGTGGCAGGTGTTTGGACCAGGGATGGCGCCCGCCAGATGCGTATGGCCAGGAAGCTGCGTGTTGGGCAGGTATTCATTAATAATTATGGTGCCGGCGGCGGAGTTGAATTGCCCTTTGGCGGGGTTGGCCGGTCTGGGCACGGACGCGAGAAAGGTTTGGAGGCGCTGTACAGCTTTTCAGCGGTCAAGACCATCGCGGCACTTCACGAATAGGAAATATATACATGCGTTTATCAGATAAGAAAGTAATTGTAACAGGTGGTGCTTCGGGTTTTGGCGCCGGTATCGTTAAAAAATTTATGGCCGAGGGAGCGCAGGTTGTCATTGCTGACCTCAATCTTGAGGCTGCGCAGAATTATGCCAAAGAATTAGGCGATGGGGCATATGCTGTCCATGCTGACGTATCCGATGGACCCTCCGTTGAGGACATGGTTAATGCCGCGCTTAAGCGGCTGGGTGGGATCGACATATTGGTAAATAACGCTGGTGTCGGTCAACTCCCCAAGCCATTGGAAGAGGTTGATGAGGCAGAGTTTGACCGGATGTTCAGCGTAAACGCCAAATCTGTTTACCTTACAGCGCGATACATCGTGCCAATTATGAAGAAAAATGGCGCTGGTGCAATTCTGAATATTGCCTCGACCGCAGGCGTCAGTCCACGCCCGGGTCTTGCCTGGTACAATGCCTCAAAGGGTTGGATGATTACCGCTACGCGTTCTATGGCAATTGAATTGGCTAATAAGCAAATTCGCGTGAATGCCCTGAATCCTGTTGCGGGCGACACGCCGATGCTGCAAACATTTATGGGTGATGATACGCCAGAGACGCGGGCTAAATTTCTTGCATCAATTCCGATCGGACGGTTTTCTACACCTGAGGATCTGGGTAATGCGGCATGTTTTTTATGCTCGGACGAAGCCTCAATGATCACGGGCGTTACAATGGAGGTTGATGGCGGGAGATGTATTTGACAATTTTCAAATATATGCGTATTATACTTATAAATATAAAATACCCAAAATTAACCAGAGTAATTAGCAAATGAAGTCTCTAAATCCGGATACGCCAGTATTTCAGCCAGGTGCAAATAATCTACCAAAACTTCGGAAAAAATCAGATCAGATTGCCGAGGAAATAAAGCGATGGACTGTGGTTCAGGGATTGGTTGCTGGCGATCGCCTACCGAAAGAACAGGACCTTTCGGGTTGGTTTGGTTGCGGTAAAGGCACGGTGCGCGAAGCGCTCAAATCGCTGGAAATTCAGGGACTCGTCAGCATGCGGACGGGGCCGAAAGGGGGCCCGGTTCTGCAGGAGCCCAGCTATACCCGGGCTGCGGAACAGTTGCGCTCTTACCTAAATTTCAAGCGGCTGGATATTGGTAACATCTATGATATGCGTGTGATTATCGAGCCAGAAGTGGCGGTGGCTGTTGTTGACGTTGTAAATGACGAATTGCTCGATGTTCTCGCAGGCGCTTGCCAGCACTCTGAAGGCAACAGCGAAAAAGTGCGACATAGAGAAATAGATTTCCATATTACGTTGGCCCGGGCTTGCCCCAATCCCCTGCTTTCTTTTCAAAGCCTGTTCATTAGCGATCTTCTGACTGGTTTTGTCCGTTTTGATAATCCTTCCAATGAAGGGTTTTGCCAGTTCACAGAAGATAATTGCGCGCACCACGAGCGGCTCATAACTGCCTTCACGGAGAGAAACCGGGCAGAAGTACGTCGTGTAATGCATGACCATATGGAGTCTGCAAGGATGCATACAATGAACCTGTATGGAAAGATGGCTGACAGTATTCTGTTGACTCCGGAGGGTGTAGAGCTGTGAGTACCGAAGAAATGCCAGTAGCGCTTAAGTTAGTATTTGACGAGATCGACAGTCGGGTGGATGACCTGGTCGGGTTGGCCGCCGATTTAATCCGTTTTCCCACAATCAATCCGCCGGGCGACAATTACCGCCCCTGTGCGGAATATATTGGCAACCGGCTTGGCAAAAAAGGCTTTGCAGTCGAATATCTGAGGGCTGAAGGGGTGTTGGGCGATAGCGATCGATATCCGCGAACCAATGTGATCGCCCGCTTTGAGGGGGCCCGGCCGGGAAAATGTGTTCATTTCAATAGCCATATTGATGTCGTTGAGGTTGGTTCGGGCTGGACTGTCGATCCTTTCGCGGGTCTAATTCGGGATGGCAAGCTTTATGGCCGGGGGGCCTGCGACATGAAAGGCGGGCTTGCGTCTTCAATTATCGCCGCAGAGTGCCTGGTAGAAATGATACCGGATTTAGCGGGTAATATTGAAATCTCCGGTACCGTTGATGAGGAATCAGGCGGGTATGCAGGTGTCGCTTTCCTCGCTGAAAAGGGATATTTTTCCAAACCTCGTGTCCAGCATGTTATCATTCCGGAACCCCTGAACGTTGATCGCGTCTGTATTGGGCATCGCGGTGTCTGGTGGGCGGAGATTGAAACCTTGGGACGAATTGCCCACGGTTCAATGCCGTTTCTTGGCGATTGCGCTGTTCGCCACATGGGGGCTTTGCTTGCACGCATGGAGAATGAACTTTATCCGAAGCTGAAAGAAAAGAAAACTGCAATGCCGGTCGTGCCGGAAGGTGCGTGTGAATCGACGTTGAATATCAATTCATTCCATGGCGGACAGCCCGAGATTGACGGCAGTGGTTTGCCGGCTCCCTGTGTCCCTGATTCAGCACGAATGATAATTGACCGCAGATTTCTCATCGAGGAAGAAGTGTCAGAGGTGAAGCGCGAAATTATTAAAATCCTGGATGATTTGTCTGAGACACGTCCGGAGTTTCAATATAAAATTCGTGACCTGTTCGAGGTCAACCCCGTCATGATTGACCCCGGAGATCCGGTTGCAAAAGCGACGGCGCAGGGTGTTCAGGATGTGCTTGGAAAGCCGGCGCAATTTATCTGTTCGCCGGGAACCTATGATCAGAAACACATCGACCGCATTGGAAAATTGAAGAGTTGCGTTGCGTATGGACCAGGGATCATTGAACTTGCCCATCAGCCTGATGAATATGTTGGCATTGACGATATGGTGGCGGCTGCCAAGGTGATGGCGCATGCGGCGTATAATCTGTTGCAGGAAGTGTAATGAGAGAGTGGTTTAAGAGGCTTATGCTGGTCGCTGCGGCGGCATTTGTTTTGCAATCCTGCGACAAACCTCAGTCTTCGGGAAATGGTTTGACAGTTGGCGTCCGGTTGGAACCCCCGAGCCTGGATCCTACGTTGGGCGCTGCCGCTGCAACGGATGAGGTCGTATATGGCAATGTTTTTGAAGGGCTTACCCGTATTGGCCCGGATGGCAAGGTCCATCCGGCTCTCGCGCAGTCGTGGACCGTAGATGACACGGGACTGCTCTATGAGTTCAGGTTGCAGCATGGCGTACGTTTCCACGACGGTACGACATTTGACGCCGATGATGTAAAATTTTCCCTCGAGCGCGCCCGTGCACTACACTCAACCAATGCTCAACGGTATTTATTCTCGATGATTGATGAGATTATCGTTGTTGCTCCGGACCGTGTGCGGATCACGTTAAAGCGTCGCACCGCAGATTTCGCCTTTAACTTAGCCTGGGGTGACGCCGTTATCGTCGCGCCGGAATCCGCCTCAAGGAATGCTTATCTCCCGATCGGCACCGGACCCTTTCGTTTTCTGCGCTGGCAAAAAGGCACGAGCATATACCTGGAAAAAAATCATGACTACTGGGGTGAGCATCCTTTGCTGGACTGGGTCACCTTCAGGATTATTCCAGACAGCGCCGCGGCCTATGCCGCCGTTATGGCGGGCGACATTGACGGATATCCAAATTTCCCGGCGCCTGAATTGGTGAAGCAAATCGCAAAAGATGGTCGTTTCGATATTGTTATCGGTGAAACAGAAGGTGAAACCATTCTTGGCATAAATAATGGTCGGCCACCCTTTGATAATGTCTTGGTGCGCCGCGCAATTTCCCACGCGATGGACCGCAACGCCATTATCAAAGGGGCTATGTTCGGTTATGGGACGCCCATCGGCAGCTTTTTCTCGCCGACACACCCGGCTTATATAGATTTGCTTGACATGTCCCCATATGATCCGGCGAAGGCGCGGATGCTATTGGCGCAAGCAGGCTACCCTGATGGTTTTGAGGCGGAGATTAAGATCCCGTCGGCATATTATGCCCGGCGGAGTGGTGAGATTATAGCCGCGCAGTTACGCGCCGTCGGAATTGATGCAAAAATTCAATATATGGAGTGGGCGCAATGGCTCGATCAGGTGCTGGGCAATCGGAACTATGATTTGACGATTGTTTCCCATACCGAGCCTCGTGATATCCGGTTTTTTGCCCGGGCGGATAATTACTTTCAGTATCATAATCCGCATTTTAATGCATTGATGGACGATATTGAGCAGGCCGAAAGTACGTCACAACGGGGACATTACTATCAGGAAGCGCAGCGCATATTGGCGCAGGATGCCGCAGTTGGGTTTCTTTTTCAATTACCCCAAATCGGGATTTGGCGCAAAACTGTCAGAGGCTATTGGAAAAATTCTCCCATTCCGGCGATTAATCTTGCTGCTGTATCGAATGGAGCATAACCGGTGACGTCACGATTAATACTTAAGCGCTTGCGCAGTCTTTGTATCACGCTCCTGGCGGCGAGTATTTTAATTTTTTTCATGCTTGAGATCGCACCTGGTGATATTGCGACGTTTATGATGGGCGTTGATGCCGACCCTGCGGCAGTAGAAGCGCTGCGTAAGGAACTTGGGCTGGGGGGGTCAATCATCACACGCTATTTCACCTGGCTCGTCAGCATGTTGCAGGGTGATTTTGGTGTCAGTTATACCTACCGGGAACCGGTGACCCAACTGATCGTCGATCGATTACAGGTTTCCTTGCCGCTTGCGGCGATTGCATTCGCTCTATCGACCCTTATTGCACTACCGCTTGCCGCTTTCACGGCAACGCGCCGCGGCAAAATTTCTGAGACTGTAATCTTGAATGTCGCGCAAGTTGGAGTGGCCATTCCCAATTTCTGGTTTGCTATAATCCTGCTATCTGTTTTTTCAACCACCTTCGATTTGTTTCCGGCCGGAGGATTTCCCGGCTGGTCAGCTGGCCTTGGACCCGCCCTTATGGCCCTGACTCTTCCGTCATTGGCGCTGGCCTTGCCGCAGGCGGCCATTTTGACACGTGTGCTTCGTTCTTCCCTGGTTGATACACTTGATGACGATTACGTTCGTACGGCACGCGCAAAAGGCCTCAGCAAGGGACAAACTCTTTGGCGTCACGCCATGCGGAATGCATTGGTGCCGACGCTTCCTATCATGGGCATGCAGTTTGCTTTCCTGATTGCCGGCGCCATTGTTATTGAATCTGTCTTTTACTTGCCAGGTCTCGGCCGCCTGGTTTTTCAGGCCATTACCCAGCGCGACTTGATTGTTGTAAAAGGGGTCATTGTCATTTTGGTGCTTATGGTTGTTACAATCACGTTTTTGATGGATATTCTGGCGATGTGGCTTGATCCAAGATTAGGCAGGGAGGACTCTTGATGCGTAATCGTTTTTCATTATCTCTGTTAATTGGCATGAGCATAACATTTATATTTGTTGCGGCGGCTTGCATAACACTGTTTTACGTCCCTTATGACACGACAATACTGGATATTGCCAACAGGTTTCAGTCCCCTTCGGTGAACCACTGGTTTGGGACGGACCATTTAGGCCGGGATGTTTTTTCCATGGTAGCTGTTGGCGCCCAAACCTCAATTGTCGTCGCAATCCTTGCGGTCAGCATCGGGATGGGCATCGGCGTACCGCTTGGCTTGGTTGCTGCGGCAAACGGCGGGATGGTTGAAGAATTTGTTATGCGTGGCAATGATATTGTTTTCGCCTTTCCTTCGATCTTGATGGCAATACTGATCGCCGCCATAATGGGCCCGGGGGCGATTAATATTATTCTGGCAGTCGGTATATTTAACATTCCAGTTTTTGCACAACTGACGCGAGGAAGCGCGCGTGTTTTGTGGCAGCGGGAGTTTGTGATGTCTGCACGTATCATCAACAAGGGCGCGTTGCGAATTTCTGTTGAACATATCCTGCCTAATATAGTGAATTTGCTTGTGGTGCAGGCCACGATTCAGTTTTCATTGGCGATTGCGGCTGAGGCGGCCCTGTCTTATATCGGATTGGGAAGCCAGCCGCCCGTGCCAAGCTGGGGTCGGATGCTCAGCGAAGCCCAGACCATGTTCGGCTGGGCGTCATGGCTTTCTTTGTTCCCAGGTTTTGCCATTCTTTTTTCAGTTCTTGGACTGACGCTGATCGGAGATGGTCTTCGTGAGATTTTGGATCCGCGGTCAATTACGCGCAAGGCGCATTAAACCACCGACTTTTGATCGGCAGAACTGGACTTCAGTCCAGAACCGCCGATCGTCGTTTATGCATGACCAATGAAATCATTATGAACTGCATTGAACGCCGCGCTCCTGACCCCAGCTAATGAGCGGCTTATCTTGCCAGATAAACGCCTCGGGCAACCGCCCGCGCCATGCAATCCGCCGCCGCCGCGCCAATATCGCTTAATCTTCTTGCCCGCTCGGGACCATCTGCAATTTCTTTGGTTCCGCCCGAAATACAAAAAATCGTATCCCCGTCAAATGGCGTATGAACCGGACGAATGGAACGGGCAAAACCATCGTGAGCCATCATCGCAACCCGTTTACACTCGGCGGTGGTCAATCTGGCAGAGGTGGCAATAACGCCAATTGTTGTGTTGGTGCCGGGCGTTGTGCCGCTGAATTTACCATCGTCAGGCATGGGTTGCACGGCGGGTTCCTGGTTTGGGTTTGCTTTTTGTCCGCCAAGCTCATCATCAATGGCAAAGGGTTGCGCCCAAAAGGTTTCTCCGTCTGGCATATAAACACTGCCAACGCTGTTGACGGCGACAATGGCGCCGACCATCAATCCGCCGCCTAAATCCAGCGATGTTGACCCAATGCCACCTTGTTTTTGTCCGGCAACGGCGCCCTTGCCCGCGCCTATGGCCCCTTGTTTAAAGGCATCGCCATTATTCTTGCGAGCGTCTTTTAACGCGGCAATGCCCAGGTCATGGTAGGGCGGATTCATGCCCCATTCTTTATTGCCGCCATTGCTCAGATCAAACAAAATCGCGCCACAGACAATCGGGACTGGCGGTAAATCCGGGCCCATTTTCAACCCAATGCCTTCTTGTGATAACACAGTAGCAACCCCGTCGCCGGACGCCAGGCCAAATACCGTCCCGCCTGATAATACAATCGCATCCGCACGTCCCACCAGGTTTTCCGGGCTCAGCACATCGGTATCCCGCAAACCGGGCCCGCCGCCACGCACATCAACCCCCGCCGTCACAGATTCAGTACAAAGAACAACCGTCGTCCCCGTCTTGACATCATCATCCGTCGCATGCCCAACGCTGATTCCCTCAATATCAGTGATCAAATTCAATGGTCCCGGCTTAAACATATCGTGTCTCTCTTTTTTGTTGTGGTCTAGGGTCTGTTTCATGCTGATGGTTCAACTGATTTCGCCAACAGCAACGCAAATGCCTTGCCGTTGAGTATTTTTAATCAAATCAAGGGTATTTTCACAAAGACGATCATCTTTTAAAACCCGACGATAGGCGCTGGCTATTTCCTTAAAGCTAATTGATTGGCTGTGGTTAAAAACAAAGCCGTTGGCCACCTGGTAGTCATTGGCCTTACCGCCCAATTTTAACACCGCCTGCTGCTTTAACGTTTTAACCAATACCTCCGCCGCCTTTCGGTTGGTTTTTTCATTGGTAAAGCTTAAATGATTTGAAAACTGTCCTAATATCGCCGGCAAATGGGCGGGGTTATCGCCATAATTAATTTTGCATAATTCATCTGAACAGTCCAAAACCTCTGACACAATATTAATTGCGCGCCTGTCCCCATATGGGGATACATGCCCGCCACCAGAATGGATTTCAATAACGCCATGTGTATTGAGATACAAAAGGGCGTCGGCCGTTGTTTTAGGCCGGTGCGCGGCTGTGACAGTTGCGGGGGAAAATATAAATGATGATAAGAAAGCTGCGGTTAAAACAGAGCCTTTGGTGAATGCTCTCCTTGAAACCACATTTAGCGCTTTTCCCGTTACGTTTCCCATACTGCATACTCGCTATTTTTGTATCAGATTTATACGTATAATAACGATTAATGCACCAATATTAAAGGGTAATATTCATAAATTTTTTAGCCATGTTAAAAAAACGGCGCATCATTATGTCAATGAGCATTTAAAACTGACCCGGGGGTTTGACACATTAACTTTTGCCAAAATCTATGCTATGTGATTTTCATGAAAACAATATCATACCATCGCCATCGGTTCCATCCTGATATAATCAAGCAGGCCATTTGGCTTTATTTTCGATTTACGATGAGTTATCAAGACGTCGAAGAATTATTGGCCGCACGTGCCGTGTCACCGGCAAGGCGTTGTTTGGACTTACCCTGCAAAAGTAGAGAGCTTTCTGATACTTTATGCTTATCAGGAGGAAACTATGAGCAAACAAGCACGACGAATATTTACAGACGACTTTAAACGTGAGGCAGTTCGTCTCACGCAAACCAGCGGCCGTACGACAGCGCAGGTTGCAGATGATTTAGGTATTGGATTATCGACACTGATACGCTGGCGACGAAACCATCAAGAGGTGGTTCTTTTTTCTGGCCCGCATGAAGATATGGGTAAGGAGCTTACACGGCTTCGTAAAGAGAATAATCTTTTACGCCAAGAACGCGACCTTCTAAAAAAGGCCACAGCCTTTTTCGCCAAAGAGACAAGTCGATGAGGTTCCGACTCATTGATGCGAACAAGGCCGACTTACCGATAGACAGAATGTGTGTTCTGTTAGAGGTAAGCGTCAGTGGATATTATGCTTGGAAAAACCGATTGCCAAACAAACGTCAGTTGGACGACTTGATCCTGTTGGCCCACATTCGCACCCATTTCACCCTTTCAAACCAAACCTATGGGGCTCCCCGTATGCATGCGGAGTTACAGGAAGAAGGTTTGATAGGTGGTCGTCATCGTGTGGCTCGCCTGATGCGCGATAATGGGTTAAAGGCCATGCAGAAACGTCGCTTCAAAAGAACGACGGACAGTAATCATGGGGGAGTTATTGCAGCCAACCTTCTGGATCAGGATTTTAGCTGCGAGAGATCAGAGCAGAAGTGGGGTGTTGACATCAGCTATATTTGGACCGCTGAGGGTTGGCTGTACCTTGCTATCGTGCTGGACTTATATTCACGCCGTATTGTGGGCTGGGCTGTCAGTGATCGCCTGAAGAAGGATTTGGCTCTCAATGCACTGCATCGTGCAATTATCATGCGTCAGCCACAGCCTGGCCTCATCCATCATTCTGACAGGGGAAGCCAATATTGTTCAGATGACGATCAAAACCTTCCCAAAAATTACGGCATTATCCCGTCAATGAGTGGCAAAGGAAATTGTTATGATAACGCGATGGTTGAGACAGTGTTCAAGACGATCAAATCAGAGCTGGTGTGGAGGACCAGTTATCAGACAAGATGGGAAGCGGAAAAATCAATTGGAAATTACATTGACGGATTCTATAATCCCAGACGGAGACATTCTGCAATTGGATATAAATCACCAATTACTTTCGAGGCCAGTATGGCTAAAACAGAGTGAAAGCCTCTCCACTAAAACGGGGTAACTCCACACGTATAAAGCCTGAAAAAATAGAAACATATTATATGGTAACTAAAAATATTATTTTTGTTGAAAATAAATTCAAAACATCATTCTGGCAAAAAATTGCGGTTAAATTAAGTGGGCATGGCTATAAAATATTTTGGATCGTACAAAACCCCCTTTTTAAGCCTTCTTTTGGGACAGTTTACAAAATTCCATTTCCCCGTAAAAAGGATTTAAAATACTCTGATAAATTTACTGATTTGTCTCAGAAAGATAGGAACAGTTATTTTTTTGGCAATAACAGTAATCATTACAGCTATTATCATCAACATATTCATGACATTATTAAGACCGTAAATCCGCTTTGTGTTTTTGGTGAAACGACCCTGTTTCATGAAATTTTAACATCGGATATTTGTAAGGAATTAGGCATAAAATATTTACACCCTACCTCTTGTCGCTACCCTGTAGGACGGTTGTCATTTTATCAATATACGAGCCTGGTCCCTTTTGATGAAAAAATAAATGTTCCGGCAGAAAAAATTGATTATCAGATTGCCGAATCCATCGTAAACCGAAATACTTTGCCAGATTATATGAAAAAGAAAAAATCAATATTCTCAAATATTTGGCACAAGATCCGCATTCTCCGAAATTGGACAGCTTCATTTTTGAGTTGGCTGATAGGTGAAAAATATAATACACCGTCGCCATATATAAAATTTATGGTGAGCAGAAAACATAAAATAAATAAGAGAATATGGGAAAAGGATTTGGCCGTAGACTCTTCGCAAATTACAGATTGGGAAAAGACTCTGGTTTTGCCGCTACAAATGCAACCAGAGTCCAATATTGATGTATGGGGATATCCTTATAATAATCAGACGGAAAATTTTAAGAATATTTATGCCAATTTACCCTCTGGGTGGAAAATGCTTATCAAGCCTAACCCGAAATCAAAATATGAGTTATCTGCCTCACTCATCGAATTTATTCAACAGCATTCAAATATTTTTGTGCTCTCCCATTTTGAACCTATGGAAAATATCTTTGATAAGGCGAAATATTTTTATTCTGTTTCAGGGACAATAACTTATGAGGCTATTATGGCGCATAAATTTGCTTTTGCATCGGCGTTACCATTTTTAAAATATTTTTTGCCAGAGGCCTTGCAGCCCCCCCAAAAAATTAAAATTGAAAAGCTGGATATTGAATTTATGAAAAAGATAGATTCAGGGCAAATTATTGCCTATCAGCGGGCCAATAGTTTTGAAGGTATAGTGGGAGATAAAATACATAGCCCAGCGTCACAAATGCCCCCAAACATCGACAATGTTGCAAATGCATTCCTTGAGGTTTTATCATTCCTTGAGAAAACACATTTGTGACATATCCTGAAATATTAATAATAATTTCTATATTTCCGTATATATTGTAGATCTTTACGTTCAATGAAAATGGCGCAGCATAGACAGGTAATGCCGATGAATATGAAATATGATGATCAGAAGTTAGTGGATGATGACATTGATCTTAAAGAAATAATGCGTCTTATTGTTAGAAGAAAGTTCTTTATTGCAGCCTTCACTACAGGCATTACAACTGTAGCCGTAGTTATAAGTCTTTGGTTGCCAAATATATACCGCTCACAAGCCTTATTGGCCCCTTCAAGTCAGGATGCCAAGGGACTTGCGTCGCAGGTAGGGGGCCAGTTTGGGGGTATTGCACAGCTTGCGGGGCTAGACCTGGGAGGCAGTGCCGTAGACAATGTGACGATGACCCTTGAAGTGATGAAGTCACGACAATTTATCATTAGGTTTATTAAAAAACATGATCTTCTTGTCCCACTTTTTTCTGCAAAAGGCTGGGATTGGAAGAAGAATGAATTAATTTTAGATGCTGATGTATATGATACTGTTAACAAGAAATGGGTGCGCGATGTTAGCCCACCCAAAACAGTGAAGCCAAGTGATATGGAATCTTATGAGAAATTTTTAGAGATTTATTCCGTAGGGCAAGATAAAAAAACGGGGATGGTGAATGTTTCTATAGAGTTTCTTTCTCCTGTAATGGCAAAACAATGGGTCGATTGGCTGGTAAAAGATATTAATGCTTTTAAAATGGATAAAGATATTACTGAGGCTGAGCGTGGAAATAAATATCTAACATCCAAGCTTCAAGCGGGAGACAATGTTACTATTAATACCATCTTAAAAAATTTGATTGAGCAGAATATGAAAGTCATATTACTCGCAAAGATGAAAGATGAATATTTCTTTGAGACCATTGATCGTGCCATGATTGCTGAAGAAAAAATAAAACCTCGCAGGAGTATTATTGTTGTTTTGAGCTTCTTAGGTAGCCTTATTTTGGCAATACTATTTGTACTATTGGTTTCTTTCCTAAAATCTGAAGAGCATGAAGCCCCAACTAATGCCTAAAAGAACATCCTTGATAGACCATTCAGTTTGTCTATCTTTGATTTTGTTAATTATATCTGGCATGGCTTTGGCTCTTTTGGGCGGTGCTGCGCGATATGTAATCGTCATTGGCTCTTTTTCTGTTTTCTCTCTATTCCTTTTAAAGAAGAATATATCAAGAAATAACTTATTAATAATTCTCTTTTTATTGTTTTGGTACCTGCTGTCCATGATGGTACGGCAGCAGTTTTATGAACCGAATTTCTATATCGCGCCAATTGCAGCATTAGCAGTTATCCATACAGACGAAAAATTGCTTTATCGCTATATTCTAGGGTTTTTATTCATTCAGTTAGGTTTGGAAATTGTTGAAACTGTAACGGAGAGTTTCCTATATTATCCTCACATAAAATTTGATGCTGATTTAATTATTAATGAGAAGGTTTCAGGAGGGAAGGCAGGAGTTTTTCGAGCGAAAGGATTCTTAGAAGGAGCCACAACTGTAGGTGCTATTTGTATCCTTTTATCTGCGATATACCACCGTAGACTCTTAATTATCTTATTGAGTTTACTTTGTTGCGTGCTTGCATCTGCGCGACTAGGCATTCTAGTGTCTGGCGGTTTAGGCTTGTTTTATTTTTACTCGCGAATAGCATATACTTTTAAATATAAAGTAAGAATCTTTTTTGTTTTGTTTTTTCTTTTTGTTGTTTCTGGCATTATCTTTTTTTCTATGGATCAGATTCTTAGTAATGATTCAAGAATGGGTATGGCTATAAATATTGATAGTCCACAAAATATTGCTCGAATATATTATTGGATAATGGGAGCATTAGAAATCAGTAATTATTCGGCTTTTGACCTTAGCTTTGGAAAGCCCGGATATTTCCGGTTAATTTATGGGAATGGTCCAGAAAGTGCTTGGTTCAATATGATTTTAGAAGCAGGCCTTGTTACGTTGGGTGTATATTTATATTCGTTGTTTCGTACATTAAAAGCTGACATAAGGTTTTTAATTCCGCAATTAATAGTTTTCTTATCCGGTGCAATTGTGATTCTATGGGCTTCAATATCAACTTGTGTTCTTTTTTGGATAATATGCCATGCATTTCAAAAACAAAAAAAGCATACCCACTATTTACGAGAGTTATAATGAAAAAAGATAAAATATTAATTGCATTTCTATGTATTTTTTTACCATCTAGAGTTTGTGTCTTTCTTCTTAATAAAACTGGCCACCAGATTGATAAACAGTGCAAAATTGGTTTTTCTCTCATTCTAACTAATAAAATCGTTGCAGGAGCCAGAACAAAAATTGGTCATGGCAACATCATTAGGTGTAATGAATTAACTCTAGAGGAAGACAGCTATATTCAGCATTTTAATTATTTTTCTGGGCCTTTTACGGTTAGATTATCTGCCCTGGCCGGTATAGGTAAATTGAATCATATATTAAGAGCAAAAAAACCAGTTTCTTATGGAGAGTCAACCTTATCCATAGGGAAAGGTTCTAAAATTACCTCTAGCCACACTATCGACTGTACAAAAAGTATAAAAATTGGCGAATATTCAATTGTTGCAGGTAAACAGTCACAATTGTGGACACATGGTTATTACCATGAGCCGTCAGGGCCTAGCCGTTTTAGAATTGATGGTGAAATATCTATTGGTAATAATGTTTATATTGGCTCCAGAGTGATTATTTCCTTAGGTGTAACTATATGTGATGGTGTGACAGTCGGCAGCGGTGCTGTGGTTTCAAAAGATCTGATAAAACCAGGTATGTATGTTGGGCAAGCATTAAGGTTCATTGAGATAGACATGGAAAAGATGAAAAACAAGTTATACAAGGTTGATGACCCTAACCTTATTGAAGATGTATATCAGAAAAAGAGGCCGGATATAGGATAAGGTTCTTCCTACTCTGTCAGCATTATAAAGAATAACTCATATTGAGATTTGTTTATCTTGTTTTAGAGCTAGCCTTATTACAAAGTAAGCAATTTATGATTCTGAAAGCCACTACTCAATCATTACGGAGATATATACCCACAATTTTGGTGTTTGGGTTATCAAAGAGTACCGTCCTTTTGGCTCCACTCTTGCTCTCCAATGTGATGAATTTGGATGGCTATGGAACAATTGAAGCCGCACTAGCGTATGCAGCAATTGCCGCGATTATTTTGAATATGGGCATTACTTCTGCTATACCGCAGTATCTTATAGCAGAGGACAAATCAAACCAACTTATTTATATCTATTGGCACGTTGGTGTAATCAGTCTGGTTTTTGTGAATATATCAGGGTTGTTCCTATTTTTTGAACAGAAAATTGGAGCTGTAATATCTCTCTTAATTATTTTTGCTTGTTTCCAGCGCGTCATGGCTATTGAATACGCCTCATTATCTAAACCCGCAAAATCAAGTGCATTCAGCTCATACATTTATGTTTTATTATTGATTTGTGGAATTATCGGGTATTTCACTAAACTTGAGATCACTTTAGATTGGATCATTGGAGTTATATCAGTTGGAGGATTATATCTAATTGTTTGGCTTTATTTAAGAATTAAGAATTCCAATCAGGTATCTTTAAAAAATTTAAATTATTCACATTTAAAATCACTTTATATATTTTCTACCCCAAATTTAATATTTGGACTATTAATCTTGATATTTACTTCAATGGTTAGGATAATTGGTGTTCCAGTTTTTGGTACAGAAGAATTCGCTTACTACGCTTTTTTCTTCAGATTAGCATCTATCCCAATAGTCTTATACCAATTCTTAAATATTGTGTTATTGAAGAAAATATACGGATCAGGTGCTGATACCATAGATCGAATATATGTATTCATAATAACATGTATTTGTGGGGCAATTATTCTTAGCTATAGCTTTGTACCATGGACCCTAACTGATTACCTGGTACTTTTGCACGGTTATGAAAATTATAAAGAGGTAGATCTTTATTTTATCGTTAGTAGCTTTATGTTTTTTTGGGTATCTATAGCACTCACCGAACTTTTGATTTACAGAGAGAGAATAGCTTTACAAGTCTTTGTTATTGACTCAACTATTGTTATAGCTTTGCTTCTAATGGGGGGGATAGTTACTTGGTATAGTGAGCAAAAGTTGTCACTTGAACATCTAGCTATACTCCACTGCTTAATTGCAATTTGTGTGACTTTATACCATTGTCGCGCCCTGAGGAAAGTTGGTATTCATCTGATATGGTTTTTTCGAATGGTCCTTGGTTTATCTATTATTTGTAGTGTTGTTTTTATTATGACAATTGTCTCTTAGCTTCTCTTAGCTTTAGGCCCTGCTGTATATTTTTTTTATTTTTTTTATCGTTTTATCTATTGTAAAATTATCAAGAAATCGATTAAAGGCGTTTCTGGAATATTGTTGATACAAGGCATCATCTGATAATATCTTAGTTATTGCCAGGGTTAAGCCTTTTGTGTCATCGGGCGCTATATTAACCCCTGTTTCACCATCAACATTCACCCAATCAACACCTGAGGCTTTTATTTTTGTACCGATGATTGGTTTTTTAAAACTCATGGCTTCAATCTGGACAACACCAAATGCTTCCGAGCAGGTAATGGATGGAAAACAATATAAGTCGCAAGCCTCATAGTAACTGCCAATATCTTCAAAAGGAACCGCACCCAAAAGGAAAACTTTTTTTTCCAGACCCAATTTTTTTATTTGGTTCTTAAGGGGGGCTGTTAAGGGGCCGGAACCCCCAATTAAAATTACATAATTATCACTCAACGCCTGAGCCGAGTTTATTAAACGTTCATATCCTTTATAGGACACCAGTCTACCAAGGCTAAATATTATTTTCTTATCCTTATAGGTATCCTTAATTTCAAGCACCTTAGCGTGGGTAGCTACCAGTTCACCGAGTTTAATGCCGATAGGCACCACTTGTGTTTTATCAAGATATTTTTGCAAATAGCGAGATTCAGCTTTTAACTTTGGTGAGGTGGTTATGATCTTATCTGCCCTTGAAAGCAGCATGTTTTGAAAAGGGTTGTAAAGTTTTCCAATCAGTTTCTTTAACCCGTGAAGGTCGGCATCACAGTGCCAATGCACCAATAATTTGGCATTGCCACGTATGAAAAATGCTGCAAGATTAGCGAGTGGGTTGGGCAGGTGAATGTGAATTATATCGTAGTTTGGGGACATTTTCCAAAGCATATATAAGAGCGTTGGCGACATAGGGGTTGACATAAAGGTGCCATAGGTCGGAACACGGGTGATTGAGTATTTTCCATTATCCTCAACTGAAGAGCCCTTGTTGTGGTTTGAGCATAAAATATCACACGATATATGGTCATCACTTAGGTTTTCAGATATATCATAGGCGACCTTCTCAAGGCCTCCAAAAAAAGGCGGGTAATATTTGCTGACCTGTAATATCTTCATTTTTTGCTTGCCTGTCGTAAGGCGTTCTTCAGAGCAGAGACAACCTGGTCTTGCTGGCCATCACTCATGTGGTGGAACATCGGTAAGCTAATCGCTTTTTTATAGTAGTTTTCTGCGTTGGGAAAGTCACCGTGTTTAAATCCAAGATTTAGATAATAGGGCTGAGTATGTACAGGGATATAGTGCAGGTTTACACCGATGCCATTTT
>Ga0209692_10001563_pt1 | contig 30168 bp, 27 predicted proteins | sample tdDd472_FD_187129 | JGI IMG/M metagenome (GOLD analysis project Ga0209692, IMG submission 187129) | Marine sediment microbial communities from the Atlantic coast under amendment with organic carbon and nitrate - tdDd47.2 (SPAdes)... | ecosystem: Environmental > Aquatic > Marine > Coastal >...
CCTAGTACGGAAACGAACATGATTTTGTTCACATTCGAACAAAAAAAATTAATCACACAAGCTCTTGACCTTTAAAACTCACAAGTAATCAGATAAATATCAATTATGGTATGAAATATGATAATTTGATCGAATTATTAAATTATTCATTAATTAAAAAGAATTTTTTAACCAAGTCCATTTCGTTATGCTTAAAAAACTGTTTTTTATTACAACATTTTTAATTGCTCTTGCAGAAAGTTTACTAGCCTCGGAAACTCCATTATGGCTACGTTATCCTTCAATCTCTCCCGACGGACAAACAATTGTTTTTGAATATGGTGGTGATCTTTTCACTATTTCCTCAGAAGGAGGAACAGCAACACCATTAACTATGAATCAATCATACGATTACAAGCCTGTTTGGTCGCCTGATAGCAAAACAATTGCTTTTGCATCAAATCGATTTGGTAATTTTGATATCTACACCATTCCGGCAAGTGGTGGAGTTCCAGAACGATTAACTTATCACTCTGGAAATGAATCTCCATCTTCTTTTACTCCTGATGGTCAAAACATCCTATTTTCATCATCAATTAGTGATGATTCTAAAAACGTGATGTTCCCTTCTGGTGTGCTACCAGAATTATATAGTGTTCCTGCAAAAGGAGGAAAAGTTTCTCAAATTCTTACTACTCCAGCTTTAGATGCTCAATACAGTAAGAATATGGAATTCATTCTTTATCGCGATAGCAAAGGATATGAAGATCATTGGAGAAAACATCATACTTCAGCCGTAACCCGAGACATTTGGATTTACGATACTAAAAACAAAAAACACAGCATGTTTTCTACCTTTAAAGGTGAAGATTTGTATCCTGTTTTTAGCTCAGACAATAAGGAAGTTTATTACCTATCAGAAAAATCAGGTTCCTTTAATGTTTGGAAAGCACCTGTCGATAATAAGTCAGACTTAAGTCAACTTAGTTCATTCAAAAATCATCCTGTTCGCTTTTTAAGCATTTCAGAAAACGACAAATTGTGTTATTTCTGGAACGGAGAAATATACACTCAGGAGAAAGGAAAAGATCATGTAAAATTGAATGTAAAACTTGCTGTTGACAACAAGGAAAATTCAGTTAGTTACGAAAAATTAAGAAGTGGTGCGCAAGAAATGAGCGTTGCTCCTAATGGAAAAGAAGTTGCTTTTATAGTACGTGGTGAAGTATTCGTAACATCAGTTGAGTATGGAACAACAAAAAGAATTACCAATACTCCTGAACAGGAACGTTCGGTTAGCTTTAGTCCTGATGGTAAAGCTCTACTTTATGCTTCGGAAAGAAATGGAAGTTGGAATTTATATCAAACCAAATTGGTACGCGAAGGCGAAACTCAGTTTTCTAATGCAACAACATTAAATGAAGAAGTGGTTTTAGAAACAGAAGCTGAAACTTATCAACCAAAATATTCACCAGATGGAAAAGAGGTTGCATTCCTTGAAGAACGTGTAATTCTTAAAGTGATTAACCTTAAATCAAAAAAGGTAAGAGAAATTCTTGGAAAAGAATACAACTACTCCTATTCAGATGGTGATCAGCATTACGATTGGTCGAACGATGGCAAATGGTTTTTAGTTGATTTTTATCCTCATACTATTTTTATGCCAGATGTAGCATTAGTGGATGCTCAAGGCAATAAGAAAATTGTGAATATTACTGAAAGTGGATATAGCGATTCAAATGCCAAATGGTCGTTAAAAGGAAATGCTATGATTTGGCATACCGATCGTCGTGGTTATCGTTCTCATGGTAGCTGGGGTTCACAAGGTGACGTATATGTTCAGTTTTTCAATCAAAAGACTCTTGATGAATTTAAACTTTCTAAAGAGGAGAAAGAGCTAATAAAAGAAGAAGAGAAAGCTAAGAAAGAGAGCAAAAAAGAAGAGGATACTGATAAAAAAGATAAGAAAAGCAAAAAAGACAAGAAGGATAAAAAAGAAGACGAAGAAAAAGACAAAGATCTTGACATAGAATTATCAGGATTAGAAGATCGTCAGATTTGTCTAACCATAAATCCATCTAATCTTTCCGATGCTATTTTAACCCCTGATGGTAAAAAATTATTCTACTTAAGTAGATTTGAAGAAGGTTACGATCTTTGGGTGAATGATCTGGAAAAGAAGGAAACAAAAAAGATATTGGATTTAAAAGGTGGCGGTGGCGCTATGCAGTTCGATAAAGATGCTAAGAACTTATTCTTAATGTCGGGCAATAGTATTATTAAAGTGGATGTTGCCTCGAATAAGCGCAAAAACATTAGTTATACTGCAGAAATGTATCTTGACAAAGCCAAGGAAAGAGAATATCTTTTTGAGCACGTTTGGCGTACTATGTTGCGTAAATTCTACGATCCTGAAATGCATCAATTGGATTGGGATTTTTACAAATCTGAATACACTCGATTCTTACCTCATATCAATAACAATTTTGATTTTGCAGAAATGTTAAGCGAACTTTTAGGTGAATTAAATGCTTCACATACTGGTTCTGGATACAGATACAGATCATCAAACGGTGATCGTACGGCGAAACTTGGAGCTTTTTACGATTGGAAATATGAAGGTGATGGTTTAAGAATTGCTGAGATTCTTGAAAAAGGTCCTTTGAACCAAGCGGATTCTAAAATTAAACCAGGTGTTGTTATTGAAAAAATTGATGGTATGACCATCACAAAAGATAAGAGTCACTATCCATTATTAAATCACAAAGCTGGTAAAAAAGTTCTTTTAAGCTTATACAGCCCATACACAAAAGAACGATGGGAAGAAACGGTTAAGCCTGTTTCAAGTATAAACAACCTACTTTACGAACGTTGGGTAAAAAGTCGTCAGGAAGAAGTAAAACGCTTATCGGATGGCAAAATTGGATACGTTCATGTTAGAGGTATGAACTCGCCAAGTTACCGTAAAATTTATTCTGAAATGCTTGGTAAATATGGTACTTGCGAAGCAATTGTGGTAGATACCCGCTTTAATGGCGGTGGTTGGCTACACGACGATTTGGTGACATTATTAAGCGGGGAAGTTTACTCAACCCTATCTCCTCGAGGACAGGACTTTGGAACCGAGCCAATGAATAAATGGAAGAAACCATCAGCAGTTTTAATTAGTGAAAGTAACTATTCAGATGCTTGTGCTTTCCCTTATGCTTATCAAACCTTAAAAATTGGAAAATTGATTGGTATGCCTGTTCCTGGAACAATGACAGCAGTTTGGTGGGAAACCTTACAAGACAGAAGTCTATATTTTGGTATGCCAATGGTTGGTGTTAAAGATATGAAAGGAGATTATATCGAAAATCAGCAAATTGAACCAGATATTAGAGTAACCAACGATTACGAAAAGGTAATTGAAGGTAAAGATCAGCAACTTGAAAAAGCAGTTGAGCACTTATTAAACGAAATTGAAAAGAATTAGTCTGTGTAAATAAGATATCCTGTAAGGTACTATTCCTAAACCGAAAGTACCTGCAGGAAATCCCAATTACATGAAAGATATTTTGAGGCAGAGCTCAATATTCCTCATTTCACCTCAAATGATTTGGGCTTTGTCCTCTTTTTAAACAACAACAACAAATACCCCATTCCAATGAATTTTATTGGAAGTATTGTTTGTCTCTCCTTCCTTTTATCTCTTTGAGGCAAACAAAAAAAACCGAAGATCACATGTCAATTGGACATTGAGATTTTCGGTTTTTTTTCACATATTATATGCTATATGACCAATAATCAGACCTTTAACAGTAAAGGCTAAAAAAGCACATATAATATCTATCCAAGCTTCTCGAAGGTCCATCAATAATAATCGCCGAATAATTTTTAATTCTTTTTTACATACTTATTTTTATAAAAGGGTTACTTTTAAATAATTGGTATTCTTTATTGTACTGTAGTACCAATTTCTTCAAAAAAAAAATAGAAAGTTAAGTCATGAATTTAAACAAAGAACTTCCTAAACTGGTTAAAGAAGGAGTTATTTCGCAAGAAGTATCTGATTCCATTTTTAATTATTACCAAAAAGAAAAAACTCCTGATCAAAGCAGACTAATGCTTGTTTTTGGAGTAATTGGTGCCATTCTGGTTGGACTTGGAATTATTCTGATTATCGCACACAATTGGGATGATTTTTTAAGACCCCTAAAAACAGGATTTGCTTTACTTCCACTAATAATTGGACAACTAGCTTGTGGATATACAATTTTAAGAAAAAAAGAATCACCTGCATGGCGAGAAGCAAGTACTAGTTTTCTCTTTTTCGCTATTGGTTCCTGTATTTCTCTTATCAGTCAGATTTATAATATTCCAGGTGAAATGGGATCCTTCCTATTTTTATGGATGATCTTGTTTCTTCCCATACCATTTGTTATGAAATCTTCAGTAGGTTCATTACTATTCCTTATTGGTAGTTCTTTTTATGCCCTTAACGTAGGATATTGGGAATTCCCAGATACTCCACCCTATTGGTATCTATTTTTTATTGCCGTAACATTAATATTCTACCTGCAACTAAAAAAACAAAAACCAGAAAGCAATGCCCTTGTATTTCACAATTGGTTAATTCCATTATCATTAACCATCTGTCTTGGAAGCTTTTCTATTCATCATGAAGAGATACTATTTTTGGCTTACATGAGTATGTTTGCTATTTTCACTCAAATTGGAAATACAGAATCACTAGTAAATCAACCTGCCAGAAACAATGCTTTTCGAATAATTGGCTGGCTAGGTAGTGTTACAATTTTGCTAATTCTTAGTTTCGATGCAGTTTGGGAAGACTTTAGAAGAGAAATATATCAATACTCCGAACTAATTACAGCACCCGAAGTTTACACTACCCTCTTAGTTTCAATTGCAGCAATTTTTCTAGCTTACCGGGCTTTTGCAAAGAACAAACTACGAATAAATGAAATCTTATTTTTCGTTTTACTATTGATATACATTCTAAGTTCACACTCTTCTTTTGCTTTTGTTCTGGTTAATCTACTCTTATTCACTTTTGGTCTGTTAACGATTATCTCTGGTACCAATCAACGAAGTTTAATGCTTATGAACTCTGGCTTACTAATAATAACTGCATTAATTATTTGTCGTTTTTTCGATACAGATTTAAGCTTTGTGATAAGAGGTGTTCTTTTCCTATCCATCGGATTTGGCTTCTTTATTGCCAATTATCAACTACTAAAAAAGAAGAAATAACATGTATAAAAAATACGTATTCCCCATATTTATACTCATTGCTTTTATTCAATTGGCTATTCCTGTTAAAAGCATTTACGATCAGGAGCAAATTCTTGCTCATAGTAAGGAATTTAAGTTTCGAACTGCTCCGGTAGATCCCAACGATCCTTTTCGAGGAAAATACGTCGCTCTCCGCTTTAAAGAGAATACCATAAATGTAGCTCCCTACGAAAAATGGAAACAAGGTGATAAAATATATGCTCACATCGATGAAGACAAAAGTGGATTTGCTCAGCTTACCTATGCTTCGAAAACAGAACCAACTAGACACAAACATTATATTGTAGCTAAAATTCAAAGAGTAAAAACTTCTATGGATAAAAAAAACAATATCACCAATATTGAGATCTCCATTCAATATCCTTTTGATCGCTTTTACATGGAAGAATCGAAAGCAAAAGCCGCCGAAGATCTTTATAGGAAATCAACCGCTGACCAAAAGAAAATCACTTATGCATTGGTGAATGTGAAAAAGGGAAAAGCCACTCTTAAAGATGTAATGATTGATGGAGTTTCTATTCAAAAGTTAGTTGAGATGACAAATCAAAACTAATACTTACACCTGAATTTTCAATTATTTTTTGAATAGCACTAAGTCACTATTTATAATACCTAATGACACCTAATAGTCTCTTTATTTAGATTTTAATTAATATTTTTATTCATAATATTTGGTTGTCTTATTTTTTATTTGTTAACTTTAATAGTGATTATAGACTGTAATCATTTTATTTACTTATAAAAAAATCATCCTATGAGTATTGAAAATAAAGTTAAGATCGTATTAACCGACGAACAAAAAGCTACCATCGATGCAGCTTTAAAATCTTTAAAAGACACATTAGGTCCTGTACTAATCAGTTTAACTCCCGACGAGAAAAAGTCCATGCTTATTCTGGGTGATAAAACACTAAGTTTTGTCAATAAAAACTTAATGTATTCAATTCAGAACCCAGAGTTTATTCCGAGTTACTTAAATCAAAATGATTGGAGTGTTGATATGCAAGCCTGGAACGATTTAGCTCCTATTAATTCTCAATTAAAAGAATTGAACAGCTTACTTAACGATACTATTGCACTTTGCGGAAACGAGGCTTATCGTCAAGCGCTCACCTATTACAACAACGTGAAGCAAGCGGCTAAAGATAACGTTCCAAGTGCCAAACCAATCTACGAAGAACTAAAGCAACAGTATCCAAACCACAAAAAGAATAAAGAAATTGTTGAATAGGTATTCATATCTATTGTTTTAGTCCCCCTAAAAGTACTAGTCACACTTTTTAGGGGGATTTTTTCCCTTTAGGATATATTCAACCCCAAGAGGTATCTTTTTAACCCCAACTAGTACCTATAAAAGATCTTCGAGGATGTTTTTCACATCCTCAAGGATCTATTTTTGGTCCTTTGAGATATTTTGGATATCCTCGAAGATGTAATTTTGGTCTTTCAAGATGTATTCCACATCCTCGAGGATCTCTTTTAACTCCTTGAAGAAATAGTTTTGGTCCTTCGGGATGTAACCTAACTACTAAGAGATCTTAAGTTGGTACTAGTAGATCAAATTTTTATACTTAAGGATATTTTCCTGTAATTTCAGAGCAATATGGAAGGAGGTTTCATTACCCAGACTCTCCCCATTTAAGAAAAATAACTATTTCGAAATAAAGATCATTTAGTAATGCTTGCCATATTTTTCTCAATATATTTTTTATAATTACTGTTCTTACGTATATTTATTATATTAATCTTTAAAATCCCTATAAATCAAGAAGAAAATGACATTTACCGCCAATATTATCTTTCATTATGGATAATTTACCTTAACAATTAGACTGATTTTTAACCAAACAAATACACTATTATTTAACCTTTAATAAATACCCCTATGCACAAAGATTATTTAAGCCTGATAAATGGCAAATCGAATCTATGGAAAAGGTTAATGTTAGATTATCCAGCCAAACTTGAAAAAGAATTAACAGAGGAAGATAAAGAATTACAAGTTTTTCTTTTCTATGGAGTAATGGCTTTGGATACTTGCTTTGATCCAGCGGGAGAAGAAAAACTTTTCGATCTGGATATCTATCAATTAGATTCTATATATGTAATTCTAGCATACAACAATATGGTTGAATCCTTACTATGTTTTTATTTTTTAGACCATGGTTATCATCCCAATCTGGTAAAGAGGTTTTGTGAAATAAGAAGCAATTTATTTCAAGAAAGTGGCATCGAAGAATCCATTCATGATTTATATAAAGAAGCTTCAAGCATGGCAACCATAACCAGAGAGTGTTTCTTAAGTTTTGTCAGCTATTTCAACATACCTGAAACAAAGGAAAACGCTTTACAATTGTATTGTATTCTTCAAACTTTTTACAAGCAAATTAAATTGGGACTTAGAAAAGATGACAAGAGTTCAACCCAAGATCTATCTCTGCTAAAGCAAGGATATGAACTGGATAACAAATCATCTTGCTAAAATAAGAATATAAAAAAAGACCTACCCGAAATTAATCGAGCAGGTCTTTTCATCTATAAATAGTGGTTAACCCTATGCTATTTGTTCAATTGCTCGGTAAGCTTTTTAATGATTTGCTTTGCATCACCTACGATACCCAAATCAGCCACCTGAAAAATTGGTGCAGCTTTGTCTTTATTAACTGCAATAATTAAATCAGAATCTTCCATACCTGCAACGTGCTGAATGGCTCCTGAGATACCGAATGCGAAATACAAGTCGGGACGAACTGTTTTACCTGTCTGACCCACCTGACGGTCGTGACCAATGTAACCTGCATCAACCATAGCACGAGAAGCAGAAACCTCTGCGTCTAATGTTTCAGCCAATCCGTCCATTGCTTCAAAACCTTCTTTGTTTCCAATACCACGACCACCAGAAACCAAAATTCTCGCTTCCGTAATATCGATCAAATCTGTTTCTTCTTTTACAGTTTCGATCAACTTTACTTTAAATTTAGCAGAGTTGAATTTCACTTCGTAGTTTACAATGTCTCCAGTACGATTTTCATCAGCGTCCATTGCAAACAATACACCCGGACGAACAGTACCCATTTGAGGACGGTGGTTCTTACAAACGATAGTAGCCATTAGGTTACCACCGAAAGCAGGACGAGTCATTAACATTTCGCCTTTTTCACCAATCTCAATCTTAGTACAGTCAGCAGTTAAACCAGTAGCTGCACGAGCCGATACTCTAGGTCCTAAATCACGACCTAAAGTAGTAGCACCAATCAACATCGATTCTGGTTTTCTCTCTTCAATAATCTGGCAAATTGCCTGTGTATACGGTTCTGTAGTGTACTCTTTCAATTCAGGAGCATCAACAACAATTACCTCATCGGCACCACGAGCAATTAAGCTCTGAGCTTGATCAGCAATTCCGTGTCCCAATAACATTGCATACACTTTGTCGTTCAACTCATCAGCTAATTTTCTAGCCTGTCCTAACAACTCTAAAGCTACATTTTGAATAACACCTTCACGTTGTTCAATGAAAACGTATATACCTTTGTAATCTTCTAAATTCATGGCTATATATTAGTTTAGAATGAATTTCTCTTTTAACTTCTTGATGATGATTCCTACTGCCTCATCAGTCTCTACCTCATAAAGTTCTCCTGCTGGTTTTAAACCACGAGCAAATGCTTTGTGTACACTTGTTGGAGATCCTTTTAAACCAAGATCTTTCTCATCAACTTCAATTTCGTTGAATCCCCAAACCTCAACTTCTTTCTGGTAAGCATCAACAATACCACCAACATTCATGTAACGTGGGTTATTAGCCGATGAAAGAACAGTTACCACACAAGGTGCTTCCACCTCTAGCATTTGGTATCCTTCTTCGATATGACGTCTCATAGTGAAAGTCTTATCTCCGTCGAATTTCAAATCTTCAAGGTAAGATACCTGTGGTAAATCAAGGTGCTCAGCAATCTGAGGACCTACCTGAGCAGTATCACCATCAATTGCCTGACGACCAGTGATCAAAAGATCAAAATCGATCTTTCTTAATGCACCAGCCAAAGCGTGTGAAGTTGCCAAAGTATCTGCTCCGGCAAATTTTCTATCTGTTAAATGGATTGCACGATCAACTCCCATTGCAAACGCCTCACGAAGAATTAAATCAGCCTGAGGAGGTCCCATGGTAATTACTGTAACGTGTGCTCCTTTTTCATCTTTTAATTGAAGTGCCATTTCCAAACCACTTTTATCATCAGGGTTCATGATACTTGGCACACCATCACGGATTAAAGTACCCGTTTTTGGATCTATCTTAATTTCGGTTGTATCCGGTACCTGCTTAATACAGACAACTATTTTCATTTCTTTTGATTTTATTGAAACAGTACGGACACGACATGTCATGTCCCTACACATATTAAATCCTTACTTCAACATGTTAGCTGAAATCACCATTTTCTGAACTTCAGAAGTTCCTTCATAGATCTCAGTGATCTTTGCATCACGCATCATACGCTCAACAGGATATTCTCTTGTATATCCGTATCCACCATGAAGCTGAACTGCTTTGTTGGTAACTTCCATTGCTGTTTCAGCAGCATAAAGTTTACACATTGCAGCATCAACAGAATAAGGTTGTTTTGCATCTTTTTTATAAGCTGCTTTACGAACTAACATACGAGAAGCTTCAGTCTTGGTATTCATATCAGCCAACTGGAATTGGGTGTTCTGGAAACCAGAAATCGGACGACCGAACTGCTTTCTTTCTTTCACATATTTCACAGTTTCGTTGATAGCTCCCTGAGCAATACCCAAAGCCTGAGCAGCAATACCAATACGACCACCATCTAAAGTTTTCATAGCGATACCAAAACCTTTGTTCAATTTTCCTAACATGTTCTCTTTTGGAAGAACTACGTTTTCGAAAATCAACTCACAAGTTGCCGATCCACGGATACCCATTTTCTTCTCTTTTTTACCGATAGAGAAACCTGGAGTTCCTTTTTCAATAATAAAAGCAGTAATACCACGAGTACCTTTCGACTTGTCAGTCATTGCTAAAATCACATAAACGTGAGCAAATTCTGCATTGGTAATAAAAATCTTACTACCATTAATGATATAATTATCACCGTCTTCAACCGCAGTTGTCTGCTGACCTGCAGCATCGGTTCCGGCGTTAGGTTCAGTTAAACCAAAAGCACCAATCCACTCACCTGAAGCCAATTTAGGAAGGTATTTCTGCTTTTGAGCTTCGGTACCATTCTCCATAATTGGAGCAGCACACAATGAAGTATGAGCAGATACGATAACTCCTGTCGTTGCACAAACAGCTGATAATTCTTCAACAGCCATAGAGTACATTACGTTGTTACCACCAGCACCACCATATTGCTTAGGAATTGGAATCCCCATAATTCCAATCTTAGCCATTTTCTCTACTGTTTCGATAGGAAAACGCTCCTGCTCATCAACCTCAGCAGCCAAAGGCTTCACTTCTCTCTCAGCAAAATCTTTAATCATTTGCTGAAATAACACTTGTTCTTTTGTTAAGCTAAAATCCATATTTTTTATTAGATGTTAGTTGACAAAACACAGTACACCTCTAAACTCATTACAAAAAGCCCCTAAAACCGAGGCTTTGAAATAAGACATTAAAACTACTGCGTTCTACCTACTCAGTACTAATTACACGTTTTTCAAAATAATTGCAGTACCCATACCACCACCGATACAAAGTGAAGCCAAACCATACTCTTTACCAGTACGCTTCATTTCGTGAATCAAACTTACAGCGATACGAGTTCCTGAAGCACCAATTGGATGACCCAAAGCAATAGCTCCACCGTTTACATTGCATCTCTCTTTAAAGAAATCAGCATCTACAGCGTGATCTTCGCACAATTGCTTCACAACTCCTAATGATTGAGCAGCAAAAGCTTCGTTCAATTCAAGCACTTCCATCTGCTCTAATTTCATATCAGCTTTCTTCAATACACTAGCAACAGCAGGAACTGGTCCCATACCCATGATTGCAGGATCAACACCACCTTGACCGGTAGCTACGATTTCTGCCAATGGAGTTAAACCATGCTCTTTAACTGCCTCTTCAGATGCAACCAAAACAAAAGCTGCACCATCGTTAATACCCGATGCATTACCAGCAGTTACCGTTCCGTCTTTCTTAAAAGCAGGACGTAAACCTCCTAGTTTTTCTTCGCTGGTTCTTTTATTGATGAATTCATCTGCGTCAAAAACGATTGTTTCTCTGCGAGATTTGATCTCAACAGGAACAATTTCATTTTTAAATTTTCCATTCTCTTGAGCCGCTGCAGCTTTTTGCTGAGAACCAAATGCAAATGCATCCTGCTCTTCGCGAGTCAAGCTATATTTATCAGCAATATTTTCTGCTGTAATACCCATGTGATATCCTTCGAAAGCATCAGTTAAACCATCAAAAACCATATGGTCAACAGCTTTCAAATCCATCATTTTGTGTCCGCCACGAACTGCTCCTGGCATAACGAAACCAGAGTTCGACATGTTTTCTGTACCTCCGGCAAGAATCATGTTTGCTTCTCCTGACTTAATGTTTGCATAAGCAAGATTGATCGTCTTCATACCAGAACCACAAATCATGTTGATTCCATAAGCAGGAACTTCCTGAGGAATACCCGCTTTGATAGAAGCCTGACGAGCAACACCCTGACCTTGACCAGCCGAAAGAATATTACCTACAACAACCTCATCTAATTTAGCTGCATCAATACCAGTTTCTGCAACGATGTTATTCATTACTGTTGCCGCCAAATCTGCAGCTTTAACAGGAGTTAATGTTCCCAAAAATTTTCCGATTGCAGTACGTTTTGCTGCAACAATATATACTTTGCTCATTTTTGTTTATTTTATGATTTTGGCAAGGACACGACATGTCGTGTCCTTACTTACGCATTTCAATTAAATCCTCGGCAATAATCAGTTTAGCATCGGTAGCTTCCTGAATTTGTTCCAAAGTAAACATTGGATTGAATTCTTTCAACAAGATACCTTCAGGAACGATCTCCATTACACCCATTTCTGTGATAATCATATCAACCTGACCTGCGGCTGTTAAAGGAAGATTACAATCGGTCATAATCTTGTGGTTACCACGAGCAGTATGTTCCATTGCAAGAATCACACGCTTGGCACCAACGATCAAATCCATTGCTCCACCCATTCCAGGAGTCTTTTTTCCAGGAATAATCCAGTTGGCAAGATTTCCTTTTTCATCAACCTGCAATGCACCAAGGAAAGTAACATCTACATGACCTCCTCTAATGATTCCAAAAGAAACAGAACTATCGAAACTGCTTGCACCTTCTTTGCAAGTAATGTATCCACCACCAGCATTAATAAAGTCAGGATCTTCTTCTCCTTCAGCAGGAGCAGCACCCATACCAAGCATTCCGTTTTCTGATTGTAGAATCACATTTACATCAGCTGATACATAGTTAGGGATAATTGTAGGCAAACCAATTCCTAGATTCACCACATCTCCGTTGTTTAATTCGAGAGCAGATCTTTTAGCAATCACCTCTCTGATTTCTTTTTTATCCATTTGAGATTTATTTAGATGTGAGATATGAGTTTTTACTCTCATATCTCAATGCTTTATTTATGCATTTAATCTTCTGTTTAATTCCTGAGCAGCATATGATGCTACATCATCAGCATATTTGTTCATACCAAAACCTGCATCGTAACCAAGTTCCTTAGCAAGTTCGTGAGAGATACGTGGCCCACCACAAATCAAGATTACCTTATCGCGTAATCCTTCAGCTTCCATCAACTCAACCAATTCAGTTAAGTTTTTAATGTGAACATCTTTTTGAGTTACCGTTTGTGATACCAAAAGAACATCAGCTTCAAACTCGATAGCTTTCGCAATAAATTCTTCATTTGGTACCTGGCTACCCATGTTCAAGGCTTCCATCATTTCATATCTTTCCAAGCCATAGTGACCTGCAAAACCTTTCATATTCATAATTGCATCGATACCTACTGTATGTGCATCGGTACCAGTACTAGCACCCAAGACACGAATAGGACGACCAATGTTTTCTTTTACGAAATCATCAGTTTCGTGCATATCCATAGTAGTTGATTCTACCTTTGGAACATCAATTACCGTGTAATCAACAGTGTGAGTACAGTTTCCATAGCAATTGAAAAAAGTAAATCCTTCCATCAATTCCTGAACCATAACAACCTGAGGATTTTCAAAACCCATTTTGCGCATCATCTGCTTGGCTGCTTCAATAGCTTCTTCGCCTTTGGCAACAGGAAGAGTAAAACTAACCTGAGTTTTACCATCATTCATGGTATCACCGTAAGGTTTGATCTTGGTAAGATCTAACGTTTTATCAAAATCGTTGGAATCAGTTGAATAAAGACCTCCACTCATTTTATTGTCTCCTTCTATATTTAGTCCCGTAGTTATCGGGATGAAATGTCAATTAATTTATTTCTTATGCAATATTTCAATGAAAGGATTGAAGTAGTTGCTTCCTTTTTCCACAACACCATCTAAACCTTTACCACCATCCATTGGGCGCTTGATATCAGCGAAAATTCCTTTTTCAAGGGCAGTAAACAATCCTTCTTTCTCGATTTTTTCAACCAATTCAGTTGCATCATCAAGAACCTTAGCAGCTCTCTTACGAATAATACCACCTTCTTTGAATTCCATTTCGTCGCCAATACTCTTCATGTTGTTAAAGATGTACTTGGCATTCTCAATAGAAAGATATCTGTCTGACATGAAAGGAGTATGAATAGCTTCGGTTAACATACCAAGCAATTGAATTCCTTGTCCTGTCCAGATTGAAATTTGATTGAATAATGCATCCTGAACATTTCCTTTGAAAATGTTACCTGTCATAAATTTTGTTGGAGGCATATATTTTAATGGAGCCTTAGGGAAAATCTCTCTAATCATTTGAGCTTGACCAAGCTCGAAAAGGAAACCATTTTCCAAGTCAGGAGTCATCTCAAAAGCGTGACCTAATCCCATTTGTTCTTCAGGTAAACCTGCTACCACAGCTAACTGCTCGTTAATAAAATCAGAAGCCAATACAGTATGAGCCTCATCAAAAGCATCAGCAGTAGTTAGGTAGTTATCTTCTCCGGTGTTGATGATAACACCAGCAAATCCATTTAATAATCTTGAGAAGTACTGGTCAACAATGGTACGTTGCATGTTGATATCACGGAAAAGAATACCGTACAATGCATCGTTCAACATTACGTCCAATCCTTCAATTGCTCCCATAGCAGCAATTTCTGGCATACATAGACCCGAACAGTAATTACACAAACGAACGTATTTACCTTCTTCTTCGCCAACCTTATCCAAGGCTGTACGCATAATGCGGAAGTTTTCCTGAGTAGCAACGGTTCCACCAAAACCTTCAGTAGTTGCTCCGTAAGGAACATAGTCAAGCAAACTCTGACCAGTAGTACGAATTACAGCAATAATATCAGCACCCTGACGAGCTGCAGCTTCAGCCTGAACAACATCTTCGTAGATGTTACCAGTTGCTACAATCACGTATAAATAAGGCTTTGGACCTTCACCAATCGTATCAATATAATTGTCTCTTTTGGCTTTGCGATCTCTGATCACCTGAATGCTCTTCTCAACAAAAGGTTGCATTGCGTTCTGAATTTCTTCAGCAGTATGAACAGGAAGTGTAGTAATATCCAATTCACCAGCAGCAATCTTTTCAGCAATTTGCTGTGGGTTCAATCCTGTCTCTATAACAGCATTTCCTAAAAAGAACATTACACCTTCACTCAATACTCCTTTGTCCTTTAATTCATCAACCACAACGTTCGGAAGTGGCACTTCGTTGTTATCAACTCCGTCGATTCCTAAAAGACGACACAAAGTACGCTCAACAGCAACGGTTGAGTAGTTGTCTACGAATTTCTGAACATCGTCTGCAATTCGCTTCGACACCTCTTTGGCGTGTCCAACTTTTTCAAAGTCAAGACCTAGTTTACTCCTTTGCATATTCAATTTATCCATTATTAAATTTCTTCCTTACTAGCTTTTTTATTCAATTGGTTTTGTGCTCCTTCTACAATCTCATTATTGATTCCCAATAAAGAAGCAATTCGAAGTGCTTCGTGAGGAACTTCCCCTGTATTGTCCTCAACCAACGAATAATCCATATAACTGTTTATATTCTTTTGGGTAATGATTTTATCACCCAAATCCTTATCCAGACCTTTCACCCGTAGTTTTCTGAAATAAGAATTTAATCCACTGTAATGAGTGGTAATAACACTTCTGATATTGTTTTGATAGAAAATATCTGCTACAGCGTTCACTATTGCCAATCCTTCTACCGGATTTGTTGTTCTTGCCAACTCATCTACCAAAATCAACACATTGCTATGTTCTTTCGATTCTTCAACCATCTTGCTCACATTCATCATTTCTGATGCGAAAGATGATAAGCCATTCAATTCTGATTGCTCATCGCCCACAGAAAGCAGGATTTGATCGACCAATGAAATTTGAGCCGATGCAGCCGGAACATAAAATCCAAATTGACACAGATACTGACAAAGAGCCAATGTTTTTAACACAACGGTTTTGCCTGCCATATTCGCACCTGTAATCAAACAAACAGATTTTTGAAGTTCAATTTCAATTGCTTGATATTGCTTCTTCTGTTTCTCCAGTTCATTTTTAATAAAAGGGTTGAACATCCCTTTGTAACTGGTATCAACCTTTGTTAATTGTGGCTGAACTAAATTCAATTGAACTGCCTGCATTGCCTTTGCAATCAACAAATCCAAATGTGCAAGTTTCTTTATCGCAACAGCCAAATCGCTTGCAAAGCTTCGGATCTTGGTACAGATCTCTTCACGAACTTTCGACTCAATTTCCTGAGCTTTGCAGAACAAGTCTTCTAACTTCTCTTCTGAATCTCCGTTCGCTGATTTGCCAATCTTTAATTTCTTTCTTGCTTCAGCCAATTCCAATGAATAATCATCGTAAATGTAAAAAGATGGAATCCCTGTATTTTGAGGATCAAGAATCTTAACTAAACCACTTAGGTTTGGCAATTCAATCACCACCTGTTTTAATTCCTTTTGCAGGTTTAAAATCCCCTGACAATTCATTGCAAAAGATTTAATCTCGAACAATTCAACATCATCCAAAACCAAGCTAGCTTTCAAATTGTCAACGCTACCACGAATTTCTTTCAAATGAGAAAGTTTGTTCTGAATATCTGAAATTACTTTTTCATTAGCATTAACGCCTTGAACAACTTGTTCAAGTAATTTATGTTCAATATTCAGTTCGGTCTCAGAACAAAACATATCAGTATCCAACAGGAATCTTTTTCCCATTGGAGATTTCAAATCCAACTCTTCAGCCAGATATTGCAATCCTTTTATTTCTGATATTGCTTTACGAAACTGCATTCTCAATTTTTTTTACATCGTAAACCGGCACTTGTAATTTTGTTTCCAAAGCCAGTTTTAATTCATCTGAATTTAATCTGTAACCATCGGGCGAAACCGGATTAATGGTTATCGCCAACAAATTGGTTTTATCTAACACCTGAACTCTACCACCTCTTTTTATAAAGGCATAATAGGTTTCAGGATTTGCAAAGACTCTTGTAAAATCTCTGATGATTAATCTTATTTTATTAACCTGCTTTTGATTTTTCAGGAAATCTAAAAACTGATCGGTTATTGCTCCACTCACAAAAAAATCGGTTCCAAACTGAAAAAGCTGGTCTTTTTTATTTTTGATCATTAATACAGAAGCAATACCTGTATCTCTTATTTCTCCTGCCTCATCAATAGCCCAAATACCTTTTTCAATTCCTCTAAGTTTGGTTTTCAATTCCAAATCGATTTCTGGTAACTGAATCAAATCAAACACATACTGTGTTTTGAACACCAATTGAGGAATATTTGCTGATAAAGCTGCACCTGTTGCCAATATCATGGCTTCAGTTACTGCAGGCGATCCCAAACTCTTACGCGACAATGCTCCATCAACAATAGTAAGATCAACACCTTTTGTTTTTAAATCAGCAATTAACCTGATAATTTCACTGTTGTTAGCTGGTCCTGATAACATCACTTTTCCTGAATGAATTGTTTTTGCTGTTACCAATCGTCCTAAGCTAGTCGATTGAGAAGAAACATCAATTACTTCTGAAAACAATCTGCGTTTCGCATAATGAATTTCCGAAGTCACGAACATCATTCCTTCACTCAATTCAATTTCAGGCTTGTGTGTATGTGTGACTTGATCACGGTTTTCACCGTCGATACCAATAGAAGTCAAAGCAATTTGTTTATGGCTGTCCCTTAATCGGGACAGCACATAATTCAAACACTCGGTTTTCCCGGTATTCTTTTCAAGTCCTACAATAGAAAGACTTCTATATTTTTCTATGTCCTTAAGAAAGGGCATCAGTCTTTTTATTTCTTTCTTTTCTTGCCAAGTGATCAGGCTCGATAGATAATTTCTCACCATTCAACAATGAAGCAACACCTTCGTGTTTTTCATTCATTGTACAATCAGGACAAGTACAGTTATTATCGTAATGCTTAGGCTCGGTATAAGTTGTAATTACACCTTCGAAGTTTCTCAAAACCACTTTACCTGGACTTTGTGAAACAACATACTGAGGCATAACCGGAGTTTTACCTCCTCCACCTGGAGCATCAACCACGAACGTTGGAACTGCAAAACCAGAAGTATGACCACGTAAGTTCTCGATGATCTCGATACCTTTTGAAACCGGAGTTCTAAAATGCTCAAGTCCCATTGAAAGGTCACATTGATAGATATAGTAAGGACGAACACGGTTCAATACCAAGTTGTGCATCAACTTTTTCATGATATGAACACAGTCGTTAACACCTTTTAATAATACTGACTGATTTCCTAAAGGTACACCTGCATTAGCCAAACGAGCCAAAGCAACTTTTGCTTCTTCAGTAATCTCGTCAGAGTGATTGAAGTGAGTATTCAACCAAACTGGGTGATATTTTTTTAACATATTCACCAAGTTATCAGTGATACGCTGTGGCAATACAACCGGAGTACGGCTACCAATACGAATAATCTCAACGTGAGGAATATCTCTCAATCGGCTAATGATATATTCTAATTTATCATCACTGATCAATAAAGCATCACCACCAGAAAGAACAACGTCACGAACCTGAGGTGTGTTAGCAATGTACTCAATAGCTTTCTCGATATTATCCTGTGGTGTTGAGGCATCAGACTGACCGGCAAAACGACGGCGAGTACAATGACGACAATACATAGAACACATATCAGTAATCAAGAACAATACACGATCCGGATAACGGTGCGTTAATCCAGGAACAGGAGAATCCTCATCCTCGTGCAATGGATCCAATAAGTCAGCATCTGCTTGATGTACCTCTGCTGCCGTAGGAATCGCCTGCTTACGAACAGGACAGTTTGCATTTTCAGGATCGATCAATGTCAAATAGTATGGTGTAATTGCCATACGCAAAGTTGCCAATGATTTCTTAACTCCTTCTTCCTCTTCCGCTGTTAGGTGAATATATTTTTTTAACTGATCTATAGTTTCAATACGGTTTCTCACCTGCCATTTCCAATCGTTCCACTGAATGTCAGTTACCTCTGGAAATAATTCTTTTCTTCTGTTGTTAGTAACCATTACACGTATAGTTTTTCGAACAATTCTCTAATTCCTTCTGATTTTCTAATAATATCTAAAGTTAGGTCGGCATGTCCAATTGCATATCCGTTACCTACAATCATGTCAACATCTTTACCAACACCTTCAGCTCCTAAAGCTGCTTTGGTAAATGAAGTTGCCATAGAGAAGAAATAAACGCATCCTCTATCTTTTGTTATCAAAATTGATGACATTTCAGTAGAAGCTACATTTACGTTATTGATTACAACATCGCATCCGTCTTCACCAGTAATTTCCGTTACTCTATTGTAAACATCCATTACATCAGTAGCATCACCAATTAGTACTTCGTGAGCCAAACCAAGATCCAAAATACGCTTCGCATTCTCTTCAGAGTATTCTACAACAATTACTTTTCCTTTTGGTCCAACTTTTTCCATTGCCTGGTAGCAGCAAAGAACACCTGATTTACCACCTCCACCGATGATACAAACAGTGTCGCCTTCTTTTACCAATCGATCAACCTGAGCAGGAGCACCAGCAACATCAAGAGCTGCCAAAGCCAATTTTTCAGGAATATCAGTAGGAAGAACTGCATACAAACCACTTTCAAACAAGATTGCTTCTGCATCAACATCAACCTGATCGTTTGATGTATTGATGTTTTTAATCTTATTAATTTTCAAAGGAGTTAATGATAAAGAAACCAAAGTTGCAATCTTATCACCCACTTTTAAATCCTGATTTGGAAAGTTAGGACCAACTTCTTTGATGGTACCAATCAACATTCCACCAGAACCAGTAACAGGATTTTGCATTTTACCTCTTTCGCCAACAATTGAAAGAATCATTTCTTCCATTTTAGCAGTATCAGCATCGCAAGCACCTTTAATCTGAGTAAAACTTGCTGAGTCAATATTCAAAGTTTGAACATCAATCAACAATTCGTTGTCGTAAATCGACATTGTATTATCCAACTTTTGAGCTGGCTGTGGAAGAGTCCCTTTTGGTTCAAGTACTCTATGAGTTCCGTATTTATTTCCTTTATTCATTTTCTATATAGATATGAGATAATAGATTTGAGATGTAAGATCTCTTTTCCTTATCTGATCTTATTTTTGTTTTAATCCTAAAATTTCTCTTGCCTCAGCAGGATTAGCAATCTCGCGACCCAATTCTTTAGCCAAACGAACTACTTTCTCTACCAACTGACCATTTGATTCTGCTACAACACCTCTTGCGATCATAGTATTATCTTCGAATCCTACACGAACGTGACCACCATCGATAATAGCAGCTGTTGCCAATGGGAATTCGAAACGACCAATACCTGCAACAGTATAAGTTGCATCAGCAGGAATACTCTCTCTTAAGAATACAAAATCACGAAGAGTACCAGAAATTCCTCCATTCACTCCCATTACAAAATCAAAATGCATAGGAGATTTAATGAATCCTTTTTTGTGCAAACGAAGAGCCATGTCAATCATAGATTTATCAAACACTTCTAATTCAGGTTTGATATCTCTTTCGATCATCTTTTCACCAAAGTATTTGATGGTATTTTCGGTATTTTCGAAAATCTCATCTCCACCAAAATTCAAGGTTCCGCAATCTAAAGTTGCCATTTCAGGATTCAACTCTGTTGGCTGTAATCTTTCATCATTGGTCATTCCAACAGCACCACCAGTTGATGGTTGAATAATTACATCAGGATATTTAGCATGGATTGCATCCATTACTGCCTTAAAACGATCTTTATCTTGAGTTGGTGTTCCATCATCTTCACGAACATGAAGGTGAATAATACTTGCACCAGCTTCGTAAGCTAAACCAGCTTCACGAACACATTCTTCAATAGTATAAGGAACATTTGGGTTATGCTCTTTGGTAACTTCGGCGCCGCTAATAGCAGCTGTGATGATCAATTTTTCCATGCTTCTATTTATTTACGTTGACTAGCTTTAGGTGTAACACATGTTCCTGTTGCTCTACAAACAACAACTGGTTCTTCAAGAAAATCAGCAGCTGACTCTGAAATATCAGTTCTAGGAATAATCACTTTACGAGCTTCGAAAGTCATTTTTCGGCTTGAGTTTCCTTCTTTTACAATTTCCCCAACTGCTTCGATGTAATCACCTGCAAATACCGGAGCCAAGAATTCAACATTTTCGTATCCGGCGAATAAGCCTTCATCACCATCGCGACGGATCAACAACTCAGTTGCTACATCACCAAATAACTGAAGCATTTTAGCACCATCAACAAGATTTCCACCATAATGAGCGTCATGAGAACTCATACGCATTCTAATCATTGCCTTTTCCATTTGTCTATATTAGTTTAGTTGTTTACAATAAAATCTACGAAAATCGAAGGAGTTTTTATTTCTTCAGGACGAAGAACTCCAGCCTCAACCATTTCCTGGGTTTCAACAATTACAAGATCTGCAGCTGCTGCCATCAAAGGATTAAAATTTTGAGTTGTTCCTTTATAAATAAGGTTCCCCATAGCATCACTTTTACTAGCTCCAATTAAAGCTACGTCAGCTCGCAATGGCTTCTCCAACAAAAATTCTTTACCATCAACAGTAATAATTTCTTTTCCTTCGGCAACCATTGTTCCCAAACCTGTTGGAGTTAATACTCCACCCAAGCCATATCCACCCGAACGTACTCGTTCAGCCAAGGTTCCTTGTGGGCTAAATTCCACTTGAATTTCACCATTATTCATTTGCTCTATAGTAGCAGAATTAGTTCCGATATGAGATGTAATCACCTTATCCACTTGCTTATTCGCGATCAGCTTACCAAGACCTTTATCTGCAAAAGCAGTGTCGTTACAAATGATAGTTAAATTTTTAACACCGGATTCAACCACCCGATCAACAATATTATTTGCAGTTCCAACCGAAAGAAATCCTCCGATCATGATGGTCATTCCATCTTTAACTTTTGCTACTGCCTCTTCTATTGAGATTATCTTGTCCATTGAAAAAATTTTTACTGTTTTACTCCAACACCTCTGATTTAGATAAAATTAGAAGCTTTATACTTTATTTTCAAAAACAAAGATAACTGAATAATCGATTGATGAAAACGATTGCAAATATGTCTATTAAGACTGAATCTAAACATGACATCACTAGATTTCAACTTGCTTAAAATAATTCTAAATAGTCGTAAAAACGATCAATATTGAGTTAAAAACCCATAATCACGTGTGAATTTTTAAACATTTGGATTGGTTTTTATACTTTCTATGCAATTCACACGAAATATGAACCTGCTGCAAAACATACAATACAGAATCATTCTATACACATGTTATAGAACAGAACTACACAAACATAGTTTACTTGAATAGATTCCACACTTCTCCCCTGATTAAAAAAAAAAAAAAAAATGAACGTGCTTAATATTTCAATTAATAAACTCATTTTTTCAAAAGGTATTTGAAGCATTATCAAATTGTTATTCAACATATTTTAAGAACACATAAGCTCTCCTAATTTCATTATTTTTAAAGCTCATTAAATCAACCTTAACACACAATAAACAACCTAACAACACGCTTATGTATCGAATCTTATTACTGGCTTTTATTGCCATCCAATCACTTTCAATTCGTAATTCTTTGGGGCAAACCGATCCTATTGTTAAGAAAATAATTGAACTTGGGAAAACTGATAATCGAAGCATGCACCATCTTGACATTCTTAGTAATCGCTTCGGTGGCAGGTTAATTGGTTCAAACGCATATGACAACTCCGCAGAATGGGTCGCAAGTAAATTTACAGAATGGGGTATGGAAGTTATTATGGATGAAGCAGGAAGTATTCCTGTAGGATTTAACCGCGGACCTTGGTTTGGAAGAATGCTAGGTGGCAATAACATGCATCTTCATTTTGCAACCCCGTCCTATACATCTGGAACAAAAGGAGTCCAAAAGGGACATGTTGTTTTAGAACCGAAAACTCAACGTCAGTTTGACCGCATGAAAGGTAAATTAAAAGGTGCCTGGGTTCTTATTGGTGGTGAAAACAAAGGATGGCCTATTGATTATTCTGAAGATGCCGAAGAAAAAAGAGCAAAAATTCGAATCGAAAATGCAGCAATTGAGAAGAAAAATGACAGCATTAGGAGAATTAACTGGAAAAATAGACATGGTAAACAAGAAGAACTTATTCCACTAAATGAAAAACCTGCATTATTCTACAAACAAATGGTAGATGCAGGCATTTTAGGCATTATTCAATCTGCTAAACTTCCTATTGTCGCAATGTACGATCGTAAAAATCTAATGCAAATGACATTCGAAACTTTATCAGAAATTCCTGACATTAAACTTAATGAACATCAATTCAAAATCATAGCTCAAATGACAAAAGAGAGACAACGATTTGCGCTTGAATTTGATATTCGCAACCACTTTAGAATGGGACCAGTTAAATATCACAATGTAATTGGAGTAATACGTGGAAGCAAATATCCTGATGAGTATGTAATAATGGGCGGACACTTAGATGCATTCGATATTGCAACAGGTGGCGTTGATAATGGTTCGGGAGTTAGCCCTGCAATGGAAGCTGCTCGTTTGATAATGAAAGCTGGAGGAAAACCTAAGCGAACCATTCTTGTTTGCCTTTGGGCTGGAGAAGAATTTGGCTTACTTGGCTCAAAAAGTTGGATAAAAAGAAATGAAGATAAACTTGGCAATATAGCTAACATGTTCAATCGCGACAGTGGTCCTACGGCAACAACAAGCCTAAGTGTAACAGAGGCAATGTGGAGCGACATGCAGAAAATATGCAAACCACTTAAAACTATTAATCCTGACATTCCATTTACACTTAAAAAACGCAAATCAATAAAACAACCTAAAAAAGCATGGGGCACTGATAGCGGTCCATTTGCTGTAGCAGGTGTACCTACTATGGAATTTGGGAAAACAGATCATTTTGGATATGATTTTAGCTATCGAGAAATTTGGCATACCGAAAGAGATCTTTACAATATGAGTATTGCTGAATATCAAAAACACTCATCAATAGTAACCGCAGTAGTAATATATGGAATAGCAAACCTTAATCACCTCCTTTCCCGCGAAGGATATTACACAAAGGAAGAAACAGATGAAAAATTAACTGATAAATCTCCCAAGAAGAATTCTCTAAAAAGATAAAATATTTAAATCCGTAAATAAAAAACACCACAGCTTGAAACAATGTTTCAGCTATGGTGTTTTTACTTCATATATATATTTCTCTAAGAATTATAAATCTTAACTTGCCTTAATCCTAGTACGAATAAACAGATTAGTTTAACAAACTCCATCACAACATACATTATATGAACTGAACTTTTTTCAGGTTGCATTCCTTGCATGATCAATTGTGCATGTTCATTCAATTCGGGCAATAAATAACCCGATTGCGCTACAATAAAAGTGAAAATGGTTAAAGCACTTACCACAACAACTCTGTCTGTGTAATGAATAAATACATACACAAGCATAATTGCTGTAAAAATACGCTCAACAAAATTTAGCGCTCCAAACACATGCATTCCTACATCCAATCCTGTCGGAACGTCTAATGATTCAGCACGAAATTTAATCCATGCTTCCATAAAACTAATGGCAAGTATAAATCCTACCCAGATAAACGTGATAACAAATCCGTATTTTATAAATCTACTCATATTACTCTTTTTATTTTGAATCATTAAAAATAGGAAAAGATAAATTAGCTCACTACTCTTTTTCCTCTAATCTTAAAAAATTCAAGCTGACTTGACATTAATTGACCGATAAGATTAAATTTGCACCAAAGAGTTCTTACACATGACAATCAATAAACTATTTTCAAAGATCACTCTAAAAAGTGATATACTCCATATTCTAATACTTGCAATTGCTTTTGCATTTGTCTACAGCACAATATTCGATAGTAAAATAGATACCAATGGAGACAATGCCGGATATTACATTTTAGCAAAATCTTTGGCAACAGGACAAGGGTATACCAACATACATCGCCCTGAATATCAAGCCGCAAATCATCTACCTCCGGGATATCCTGCTATTATAAGTACCGTTTTTCTCACAATTGGGTCTGATATCAACACCATAAAAATTGTAAATGGTGTTCTTTTCTTTTTAAGTCTGTTAACACTATTTTCCTTATTTAAAATTTTATCAGGCAATCGAAATCTCTCTTTTGTAATTACAATATTAACCTTACTAAACCCATACTTACTAAGGTTTTCAACCTTAATTATGAGCGAGATACCTTTTCTACTATTTTCATCGCTCACCTTATTGGTATTTATAAAACTTGACAAACAAAAAACTGCCTACAAAAACAAAAACTTTTACCTTTTCATAGTTCTTTTAGCAAGTTCATTTTATATCAGAACAGCAGGAATTGCATTAGTTTCTGGAGTTGTTTTAGCATTACTATTAGAGAAAAATTACAAACTTATTTTTGCCAGTATTTCTGGTTTCCTTATTCTAATCTTACCGTGGCAAATAAGAGGATACTTACTTGGTGGAAATTCGTATATAAATCAACTATTCCAAAAAAATCCATATCGTCCCGAAATGGGAAGAATGGATATCACCGATTGGTTCGAAAGATTTTTCCTTAACCTAAAGCGATACATTGTTCACGAAATTCCTAACGGCACATTTCCAAGAAATATAATTGATTACCAAAGTGAAATACAAGCCACAGATTGGATTATTGGTTTAGCACTAGTCTCAATAATGATTTTTGGAATATTGAAAATCAAAAAACACAAAGTTTTAATGATTGGTTATTTACTAGGTAGTTTTGGTATACTATTGCTTTGGCCAGAAGTATGGTATGGAGTAAGATTTCTATTACCTCTAATACCTTTCCTAATTCTTTTTGCAGGAATAGCAATGATCAAAATTCTTGAAAATCTGAAATGGAGTAATAAAAGAATAACAAATATTTCACCCTATATATTTCTTCTGATAATTGGATTCATTATATATCCACAACTAAAAATTACTAAAATAATGGCTGACTTGCCCTATCCAATGAATTACAATAACTATTTATTCATTGCAAAATGGGCTAAAACCAATACTCCTGAAGATGCAATAATATGCTGTCGAAAAGATCAGTTATTTTATCTTTTTTCGAACCGAAAGACAATGCGATATAAAAATACATTGGACAAAGAGGAATTAATTAAAAATCTAAACACTAAAAAAGTGAGCCATGTTGTTTTAGACCAATTGGGATTTTTATCAACTCCCAGATATTTATATCCCGCCATTCAACGACATCAAGAAAAATTTGTCACCATAAATCATCAGAAAAATCCGGACACCTATTTGTTTGAATTTAAAAATCAAATGGGATATACTGGTGCATGGAAAAATGACATGAAAAATGGAAATGGTACATTTGTTTACGACAACGGAGAAAGCTTCTCAGGAATTTGGAAAAATAACAAACGAAACGGTAAAGGAACCTACTTTTTATTAAACGGAGATAGTATCCAAGGAATATGGAGAGATGATTCTTTAATTCAAGAAATCAAATAAAATATGACTCTAAAAAAATTAAGCATACTTATTCCAGCCTATAATGAAGCCGATCAGGTTTATGAAATTCTAAGCAGAATAAATGCCGTTTCATTAATCAATTCCATTACAAAAGAAGTCATTTTTATTGATGACAAATCAATTGATAATACCATTCAGGTAGTCAATACTTTTGCAAAAAATCATCCTGAGTTAAAAATAACACTTTATCAACAAGATGTTAATAAAGGTAAGGGTGCGGCAATAAGAAAAGGAATTGAACTAGCTACCGGAGAATATTTAATAATCCAAGATGCGGACTTAGAATATGATCCGGAGGAATACAATGATTTACTTAAACCTGTGTTTAAAGCCGATGCTGACGTGGTTTATGGTTCGAGATTTATGGGAGGCAATCCACATAGAATATTATTCTTTTGGCATTCAATCGGCAACAAATTTTTAACCACGCTTTCCAATTTATTCACAGATTTCAATCTTACAGATATGGAAACCTGTTACAAATTATTTCGATCTGACATTATTAAAAATATCCTTCTGAAAGAAAACCGGTTTGGCTTTGAACCTGAAGTAACAGCTAAAATATCAAGAATTAAAAACCTAAAATTATATGAAGTCGGCATTTCATATTACGGGCGAACTTACGACGATGGAAAAAAAATTAGTTGGAAAGATGGAGTTCGAGCCATTTATTGTATTCTTAAATACGGAATGCTTAAAATAAAATAAGCCTCCCATTCCGAGAGGCTCATTCCTAATATTTATTCATTTTTTTAATCTCGTCTACCCATATACATCATCACATAATAAAGTAATGTTGCTAAGGATGATAATGCAGCAACTATATATGTGTAGGCCGCCCATCGTAATGCATCATCTGCACTTTTCTGAGTTTCATAAGTTGTAATTCCTGTTGTTTTCAACCATTTCAATGCTCTGTTACTAGCATCTATCTCAACTGGCAGAGTAATAAAACTGAAAAGAGTGGTAGCCGCAAACATGACAATACCTGCCAATAACAGTTGAGGGAACGAATTAATCAATACAATTCCTGCCAACAATATCCATTGAACCCATTTAGAGCTAAAACTTACTACAGGAACCAATGCCGATCTCATTTGCAACCACGAATATGCCTGAGCATGTTGAATTGCATGACCTGTTTCATGGGCAGCAACTGCAGCTGCAGCAACATTTCTTCCATGATACACCTCCTGACTTAAATTAATGGTTTTTTCCGAAGGATTATAATGATCAGAAAGCTGTCCTCCAACCGACCCAATTCTAACTCCAGTAATTCCATGATCTCTCAACATTCTCTCAGCTACATCTTTTCCTGTTTCCCCATTTGATGTGGGAATTTGAGAGTATTTCTTAAATCTTGATTTCAACTGACTACTTACCAACCAACTTAAGGCGGTAAAACCTATAAATATGATCCAAATACTCATCTTTTCTAACTTTAAATTAATATTTAAGCTGTTTCAACAGCATTATCATGTAAATGTCAAAATCTTTGCCAACATAGATATTTGTTTATTTACGTGTCGATTTGTCAGTTAAATTGGTAGCAAGCTAGTCCTATCGCAATAAGTATCACGCCTCTAAAGAAAGCATCGACAAATCCAAATATTTGAATTTCAGACAGATTAGCCTAAGTCAAAATCAAAAAGTAAAGCCATTTTCTTAGACTTTCCATATAATTTGCTTATTTTTGCCACTCCTTAAAAACTAATTCAACCAAATAATGATCACCGAATCAGATTTTAATGACATACGACCATACAACGATTCTGAAGTAGTTGAAGTTATTGGTCGCTTGTTAAAAGAAGACTCATTTATTCGCTTTGCACAACAATTATTCCCTGATTTTACTAGGGAAATGATTGAAGTTGCCTTAAGCAAAGTGAATAGCATTAAAGAATTTCAAAGTAACTTTATTGTTCGCCTGGCAAAGCATATTATTGCTAATACTACCAAGGGAATTACTATAGAAGGTCTAGAGAATCTTGATCCAAAACAAAGCTATCTTTTTATATCTGACCATCGTGATATTATTTTAGACTCTGCATTGCTTAATGTAATGCTGCATGATAATGGATTTGAAACCACAGAGATTGCAATTGGAAGTAATTTATTAATTCAACCATGGATTGCTGATTTGGTAAAGCTAAACAAAAGTTTCGTAGTAAACAGAAGCGTTACCGTTCGTCAAATGTTAGCAAGCTCTAAGCAACTCTCTTCTTATATTAACTTTGCATTGAATGAAAAAAAATCATCGATTTGGATTGCTCAACGCGAAGGAAGAACAAAGGATGGTGATGACAGAACTCAACAAAGTTTGCTAAAGATGTTGCAAATGGGTGGAGGAAAAGATTTTGCCAACCACTTTAAAAATCTAAGAATTGTACCTGTTGCCATATCGTATGAATATGAACCTTGCGATGCCATGAAAACCTTGGAAGTTTATTTGAAAGAAACTGAAAGTGGTTATCAGAAAACGGCTAAGGATGATTTAAGAAGTATGATTAGAGGAATGATTAACGAAAAAGGTCGTGTTCACTTCCGAATTGGAAAACCAATTGACAGCATGCTTGACATCATTGAAGAAATGGACGAAAGTCGGGATAAATACAAGGCTTTAGCCGATTTAATTGACTATAGAATTCATAAAAATTATAAACTTTGGCCCGATAATTATATTGCTTACGATATTGTAAACAAAAGCAAAGAATTTTTAGACAAATATACTATGGAAGAAAAGGAACTCTTCCTAAAGCATATGGAAAAAAAGATTGCCACTGTTGAAGATAGAGGTGATAAAGAAAGGTTAAATCAAATCTTTTTTGAAATTTATGCCAATCCAGTTAAAAACAGATTGGAATTAACAAAACCAGATTTTATTCAAGAATAATATATTCAAGGGCTTTCTTTTACGAAAGCCTTTTTTATTGAAATAAGAGTGAAATTTTTTATTGATCCGATTTTTTAATAATTTCAATCAACGAAAAAAAACAAGAATCATGAAACTAATAAAGTTCCTTTTGGTCATGTCCACTTTTCTAATAATGGTGGCAGCTATTTTTAATCTTTTAAATTCCAATGGTGAAACACCAGACAGAACTGGAATTTACATCGAACTTGTTGTAATGTTTATTCTTACATTATCAATGGTTCTGCTAAATAACGTAGAAAAGAAGATGAAAGAATTAGAAAAGAATCAAGATCAGGAGCTATAACAGCTCCTTTTTTTATGCATTCGATTCAGATATTAGTTTAAGAAAAACTAAAACATTCACACCGACGAATTCGTAAATAATGTTAAGGCTTGTTAATTTCCTAAGGATTAATGAAAGATTTTGGTAGATTCGTATCACAAGCTCTAAAATAAATAAAACAAAAACTCATGCTTGAACAAACAAAAATCGTCTTATCTAACGTCAGTTTTGACTTAGGCCTTTTTAGAAAAGAACTCGTGAAAGCTATCAAGTGGCTTCATCCGTCAGAAATTATTTCTCTAAAAAATTGGTGTAGCGAAAATTTTTCAGGGAAGTATGATGAAATCGTAACAGAGGTAATCAGACCTCAATTATCATTTTAAGTT
>Ga0209692_10001565_pt1 | contig 30151 bp, 27 predicted proteins | sample tdDd472_FD_187129 | JGI IMG/M metagenome (GOLD analysis project Ga0209692, IMG submission 187129) | Marine sediment microbial communities from the Atlantic coast under amendment with organic carbon and nitrate - tdDd47.2 (SPAdes)... | ecosystem: Environmental > Aquatic > Marine > Coastal >...
CCAGCGCTGCAACAGCGCCTTGCTGTCGTCATACCCCGATTGCGCGGTATCGCGCAGCCCCTCGGGTGCGTTGCGGTCCATGCAGGTCTTGCCCGCGACCACCCGCTGGCCGCGCCTTTGCGCCTCGGTGAACAGGGCATCGACGCTTTCGGTATGGATGGTGCAGAAGGAACACATCGTCGTGGTCCCCTCCGCCGTCGTCAGGTCGAGATAGCGCGCGGCGATGCGGTCGGCATAGGCAGGATCGGCGAATTTCATCTCCTCGGGAAAGGTATAGGTATTGAGCCAGTCGATCAGCCGCTTGCCCCAACTCGCGATCATCGCGGTTTGCGGATAATGCACATGCGGGTCGATGAACCCGGCGCAGATCACCTTGTCGCCGTGGTCATGGCGATCTGCTTGCGGGTAGGCCGCGCGCAATTCCTCCACCGCGCCGCGCGCCACGATGTGCCCGCCTTCAAGCGCCACCGCCGCGTCGAGCCGGGCCGCCTCACCCGGTGCGCCGTCGAAGGGCGTGGCGGCAAAGGACAGAACCCGCCCGGTCAGAATTGTCACTGCGCTCATCGAAAATCCGCTTTTCGGTCCATTATGTCGCCGTCAGACTAGAGTGCACGCAAGAACTGGTAAATTCCGCCATTGTCATTGTTTTCGGGTAGAACCTTCTTCTAATTTGCGCGCATTTCGGGGTATTGGGCAGGTCATGAACACAGGCGACGATCAGCTCCACGAGGACGCGCAGCACGACGAGGGCGGGCATGACAACGCCTATGAACTCGACCGCCGGGCGGTTGCCGCGATTCTCTATGCCGTCGACATCGGCGACCGCGACAAGCTGATCGAGCTGATGGAGCCGCTGCACGCGGCCGACATCGCCGACCTTCTGGAACAGATCAACGCCTATGACCGCGGCCGGCTGATCCGGCTCTACGGGCGCGAGTTCGACGGCGACATCCTGTCGGAGCTCGACGAGGGCATCCGCGAGGATGTCATCGGCATGCTGCACCCGAATGTCCTGGCCGATGCGGTGCGCGAGCTGGACAGCGACGACGTGGTCGATCTGGTCGAGGACCTGGAGGAACCGCAGCAGGCCGCGATCCTCGGCGCGCTCGAGGCCGCCGACCGGGTGGCGGTGCAGCAGGCGCTGGCCTATCCCGAAAGCTCCGCCGGCCGCCTGATGCAGCGCGAGGTGGTGTTCGCGCCGGAGCATTGGAACGTCGGCCAGACGATCGATTTCCTGCGCGATTCCGAGGATCTGCCGGAACAGTTCTATCACGTGGTCCTGGTCGATCCGCGCATGCATCCCACCGCCAACGTGACCCTGGGCAAGCTGATGCGCTCGCGGCGGGACGTGCCACTCGAAGACATCACCGAGGAGGTGTTCCAGGTCATCCCCGTCGACCAGGACGAGGAGGACGTCGCCTATGCCTTCAACCAGTATCACCTGATCTCCGCCCCGGTGGTCGATCCCGAGGGGCGGCTGGTGGGGATGATCACCATCGACGACGCGATGATCGTTCTGGACGAGGAACACGAGGAGGATATCCTGCGCCTGGCCGGTGTGGGCGAGGAAAGCTCGCTCTCCGATACCGTGGCGGCCACCGCGCGGCAGCGCCTGCCCTGGCTGGCGGTGAACCTGCTGACCGCGATCCTCGCCTCGCTGGTGATCGCCCAGTTCGAGGCGACCATCGCGGTGCTGGTGGCGCTGGCGGTGCTGATGCCGATCGTCGCCTCGATGGGCGGCAATGCGGGCACCCAGTCGCTGACCGTGGCGGTGCGCGCGCTGGCCACCCGCGACCTGACCCGCGCCAACGTCTGGCGCGTGGTCCGGCGCGAATTGCTGGTCGGGCTGGTCAACGGCGTGGTCTTCGCCGTGGTCATGGGCGTCGTGAGCCTGGTCTGGTTCGGCACGCTCGACCTGGGCTACGTGATCGCGGCGGCGATGGTGATCAACCTGGTGGTGGCCGGGGTCGCCGGCACGGTGGTCCCGATCGCGCTGGAGAGATTCGGCATCGACCCGGCGCTGGCCTCGGGCACCTTCGTGACCACGGTGACCGATGTTGTGGGCTTTTTCGCCTTTCTCGGGCTGGCCTCGGTGGTGCTGTTGTGAGCGGTCAGGCCGCGGCCAAGGCAGAGGCCCGCAAGGCGGCCTTCGCCCGGCGCAAGGCCGCGCATGCGGCAGCGGGGCCCGGGGCCGCGGCGCAGCTCAGCGCGGTGTTGGCGGGCTACCGCGCGGTGCCGCTGGCGGGCTACATGCCGATCCGCACCGAGATCGATCCGCGCCCGGCGATGGAGGAGGCCGCAGCACATGGCGCGGTCGGCGTGCCGGTGATCGTGGCCGAGGGGCAGCCGCTGCGCTTCAGCCGCTGGACCCCCGATTGCGCCATGACCGATGGCCCCTTCGGCGCCCGCATTCCGGCTCGGGCCGAGTATTTCGAGCCCGAGATCCTGATCGTGCCGCTGGTCGCCTTCGACGTTTGTGGCAACCGGCTCGGCTATGGCGGCGGATATTACGACCGCACGCTGGAATACCTGCGCGCGCGCCACGCGGCGCTGGCCATCGGCTTTGCCTATGACGCGCAGGAGGCCGACAACCTGCCGCTGGAAGGGACCGACCAGAGGCTCGACATGATCGTCACCGAAAGCCGCGTGCTGACCATTCCTCGCGGATGAGCTGGGTTTTCCTCACGCGGGATCACATGATCGTGACGTGACTTTTCGCACCGCTGCGGCTTAGCGCGCGGTTTCGCCGGTCAAGGGCGCGACCGGGGTCTTTCTGGCAGATCCAACCCGGGGGCAGGGGCGTAGCAGGGGGGAATGTCACATCGGCATTCGTACATTTTCAATGGGAGACCGTACAATGCTTCGTCGCACCTTCATGTCCATCGCCACCGCCGCCGCCATGACCGCAGGCACCGCCGCCTTTGCCGGGGGCCACTCCAAGGACATCGTCGATACCGCCGTGAGTGCGGGCAGCTTCACCACGCTGGTCGCCGCCGTCCAGGCCGCCGGGCTGGTCGAAACCCTCAAGGGCGAGGGCCCCTTCACCGTTTTCGCGCCCACCGACGACGCCTTTGCCGCGCTGCCCGTGGGCACGGTGGAAAACCTGCTCAAACCCGAGAACAAGGATCAGCTGACTGCGATCCTCACCTACCACGTGGTGCCGGGCAAGGTGATGAGCACGGACCTCAGCAACAACATGATGGCCACGACCGTGCAGGGCGGTGACGTGACCATCATGACCGAGGGCGGCGTCACCGTGAACGGCGCCAACGTGACCACCGCCGACGTGATGGCCTCGAACGGGGTGATTCACGTGATCGACCAGGTGATCCTGCCCAAGTGATCCGCCTGCGCCCGCCCGACCCGGGCGGGCGCATTTCACTCCATCGTGCGGGCCGCGCCCCTTGCCCTTGGTCGTGCCACCCCCTACCAAGCCGCCATGAGAATTTTGCACCTTGGCGACGTGATGGGCCGCGCGGGCCGCACGGCGATTTCCGAGACCCTCCCGCGCCTGCGCAACGAATGGCGGCTCGATTTCGTCGTGGTCAACGGCGAGAATTGCACCAACGGCATGGGGCTGAGCGGCGATCACGCCAGGCTCCTGCTCGACGCCGGCGCCGACTGCCTCACGCTGGGTGATCATGCCTTCGATCAGAAGGACATGATGCAATTCATCGAGCGCGAGCCGCGCATCATCCGCCCGCTCAATTATGCCAAGACCGCACCCGGCAAGGGCTTTCGCCTGTTCACCGCCCCCGGCGGGCGCAAGGTGCTGGTGGCGCAGGTGCTGGGCCAGGTGTTCATGAAGCGCGCCTTTGACGATCCCTTTTCGGCGATCGAGCAGGTGCTGCGGGCGCATCCGCTGGGCGGGCAGGCGCAGGCGGTGATCGTCGACATGCATTGCGAGGCGACCTCGGAAAAGATGGCGATGGGCCATTTCTGCGACGGACGCGCCAGTCTGGTGGTGGGCACCCATACCCATGTTCCCACCGCCGATGCCCAGATCCTGCCCGGCGGCACCGGCTATCTGACCGACGCCGGCATGTGCGGCGACTACAACTCGGTCATCGGCATGGACAAGGCCGAGCCGATGCGCCGATTCGTCACCGGCATGGGCAAGGAGCGGTTTTCGCCCGCGACGGGGCCGGCCACCCTGTCCGGCATCTTCGTCGAGACCGATGATCGCACCGGAAAGGCAAAGGATCTGCGCATGGTGCGGGTCGGTGGCCGGCTGGAGCAGGCGGCGCCGTGAAACCGGGCAGGATCGGCGGGCGATGACCCGATGGCGGCCTGCGACCGCATGTACCGCTTGCCCCGCCCGATGCGATGGGCGAAAGTGGCCGCCGGCCCGGAGGGGTCGTTTTGGTAGAGGCGTTGAAAACACCCGAAATGCAACTCTTTGCCCTGTCCGAAACCGGAAGCGCGATCCTGGCCCTGTTCATCGTGGTCGGCATGTTCGTGATGTTCCTGCGCGAGATTTTTCCGACCGAGGTCGTTGCCATCGGCGGGGTCGCGGCGATGCTGGTCACCGGCGTTCTGCCCTATGACGCGGCGCTGCCGGTGCTCGCCAATCCGGCGCCGTGGACTATTGCCGCGATGTTCATCATCATGGGCGCGCTGGTGCGCACCGGGGCGCTTGACGCCTTTACCAGCGTGGCCCAGAGCCAGGCCGCCACGCGGCCGCGCTTTGCCATAGCCCTGCTGATGGGCTTCGTGCTGATCGCCTCGGCGGTGGTGTCGAACACGCCGGTGGTGGTGGTGATGATCCCGGTGTTCATCCAGATCGCCCGCACGCTCGACGTCTCGGCCAGCAAGCTGTTGATCCCGCTCAGCTATGCGGCGATCCTGGGCGGCACGCTGACGCTGATCGGCACCTCGACCAACCTGTTGGTCGATGGCGTGGCGCGCAGCCACGGGCTGGCGGCCTTTTCGATCTTCGAGGTGACGCCGCTGGGGCTGGCGCTGGTGGCCTACGGGATGATCTACATCCGCTTCATCGCGCCGCGTCTGCTGCCCGATCGGGACAGCATGGCCAATCTGCTCAGCGACAAGTCGCGGATGAAGTTCTTTACCGAGGCGGTGATCCCCCCCGAGAGCAACCTGATCGACCGCGAGGTGCTGGGGGTGCAGCTGTTCAAGCGCGAGGGGGTGCGCCTGATCGACGTGGTGCGCGGCGACCAGTCGCTGCGGCGAAACTTACAGGGAGTCACGCTTCAGGTCGGGGACCGGGTGGTGCTGCGGACCCGGATGACCGAGCTTCTGAGCCTGCAGAACAACAAGGAACTCCGGCGCGTCGATCAGATCTCGGCGGTCGAGACCACCACCGTCGAGGCGCTGATCTCGCCCGGCTGCAAGATGGTCGGGCGCAGCCTGGGCGCGATGCGGCTGCGGCGGCGCTATGGCGTCTACGTGCTGGCGGTGCACCGCCGCAACCAGAACATCGGTCGGCAACTCGATGACCTGGTGGTGCGGGTGGGCGACACCCTGCTGCTCGAGGGCGCGCCGGAAGATATCCAGAGGCTTGCGGTGGATATGGAGTTGGTCGATGTCTCCCACCCCTCGGCACGGGCGTTCCGGCGCGGTCATGCGCCCATCGCCATCGCCGCGCTGATCGGCATCGTGGGGCTGGCCGCCTTCGGCGTGGCGCCGATCCTGCTGCTGTCGATTCTGGCAGTGGCCGCGGTGCTGCTGACCCGCTGCATCGACGCCGACGAGGCGTTTTCCTTTGTCGACGGGCGGCTGCTGGCGCTGATCTTCGCCATGCTGGCGATCGGCGCGGCGCTGGAAAGCTCGGGCGCGGTGCGGCTGATCGTCAACATGGTGGCGCCCTACCTGGGCATGATGCCGCCGTTCCTGGTGGTCTGGGCGGTCTACCTCTTGACCTCGGTGCTGACCGAACTGGTGTCGAACAACGCGGTGGCGGTGGTGGTCACCCCCATCGCCATCGGATTGGCCCAGGCGATGGGGCTGGATCCGCGCCCGCTGGTCGTGGCAGTGATGATCGCCGCCTCGGCCAGTTTCGCCACCCCGATCGGCTATCAGACCAACATGCTGGTCTACGGCCCCGGCGGCTACAAGTTCACCGATTTCATGCGCGTCGGCATCCCGCTGAACCTGACCGTGGGTATGCTGGCCTCGCTGTTGATCCCGCTGATCTGGCCGCTCTGATCCGGTCGCGGGGTTTTTCCCCTATGGACCGGCGGCCGCTGCCTGCTAGCCTTTGCGGGCGAGCAGGGCGGGCGGAGCGTACGGATGACACGACATGACCTGAAGATCGCCGGGCTGATCGCCGCCGTGGTGGTGGCCCTCGGGCTGGCGCTGGGCTATGGCGCGGGGATGCTGGTGGCGGGCAAGCGCGATCTGCCCGGCGCCCCGGCGCAGGGACAGGCGGAGTTCGCCGCGCCGCAGGCCGGGACGCTGCCCAATCCTTCGGGCGGCAGCCTGCCGGGATACAACGACGTCTACGTCAACGACTACGCCGAATTGCTGGACACCGGGGCCGAGGCGCGCATCCGCGACAACCTGATCGAGCTTTACGATCATACCGGCATCGAGATGACGGTGCTGACCATTTCCGACCTGAGCGGTTATCGCCACGACGGGCCGATCGAGCCCTTTGCCACCGCGCTGTTCAACGCCTGGGGCATCGGCAACGCGGCGCGCAACGACGGGGTGCTGGTGCTGGTCGCCCGCAACGACCGGCGCATGCGGATCGAGATCGGGGCGGGCTACGACCCGTCCTGGGATGCGCGGATGCAGCGCGTGATCGACGACGGTTTCCTGCCCGATTTCCGCAACGACGCCTATCAGGCCGGGATCGAGACCGGGGTGCGCGAAACAATCTTCGAACTGACCGGCCACTATCCCGGCACCTTCGATGCCGGCACATTCGCCCGGGGATGGAGCTGGATCTTCTGGCGCCTGACCGCGCTGGGAGACTGGATCTGGGGGTTGATCGCGGTGCCGCTGGCCGGCTTCGGCCTCTGGCTGCGCCGCTACCTGCGCAACCGCCCGCGCCCCTGCCCGGACTGCGGAACGATGATGATCCGCCTCGGCGAAGAGGCCGACGACGCCCATCTCGACGGTGGCCAGACGCTGGAGGAATTCCTGAAATCGGTGGATTACGATGTCTGGGCCTGCCCGAGCTGCGAGCACATGGACATCCTGCGCTATCGCAACTGGTTCTCGGGCTACGGCGCCTGCCCGAAATGCGGCTACCGCGCGCTGACCACGACGACCAAGATCCTGCGGTCCGCCACCACCAGCAGAACCGGCCTCAAGCGGCTGACCTATGATTGCAAGAACTGCAGCTATCACGACACCGAACAGCGGGTGATCCCCAAGGTCTCGAAATCCTCCTCCGGCTCGGGGCGGTCGTCCTTCGGCGGCGGCTCCTCCTCCGGCGGCGGGGCGAGCGGGAGCTGGTAAGGCCCCTCACCCTCAGGCCACCTCCCGCGACCGCCCGGCATTGCGCCCCGAAAAGATGCAGCCGCCCAGGAAGGTGCCCTCCAGCGCGTTGTAGCCGTGATAGCCGCCGCCGCCGAAACCCGCCACCTCGCCGGCCGCGAACAGTCCCGGAACCACCGCCCCATCCGCGCCGATCATCTGGCTGTCCAGGTTGGTCTGCAGCCCGCCCAGCGTCTTGCGCGTCAGGATGTGCAGCTTGACCGCGATCAGCGGGCCGTTCTTCGGATCGAGGAACCGGTGCGGCCTGGCGGTGCGGATCAGCCGGTCGCCGCGATAATTGCGCGCCGAATGGATCGCCATCATCTGCGCGTCCTTGGAAAACGGGTTGTCCGCCTGCGCATCGCGCGCCGCGATCTGCGCCTGCAGCTTGCCTGTGTCGATCTGCACCTCGCCCAGCCGGTTCATCCCCGACACCAGCTCGGTCAGCCCGCCGGCGACGACGAAATCCGCCCCATGCGCCTTGAACGCCTCGACCGGGGCCGGTGCCTTGCCGCGCGACATCAGCCGCGCCTTGAGCACCTCGCTCCAGCGTTTCGAGGTCAGGTCCGGGTTCTGTTCCGAGCCGGAGAGCGCGAATTCCTTCTCGATCACCTTCTGGCTCAGCACGAACCAGCTGTAATCATAACCGGTCTTCAGGATCTCGCGCAGGGTGCTCAGCGTGTCGAACCCCGGCAGGCACGGCGGCGGCAGCCGGTTGCCCTCGGCGTCGAACCAGAGCGAGGAGGGGCCGGGCAGGATGCGGATGCCGTGATCGGGCCAGATCGGATCCCAGTTCTGCACCCCTTCGGTATAATGCCACATCCGGTCGCCGTTGATCACATGGCCGCCGGCGGTCTCGGCGATGCCGATCATCCGGCCGTCGACGTGAAACGGCACCCCGGCGACCATGGTTTTCGGCGGCTCGCCCAGCCGGTCACGCGGCCAGGCGCGGCGCACCAGGTCGAAATTGCCGCCGATCCCGCCCGAGGTGACGATGACCGAGGGCGCGTAGACCTCGAACTCGCCGATCTCGTCGCGGTTGGTCTTTCTGCCCCGCGCCGCATCGTCCGGGGCCAGAACCTCGCCCGAAACCCCGCGCGCGGCGCCGTTCTGCATGATGATAAAGCTGACCTGATGGCGAAATTTCAGCACGATGCGCCCCGCCGCCACATGCTCCTGCACCCGGCGCACGAAGGGCTCGATGATGCCCGGCCCGGTGCCCCAGGTGACGTGGAACCGCGGCACCGAGTTGCCGTGGCCGGTGGCAAAGGCGCCGCCGCGCTCGGCCCATCCCACCACCGGGAACCAGCGCAACCCCATCGCCCGCAGCCAGGGCCGCATCTCGCCGGCGGCAAACTCGACATAGGCCTCTGCCCATTTGCGTGGCCAGGCGTCCTCGTCCCGGTCGAACTGGGCGCTGCCCTGCCAGTCGAGCAGCGCCAGCTCGCGGCTGTCGCGCACGCCCATGCGGCGCTGTTCGGGGGTATCGACCATGAACAGCCCGCCCAGCGACCAGAACGCCTGCCCGCCGAGGAACCGCTCCGGCTCCTGGTCCAGCACGATCACGGTCTTGCCGCGGTCGCCCAGCTCGGCCGCGGCGGCAAGCCCGGCCAGCCCGGCGCCCACCACGATTGCATCGGCGCTGTTCATGGCCTGTCCCCTCCCTGTTTGGTCCAGCTTACGGTGCGCGCGTGCGATCGGGCAATGACAACGACGGGTTCCGTGACGCCAGCCCGGTCGCTCACATCGGCCAGAACAGCAGGATCGCCGGGATGCTGACCGCGATCACCAGCACCTCCAGCGGCAGGCCCATGCGCCAGTAATCGCCAAAGCGATAGCCGCCGGGCCCGAGGATCAGCGTGTTGTTCTTGTGCCCGATCGGGGTGAGAAACGCGCAGGAGGCCGCCACAGCCACCGCCATCAGGAACGGGTCCGGCGAGACCCCCAGCGCGCGCGCCATCTCGATCCCCACCGGGGCGGCGACGATGGTGGTGGCGGTATTGTTCAGCACGTCCGACAGCGACATCGTCACCACCATCAGCACGGTCAGGATCGCCCAGGCCGGCATCCCCCCGGTCAGGCCCACCAGGGAGCCGGCCAGAAGCTCGGTTCCGCCGCTGGCCTCCAGCGCCTTGCCCAGCGGGATCATCGAGCCGAGCAACACCACCACCGGCCACTCGATCTGATCGTAAAGCTCGGTCAGCGGCACGATACCGGTCAGCACGTAGCCGACCACCACCAGCCCCAGCCCCACCGGCAGGGAAATCCAGCCCAGGCTGGCCAGAAGTACGGCGGCGGCGAACAACCCGATGGCCAGCCAGGTCTTGCTCTCCTGCGTGACCGAAAGTCCGCGTTCGGCCAGCGGCAGGCAGCCCAGCCAGTTGGCCACCTGCGTCCCGGTCTCCGCCGGGCTGAGCAGCAGCAGGATATCGCCCGGCTCGATCACCGCGCGGCGCAGATGCTCGGTGATGCGGCGACCCTGTCGCGAGATGCCGACGATCACCGCCCTCTGGCGCCAGTGCAGCCCCACCGACTGCGCCGAGCGCCCGGCGATGCGCGCGTCGCGCGGCACCACCACCTCGGTCAGCGCCAGCCCCTGCGCCTCGCCCTCGATCACCTCGCGGCGGTCGGCGTCGGTATAGGAGAACCCGAGGCTGGAGCGGAAGGCGTCCAGCGCATCCGCCTGCGCCTCCAGGATCAGGATGTCGTCGGCCCTGAGCGCGGTGCCGCGCGCGCTGCCATAGCGGCGGCTGCCGCCACGGATCAACCCGATGATCGAAACGTCGGCCTCGTCCGCGGTGTCGTAGAGATCGCCGACCTTGCGGTCGATCCAGTCGCTGCCCTCGGGCACCGCCAGCTCGGCGATGAAGGCCGAGGTGTCGCGCAACTGCTCGGTCGGGTCGCTCTCCCGCGCGCTCCTCGGGATCAGCCGCCAGCCGATCAGGGTGACAAAGGCCAGCCCGGCCAGCGCGGTGATCCCGCCGACCGGGGCGAAATCGAACATCCGGAACGAGGCGCCCAGTTGCTCCTGGCGGATCGCGGCGATGATGATGTTGGGCGGCGTGCCGATCAGCGTGACCATGCCGCCGAGGATGGTGGCGAACGAGAGCGGCATCAGCGTGCTGCCCGGCGGTCGCTTGGCCTTGCGCGCGGTCTGGATGTCGACCGGCATCAAGAGCGCCAGCGCCGCGACGTTGTTCATGAACCCCGACAGCACCGCGCCGACCGCGCCCATCAGCGCAACATGCTGGCTGACCGAGCGCGAACTGTCGATCACGGTGCGGGTGATCAGCTGCACCGCGCCCGAGCGCGTCAGCCCGGCCGAGACCACCAGCACCAGCGCCACGATGATGGTGGCATGGTGGCCAAAGCCCGAGAACGCCGCCTCGGCCGGCACCAGCCCCAGCACCACCGCGACCAGCAGCGCGCCGAAGGCGACAAGGTCATAGCGGAACCGCCCCCAGAGCAGCAGCGCGAAGACGGCGACGAAGAGGGCGAAGAGCAGGATCTGGTCTATTGTCATGGCGGCACTTTACCCTTTGGCGGGGCAGGAACAAGCGCCGCTTGAACAGGGGCGGGCCAAGCGGCTATACGGGCGCGAACCCGGAACGCAGTATGAGGAAGCACCATGGCCGGCCACTCTAAATGGGCAAATATCCAGCACCGCAAGGGACGTCAGGACGCGGTCCGCGCCAAGCTGTTTTCCAAGCTCAGCAAGGAGATCACCGTCGCCGCCAAGATGGGCGATCCCGACCCGGACAAGAACCCGCGCCTGCGGCTGGCGGTAAAAGAGGCGAAATCGCAGTCGGTCCCCAAGGACGTGATCGACCGCGCGATCAAGAAATCGCAGGTCGGCGAGGGCGACGATTACGAGGAAATCCGCTATGAGGGGTACGGCCCCAACGGCGTCGCGGTGATCGTCGAGGCGATGACCGACAACCGCAACCGCACCGCCTCCAACGTGCGCTCGACCTTCACCAAGAACGGCGGCAACCTGGGTGAGACCGGCAGCGTCGGCTTCATGTTCGAGCGCAAGGGCGAGGTCAGCTATCCCGCCGATGCCGGTGACGCCGACACCGTGATGATGGCCGCGATCGAGGCCGGCGCCGAGGACGTGGAAAGCTCCGAGGACGGCCATGTGATCTGGTGCGCCGACACCGACCTGAACGAGGTCGCCACCAACCTCGAGGCCGAGCTGGGCGAAAGCGAAAGCACCAAGCTGGTGTGGAAACCCACCACCACCACCGAGATGGACCTCGAGGGCATGCAAAAGCTGATGAAGCTGATCGAGGCGCTGGAGGACGACGACGACGTGCAGCGCGTCACCACCAACTTCGAGGCCTCCGACGAGGTGATGGAACAGCTTTGATCTGTTCGACCCCGGCGCATTGAAGACGCATGGGAAAGGCCGCCTCTCGGGGCGGCCTTTTTCATTCCGTATTTATGGCTACAGGGGAACCAATTTGGAGCAACATCGTGAGACCAACATACCGGGCGTTGTTCGCCCTCGGAGAGCGCCCCCCACGATCACTCCTTGTCGCTCGTGACCGTTGCCTGCGTGTTCAGGGCAAGAACTCCAATGCCGCATTCATTCGCGCCAGTTCGGCCTTTTTCTGCTGAAGCTCGCCCTGCAATTCGTCATTGTAGTCACCTCGATAACGCTTCCATTGATCCAAATCTAGCTTGTCGGCCTCCAGTGCGAATTTCTTCAGCTTGTTTATTTCGGCGATCCAAGCCGAGAGCACGCTTTTTTCCAACGCATAATTGTCGATATCGTGCTGCGAGGCGGTGGCTATGTCACCAACCCATTTCTTAAGTGCCTCGGCTTTCTCCTTCATTCCTTCGCTGGCGCCGTCAGAGTCGGCGCTTTGCAGATAAGAGTTGATCTCTTCTACGTTCCATCGCTTGTTGTCGGGCAGGGTGACGCGCTGGATCTGCTGGGCTAAGGCCTCCGTCGCCCCGTCGAAGGCCTTTTCTGCCGCCTGCGCCGCCGCTTCCAAGCTTTCGGTCGACATCCACCCCTTGTCGGGCAGATGATACTTGTAGGCTGGCGTCGCGACATATTCCTCAAGCTCGTCATAGGCCTTCTGTTTGCCGGACAACGTGCCCTCCAGACTGTTCAGGCTCCACCATGTACGATGACCAAAGCGACCACGATGGATACGGGCATCGCCCTTTGCATATTGATCCGCCATGTCGCTCATTTCCTGTTCCGTCTGCTCGATATTTCTGAGCAAATCGTTACGGGTGGTCTCGCCATATCCCGGAATATCAACCTCGTAGTCGCCGCGCGCGATTTCGTCGCTCAGCTCATTCAACCGTTCGTTGGCTTGTTCGATGCAGCGATCCAGCGAGTTGCGATCATGCCATCCCTGTGCACCAGTATGGACCTCGTATTCGCCACGCCCAACTTCATCCTGAAATTCTTTCTGACGCTCAAGCAAATCCTTGATCTGCCCATCCAGTTCCTGTCGGGTAATCCAGCCGATCGCCTGGGAATGGAACGAGTAGCTACCTTCGGAAATCTCTTTCTGAACCTTTTCGTACTCTTCCTTGAGGTTGTCATAGGCCTCTTTCAGATCCTCCATGCTGGCCCCGAAATGCGGTACATCGCCATTTTCCCTCGTCGCCATGTTTGACGCGGCTGTATAGGCGTTTTGCGCCAAATTGATCCTGTGCTTCCAGTTCTTTTCCAGCATCGAGACCTTGACGTTTAGGAACTCGTACTGTCGCTGCAACAGCGCCAGATCTTCGTTCATCTCCTGAAGCCGACGGTCGGCCTGGGCCTGCAGCCCGGGCTTTGCCGCCTCGCAGGCGGCGATCTCGTCATAATACGGTTGCAGTATAAACGCGGCCAGCCCGTCAGCTTTGGCAGGGGATCCTGCGACCCCAAGAAAAGCTGTTAGCACTGCAGCAAATGTAGCAGAACCGAGAACCCTCATCGCAACTCCCCCATCTGGAAAACGCGGAAGAGCTATCAGGTCTTGCTATTCCCCGCTTTGACATGGCTCAAGCAGAGCGCCACAGCGACGGCGGTAGTCCAACCGCAACTCATCGCGGGCCTCGCCCGCCAATTGGGTCAAGTTCCAGTGTAGCCGCACCGCTGAGGCCTCACCGAGCGCGCCAACGCGTTCTTGGACCATCGTTACAGGCGGAAACGGTGGTTATTGACCGCCAACAAGAACTCAGCTTAAAGGAGAGTAATCGCCGTCGCCTCGAGTTCTCGGATCGCTTGACTTTAGTCCTTGAACACGGGAGTTCCATCCGGCTGGTAGCCGACAACACCCGGTTCCCACCACCAGATTGGGTTCGCCACAAAGCTGTCGCGCTCATCAAGGCGACTCAGCAACCTGGAAATTTTCTCATAGCGTTCGAGCCCGAGATCAATCCCCAGAGGTCTAGCCTCAACGAAACGCACGTGTGCCGCAAGAAAGATGTCCTGCATAGAAACAAACTCTGGCTGGAAACCGATTTCGCTGTGGACAAGCTGGCTTTCGAGCCATCCTAGAATGTGTGTCAGTTTCTCGGCCGATCTTTGAAGATGAGCGTTGTCGCCGACCGCAACACCCGTCCACGTCATCTGCGAAATGAAAGTTGCCGCATTTCCAAACGTCTGGATCGTCGAGAACGCAAGCTTGTCTTTCCATTCGGCGTCCGGACGGAAGGCGTGCGCTGTCAGAGGCGGCTCACTCACCTGCCTTTTCCGATAAGTTGACAGCAGGTATTCGACAATGGTGCCGCTTTCCCAAAGCGTAAGATCATTGTCCCAGAGGGTGGGCACTTGCAGCGTGGGAGTGGCAGCCGCCCGATCCTCCGCGCTCGGTGTCGTGATCTCTTCGCGCCGCTCGTAGTCAAGCCCTAGTTCATCAAGAACGATACGCACGGCCCGTGCAAAAGGTGATCCTGTTGTAAAAAGCAAAGCGCGCATAATGTCCCTCCACTACCTGTCTGAGTGAGCTTAGCACAAACGAAGGGCATGTCTCATTTGGCTCATGATCAACCCGTTCTCTCAGCAAAGGCTCAACTTGGAGCTGCTGTGCGTAGATCGAACCCGGCCGAAAACGGTCGATTCTGGCGGCCGTCCCGCAGTTGCGGCCCGCCACAAGCTTAACACGGTCAGAATCCGTCGGCAGAACCCAGGAGGTTTCCGCAGGTTTGTGTCCTGTCGTGAAAGCCGCCGTTCGCGGCTAACTGATGAATTGGAAACAAGGGGTCCAAGCAGCCGTTGCGGCTAGGCGCAACAATGCCGGCATCATCAAGACCTATCACAATCCCTCGAACATTAGATTCGTCCTTCCGCTTTGGTCGGATGTTTTCTTCCACCAAATGAAGGCAGCTGATAAAGTGAGAGCCTTCACAATATGTAAAAAGAGCCATATACCTCCCCCTCCGTTTCACCCCGCCGCGCTGCCCCGGCCGCCCAGGCCATCCCGATGAAGATCGCAATCGTTTCGATGCGGCTGACGCTCATCGGATTCATCGTGCCATTCGTCTTTGTCTACAACCCGTCGCTGCTCCTGGTGATCGGGTTCGAACCGACCGATTTCGCCATCGGCTTGTTGCGCCTGATCGGCCCTGTCTGGGCGCTGGGCGTGGGCTTTGCGGGCTATGGTTTTGGTGGGCCGGCCACGACGGTCTGGCGCGGTCTGCACCTGACCGCGGCGTTGCTTCTACTGTTCGAGAACCCCGGTCTGGATCTTGCCGATCTTGTCCTTCTTGCCGCGCTGACGGTCCTGACCCTGCGGCGGCGAACGGCCACCCTGAGAGGAGAAACCCTGTGAACAAACCCATGACCCGACCGACGACCCAGGATCTTGCCGCGCTGGCGCAGGAGGCCTTTGTCTACGCGCTGCCGCTGGTGATCCTCGAGACTTTTCGGCGGCGGATGGCCTCGGGCTGGAGGCGCCGGAGCACGACAATGTCGAGGGAGAGAGAGTCCTGCGCGATGCGCCCTGGGACACGTTTCTTGGTGAGGCGAACCGGCTGATCAGCATCAACCGGCCGCCGCGCACCGACCTTGCGCTGCTGCGCCGGATCGCATCGCTGGGCAACGGGCCGGACCAGCTGTTCGATCCGTCGGCCTTTACCCCGGACGAGGCCGAGGCGATCGAGTCGGGCATCCAGATCGCGGCCGACCGCCTGGCGCGGATCCAGACCTCGATGGCCAAGGGGGCGGCGGCTGGGTCTGGCCATGACGCAACCTCGGCATCTACGGGCAGGACTATTTCCTGCGCGCAGCGGTGGCCGTGGGCGGGTTGGGGGCGCTGCCGCTTGACGAGGCGACCTATCTCCGCTCGGGCGGGGAGAAGGGCGTGCCCTTCGACGGACGGCGAAAGTGGCGGATGCATTTCCCGCCGGGCGGGGATCTGCCCTGCGATGCCTTCTGGTCGCTTTCGATGTACGAGCCGACCCCCTTGGGCGAGTTTTTTTTGTCCGCAACGAGCTGGACCGCTTTGCCATCGGCGACCGGAGCCCAGGGCTTCGGCGCAATGCGGATGGCTCGCTCGACATCTGGATCGGGGCCGACAACCCCGGACCCGACCGCGGGGCGAACTGGCTGCCGGCGCCACCGGGGCCGTTCCACCTGTTCCCGTGCGCCTACCTGCCGCGCATCGACCAGCTGGAGGGGCGCATGCCCGTGCCGCATCCCGGAACCTACGACGACTGAAATCAAGAGACCAAACATCACAGGGAGATAACCGTCATGATCCTGACCCGACGCAAAGCCATCGCCGTCGCCCTTGCGGTCTCGGTCGCCGCGGCCCTTGCGGCCTCGGCGCAGACCACGAACCTCCGCGTGCACACCCCAAACCCGGGGTCGTCGCCCTTTGCCTATACAACCACCTTCCAGACCATTGCGCAGCGCGAGCTGCCGGTGCGGATGAACGTGACCTCCGGCATGACCTCGACCCGCTCGACGTTGGATGCGGCGCGGGGCAAAATCGATCTTTACACCTCGTCGCCAGCGATCAACCATTTCATGCGCACCGGCATCGCCATGTTCAAGGATATGGCAGACGCGCCGGCCCTGTCGGAAAACCTGCGAGGCATGGTGAATTTTCCGCTTGGGCCCTATCACGTGGTCACCTATGCCAGCTCAGGCATCGAGAGCCTGGAGGACATCAAGGGCAAGCGCGTGTTCGCCGGACCTCCGGGCGAAGCGGCGACGACCGTGGGCCTGGCCATCATCGAGAGCTCGACCGGGTTCAGGCCGAATGTCGACTTTGAACTGGCCAAGCTCGACTGGAGTTCGGGGAACCAGGCATTCCAGGACCGGTAGGTGGTGGACGAGGCCGAGGCCCTGCGCATGATCGGCGAGATCCGCGCGCTGCGCCTGCTGACCGGCGTTGTTGCAGACCTGCGGCTTGAGGGGTGATTTCCCCTTTCCCCGAATGCGTCAGACCACAGGAACAATTTCGGCGATGCCAAGTGCCGAGAAGCGGTTCATGAGTGCGATGCGGATATGGAGTTCGGCGGTCTGGCGGTCTGGGTCTCTCGAGGCGATGCGCTCACCGAAGGTCTTGAGGCATCGCATCCGCTGCCCGGCAGTGGTTTGCTTGCAAACCATGAGTATCCGTATTGGTCAAGCCGGGTTTTGGGTCCATTTTCGTTGATCACGGAGAAGGGCATTTGCCGTGACAATCAGCTTGCGCATGACGGCTGTGATGGCCAGCTTCTTGCATTTTCCGGCCGATATCACGTGCTCGGACACTACCATGACTTGCTCAATCATCTTTTACTGTCCGCAAGATCGCGTCGGCGCGGTTTGATACCCCCTCCAAGTCGCGCGACATCCTCTCAACCGTCTTCGCAATCGCAAGAAGGGCTTGGTTCTGGTTCCATGCAACCGGATCGGTTTTTGGATCAATCTGCCGAATGTTCGACGTTAGGCCCTTAATCGCTTGATAGATGCTTGCGTCTGACACTTTCTGTACCTCCTTACCAATGAAGCTTGAAGCTGCCCCTAGGCTGAGGGGTTTGTCAAATATACAATCGCCCTAATTTTCGGGGGGCAGCACAGCAAGGTTTCGGCGTCCGGCGACCTGCATCGGGTCGCGAGGTGATAAGGGTCAAAGGGAAAACCGTCTGGGTGTCCGGTGAAACAAGGGCCGGTGCTCTCGGTATCCCTTCAGCCATCTCGCGGAACATCGGGTCAGCCCGGCCACCCTTCCGACGTTTCCCCGCGCCCGCCGAAACCGGAGCGGGGTGGCCCGCTTAGCCCATCTTTTCACTGGCGTAGGAGCCGGGCGAGGCGGGGAAAACCACGGTCTTGTTGCCGTTGATGAAGGTGCGGTGGTGGATATGGGCGTGGATCGCGCGGGCCAGCACCTGGGCCTCCACATCGCGGCCGAGCGAGACATAGTCGCCCGAGGACTGCGCATGGGTGACGCGGACAGTGTCCTGCTCGATGATCGGCCCCTCGTCGAGATCGGCGGTGACATAGTGGGCGGTCGCCCCGATCAGCTTCACCCCCCGTTCGAACGCCTGCTTGTAGGGGTTGGCGCCCTTGAAGCTGGGCAGGAAGGAATGGTGGATGTTGATGATCCGCCCGGACATCTTCTGGCACATCTGGTCGCTGAGGATCTGCATGTAGCGCGCCAGCACGATCAGCTCGGCCCCGGTATCCTCGACCACCTGCATGATCGCGGCCTCGGCCTGGGGTTTATTGTCTTTGGTGACCTTGATGTGGTGGAACGGGATGTCATGGTTGACCACCAGTTTCTGGTAATCGAGATGGTTCGACACCACGCCGACGATGTCCACCGGCAGCGCGCCGATGCGCCAGCGATAGAGCAGGTCGTTCAGACAGTGGCCGAAGCGGGACACCATCAGCAGCACCTTCATCCGCTCCGCGGCGTGGTGCACGTCGAACGCCATCTCCATCCGCTCGGCCACCGGGGCAAAGCCCTCGGTCAGCTGATCGCGGGTCCGGCCCTCTTCGCTGTCGAAGCTGACGCGCATGAAAAAGCGGCCGGTCTGCAGGTCGTCGAACTGGTGGCTGTCGAGGATGTTGCAGCCGGTCTCGGCGAGGTAGCCGGCGACGGCGGCGACGATGCCGCGCCGGGTGGGGCAGGAAACGGTAAGGGCGTATGTGCTCATCGGTGGTCCGGTCCAAGGGTTCGAGGGGCGCGGAAGCTGCCCCGGCCCCGGGTGCATCACGTTTCTATGTCAGCGCCGCGACAGGTTTTCCAGCGGCTCCGGCCCGGTTTTCGCACCGTTCAGCCCGGTTGCCTGATCCACATGCGACGCATTGCGAACAGCAGCGCACCATCGGAAATATTGCCATGGATCCTGGAGCCGCCGGCGCGCGGCAATTGACGATTGCACGGCGCGCCACCTGTCGGCATGATCCCGGCCAAGGAGATCACATGCCCGCAACGACATTTCTCGAAACGCCCCAGGGGCGCCGGCTCGCCTATCATCGCAGCACGGGGCAGGGGCCCTGGATCGTGTTCCTCGGCGGATTGAAATCCGACATGGAGGGGACCAAGGCGTTGCATCTCGAGGCCTGGGCCAGGGCGCGCGGCCGCGCCTTCCTGCGGTTCGACTATTCCGGCCACGGCGAAAGCAGCGGCACCTTCGAAGGGGGTTGCATCGGCGACTGGCACGAGGATGCGCTGGCCGCCGTGGGCGCACTGACCGAGGGCGGGATCGTGCCGGTCGGCTCCTCCATGGGCGGTTGGCAGGCGCTGTTGATGGCGCGCGCGATTCCGCAGCGGATCAAGGGGTTGGTCACCATCGCCGCCGCGCCCGATTTCACCGAGGACGGCTATTGGGCCAGTTTCACGGATGCCGAGAAGGCGCAGTTGGAGCGTCAGGGGCATGTGGTGAAGGAGTCCGATTATATGGAGCCCTATGTCATTTCCAGGCGGATGATCGAGGATGGCCGCCGCCGGCTGGTGCTGCGCGACCCGCTGGCGCTGCCGTTCCCGGTGCGCTGTCTGCAGGGCACCGCCGATACCGCCGTTTCGACCGAAACTGCGCTGCGGCTGATGGATCACGCGAATTGTCCGGACATGCGGCTGACGTTGGTCAAGGATGCCGATCACCGGTTTTCCGACGGTCCCTGTCTGGGGCTGATCGAGGCGGCGCTGGAAGAGGTCGTCGAGGCGGAGTGATGGTAAATGTTCGGTAAACGGTTGAGGCGCGGTCTTTTTACCCTCGGTGCGGTCGCGGCCCTGCTCTGGGCATTTGGTCCCTATGAGGCGGTGCCGCTCCACGCGGGGTTCGAGGCCGCGACGCTGGAGGCGGGTGTTTCAGCCTATCTGGCCCGGCAGGAGGCCCGGTTCGATGACATCACCCCGGGCGTGGAGAAACGGGTGGTCTGGCGCCCGGGCTTCGAGGAGCGGCGGACGCCGGTCTCGATCCTCTACGTGCACGGGTTCTCCGCCACCTCGGAAGAGATCCGCCCGGTGCCCGATCTGGTGGCCGAGGCGCTGGACGCGAACCTTGTCTATACCCGTCTTAGCGGCCACGGACGCGGCGGCGCGGCGATGGCCGAGGCGGATGTCGGCGACTGGATGGCGGATCTGGCCGAGGGGCTGGCGGTGGCCCGCGCCGCGGGCGAGCGGGTGGCGGTGATCGCCACCTCCACCGGGGCGACCCTTGCCGCCGTGGCGCTGCAGAACCCGCAGATGTCCGAGGGTGTCGATGCGGCGGTGTTCGTGTCGCCCAATTTTGGCATCAACGATCCGGCGGCGGTGCTGCTGACCCTGCCCGGCGCGCGCTACTGGGTGCCGCTGGCGGCCGGGCGCGAGCGCGCCTTCGCGCCGCAGAACGATGGGCAGGCGCGCTATTGGACCACCCGTTATCCCACCGTGGCGCTGATGCCGATGGCGGCACTTGTGCGCCGGGCGGCGCGGCTGGACTATTCCGCGGTACGGGTGCCAGCGCTGTTCTGGCTGTCGGACGACGACCGGGTCGTGCGCCCCGACATCAGCCGCGAGATCGCCGCGCGCTGGGGCGATGGCGCGCAGGTACAGGCGGTGACCATGGGGCCGGGCGACGACCCGAACGCCCATGTCATCGCCGGCGATATCCTGTCACCGGGCCAGACCGGGGCGGCGGCGCTGGCGATGGTCGACTGGCTGCACGCGCAGGGGCTGCGCTAGAGCGGTGCGGCGGCGGCCGGGCAGCATGCGCGGGCTGGAGGAGCTGGGCCGCGTCCGGTTGTCGAAGCATTTCTATTTCCGCGATTTCCTGTACTCCGAGATCGGCAGTTTTCACCGCATCCCCAACCTGCCGGACGATCCCGACCTGGCGATCGAGACCGGCCGCGCGTTCTGCGAAACCCTGCTCGATCCTCTGGAGGAGACCTTTGGCCGGATCGCGGTGCGCTCGGGCTATCGCTCGGCGGCGCTGAACCGGTTCGGCAACGAGAACGGCCTGAACTGCGCGCGCAACGATCATCCGCTGGAATGCCATATCTGGGATCGCGGGCGCGGCGCGGACCGGGTGGCGGGGGCGAGCATCGTGATCCCCTGGTTCGCCGACCGCTATGCGCGGGGGCGCGACTGGCGCGATCTGGCCTGGTGGCTTTACGATCACCTGCCGTTTTCCGAGGTCTGGTTCTTTCCCAGGCTCTGCGCCTTCAACATCGCTTGGCGGCCCGTGCCTCTGCGCCGCATCGACAGCTATATCGCGCCGCGCGGTACCCTGCTGCGCGCCGGAGAGGCCCCGGGCGAGGGGGCGGCGGAGCGGCGCGCGCGCCATGGCGATTTCCCGCCCTTTCGCGGCGTCGCCTACCCCTGAACAAGTGTCGCAACCGCTTGTGGACGCGGGCGGAAAACCGCATGGTGGCGACAGGGGCCAGGTGCCCGTATCCGTTGATGAAGCAAAGGAATCCCGCATGACCGAAGCCCTCGTCCTGTTGCCCGGAATGATGTGCGACGCGCGCATTTTCGAGCCGCAGATCAACATCCTGACGCGCGAGCGCGCGGTGATGGTGGCGCCGGTCACCCTGGGCGAGCGAATCGAGGAGATCGCTTCGAACATCATCGATCAATTGCCGCAACGCTTTGCTCTGGCCGGGCTCAGCATGGGCGGCATCGTGGCGATGGAGATCCTGCGCCGGGTGCCGGACCGGGTGACGCGACTGTGCCTGATGGATACCAACCCGCTGGCCGAATCTCCGCCCGAGGCGGCGGCGCGCGAACCGATGATCGTCAGCGTGCGGGCCGGGCGGCTGGACGCGGTGATGCGCGAGGCGATGAAGCCCGACTACCTCGCCCCCGGGCCGGGGCGGATGGAGGTGCTGAACACGGTCTATGCCATGGCCGCCGATCTGGGGCCGGAGGTTTTCGTGCGCCAGAACCGCGCCTTGCAGCGGCGCCGCGACCAGCAGAGCACCCTGCGCAAGTGCAAGGTGCCGACGCTGATCCTGTGCGGCGCGCATGACCGGCTGACCCCGGTGAAACGGCACAGCTTCATGGCCGAGCTGATACCCACGGCCGAGCTGACGGTGATCGAGACGGCCGGGCACCTGCCGCCGCTCGAAGCCCCGGAGGAGACGCTGGCGGCGCTGCGCCACTGGTTCGATATGCCTCGTGCCGCGACCGCGGGCTGACGGCCGGGCGCGGGGTCTGTCCCAGTCGGGATAGGGCAAGCACGGCGGCGTTAGTCCGCCGCGCCATCGTTCCGGTCAGCTCGCGGCGGCGTTGCGGTTGGCCGGGCGGCGCGCGCGCCGCGGCGCCGGGGCCGAGCTGTTGGCGTTCATGAACTCGATCACCAGCGGGCGGATATTATCACGCCAGGACCGGCCGGCGAAGATACCGTAGTGGCCGGCGCCGGGCTCGACATGGCTGGCCTTCATGCTGTCGGGCAGGCCGGTGCACAGGTCGAGCGCGGCGATGCACTGGCCGGGGGCCGAGATGTCGTCGTTGGCGCCCTCGACGGTCTTGACCGCGACCTTGGTGATCTTGCCGATGTCCACCTTGTGGCCGTCGACAACGAATTCGTTCTTGGCGATCTCGCCGCGCTTGAAGATGCGGTCGACGGTCGACAGGTAGAATTCCGCGGTCATGTCCATCACCGCCAGGTATTCGTCGTAGAACCGGTTGTGCGCGTCGTGATCGCCGGCCTCGCCGCGCACCACGCGCTGGATCTGGCTGGAAAAGGCCTGCGAGTGCCGGTCCGAGTTCATCGACATGAAGGAGGCGAGCTGCAGCAGCCCGGGGTAGACCAGACGTCCGACTCCCTTGTTCTTGAATCCGACCCGCTGGATCATGGTTTCCTCGAGCTGGCCCATGGTGACGCGGCGGCCGAAATCGGTCACGTCGGTGGGGGTGGCATCGGGGTCGATCGGGCCGCCGATCAGGGTCAGCGACAGCGGCTGTGCATCGGGGTCCTGCTCGGCCAGATAGGCGGTGGCGGCCAGCGTCAGCGGCGCCGGCTGGCAGACCGCGATCACATGGGTATCCGGCCCCAGATGACGCATGAAATCAACGAGGTAGAGGGTGTAATCCTCGATGTCGAACTTGCCCTCGGACACCGGGATATCGCGCGCGTTGTGCCAGTCCGTCACGTAAAGTTCGCAATCGGGCAGCAGGCTCTGGGCGGTCGACCGGAGCAGGGTGGCATAGTGCCCGGACATCGGCGCGACCAGAAGAACCTTGCGCGGCTGGATGTCCCGGCCCGGAACCTTGAAGTAGATGAGATCGCCGAACGGCCTTTCGACCACCGTCTGGATATCCACCACATGGTCTTTGCCATCCTCGCAGGTGACGGTGCGGATGCCCCAGTCGGGCTTGGTCGCCATGCGCTGGAAGGTGCGCTCGGTCACCTCGCCCCAGGCAGCCATCCAGTTGAACAGCGGGATCGGTGCCATGCTGAAGGCGGGGTAAGAGGCGAAGGACTGTGCCGTGGCGCCAAGCCACTGGTTGGCGTTTCTGGCCGTCTCCATCAGATCGTAGGTCATCATATAGCGCATTCGGGTCTCCTCGGTTTGCGACCAGTATCATTTGGTTCAAACGCCGCTTTGCCTCCCGAACGCTGCGACGGTATTCTGCGTAGCAGAAAGAGTAGGGGGGATTCGTTAAAATGACAACTAGTGACGATGGAGGTGGCGCCCTAGGGCATGAACATCTCGATAAATTGACTGAAAACCTCAGGAAGGTCGAAGCCCTCTCAAAGCGGTTGATGGAGGTGATGTCGCACAAGACCACCCACAACCCGGCCCTGAATGCCCCGAACCAGGAATTGTTCACCCGCGCCGCCACCGCCTATTGGAGCCAGGCGATGCAGAACCCGGCCAAGCTGCTGGAGGATCAGATCGAGTTCTGGGGCAAATCGGTCAAGCATTTCGCCGAGGCGCAGCAGGCGCTGGCGCAGGGCAAGCTGGTCGCGCCCGAGGATCCGGGCCCCAGCGACAAGCGGTTTTCCAACCCCCTTTGGGACAGCCACCCCTATTTCAACTTCGTCAAGCAGCAGTACCTGATCAATGCCGAGGCTATCGAACAGGCGGTGGCCGGGGTCGAAGGCATGGACGCAAAGGAAAAGCGGCGGCTGAGCTATTTTGCCCAGCAGATCGTCGACATGATGTCGCCGACCAATTACCTGGCGACCAACCCGGACGCGCTTGAAAAAGCGCTGGAGACCGAGGGGCAGTCGCTGGTGCAGGGGCTGGAAAATCTGATCGCCGATCTGGAGGCCAACGACGGCGAACTGGTGGTCCGCCTGGCCGACGAACAGGCATTCGAGGTGGGCGGCAACATCGCCGCCAGCCCGGGTGAGGTGGTGTACCGCAACCGGATGATGGAGGTCATACAGTACAAGCCGAGCACCGAAACCGTGCACGAAACGCCCGTCGTGCTGTTCCCGCCCTGGATCAACAAGTTCTACATCCTTGACCTCAAGCCGCAGAACAGCCTGATCAAATGGGTGGTCGAACAGGGCTATACGCTGTTCGTGGTCAGCTGGGTCAACCCCGACCGCTCCTATGCCGAGATCGGGCTGGAGGATTATATAGAGGAGGGGATTCTCGCCGCGATCCGCGAGGTCAAGGCAATCTGCGGCGTCGAGCAGGTCAACGCGGTGGGCTATTGCATCGCCGGCACCACGCTGTCGATGGCGCTGGCGCTGATGAAGAAGCGCGGCGACAAATCGGTTAAATCGGCAACCTTCTTTACCGCGCTGACCGATTTTTCCGACCAGGGGGAGTTCACCCCCTTCCTGCAGGACGATTTCATCGACGGGATCGAGGAGGAGGTCGCCGAACAGGGCATCCTGCGCTCCTACATCATGTCGCGCACCTTCTCTTACCTGCGCTCGAACGATCTGGTCTACGGCCCGGCGGTGCGCAGCTACATGCTGGGCGAGGCGCCGCCGGCGTTCGACCTGCTGTATTGGAACGGCGACAGCACCAACCTGCCGGGGCGGATGACGACGCAGTACCTGCGCGGGCTGTGCCAGCGCAACGAGTTCTGCGAGGACGGGATCAAGATCCTGGGCGAGACGCTGCACGTGAAGGATGTGAGCGTGCCGCTGATGTCGATCTCCTGCGAGACCGATCACATCGCCGCCTGGAAGGACATCTACCGCGGCGTGCAGCAGATGGGATCGCGATCAAAGATCTTCATCGTCTCGGAATCGGGCCATATCGCCGGGATCGTGAATCCGCCGAGCAAGAAGAAATACGGCCATTACACCAACTCCGATCTCAAGGGCGACGCGAACGCCTGGATGGAGGGGGCGACCTTTCACGAAGGCTCCTGGTGGCCACGCTGGGAGGAATGGCTGTCGAAGCGCTCCGGCAAGCAGATTCCGGCCAGGGACATCGGTGATTCGGATCATCCCGGCCTGGCCCCGGCCCCTGGCACCTATGTGGTGGCCAAGTCAAAGGCCTGATTTCATGGGGCTATGAAGTTTTTTCTGCAGTGCAGCGATTTCTCTTGAAATGCTGCGCTGCAGCATGCATATTGTCCTTGGCTGAGTTGAGTAACGGGATTGTCCCGTACAGCGTTAAGGACGGATACAATGGCAAACACCCAAGATTTTACCGCGATGATGAAAGACGCAATGGGCGCGTTCCCCGTGGATACCTCCGCGATGGAAGGTGCGTTCAAGTCGACCGCGAGCCTGAACGAGAAACTGACCGGCGTGGCCCTTGAAGCCGCTGGCAAATCCTCGGAAATTTCGAGCACCTGGACCAAGGACACGCTGGCCAAACTGGCCGAGCTGTCGAAGGCCAAAACCGAGCCCGCCGACTATGCCAAGGCAATGACCGATTTCGCTTCGGCCTCCGCCGAGGTTGCCGCCGAGAACATGTCCGCCTTCGCCGAAGTCGCCAAGAAACTGCAGATGGACACTGTCGAGCTGCTGATGGCCGCTGGCAAGGACATCACCGAGGACGCGACCAAAGCCGTCAAGAAGGCCACCGACGAGGTGACCACGGCTGCCAAGAAGGCCGCCGCCAAGTAAGGCAGGCGAACAAACTATTGCTTTGCACCTCTCTCCTCCCAACCGGTGCAAGAGCGCAAGGGCAGGTCGAAAGACCTGCCCTTTTTTCATGCCGCTTTCATGCCGCCGTCACGGCGCCCGGGCAGGGCGAATAAAAAAAATGCTGCATTGCAGCAAAAATGGCCTTGAATTGCTGCAGTGCAGCATTCATATACAATTCAGAAGACAGCGGGCCCCGGCCCGGATGACCCCGAGAATTAAAGGACCAGACCCATGACCAACAAAGATTATTCCGAGATCCTGAAAGACATGATGAGCGCTTTCCCCGTGGACACCTCCGCCATGGACGAGGCCTTCAAGACCTCTGCCGCGCTGAGCGAGAAGCTCTCGGGCGTGGCCCTCGAGGCCGCCGGCAAATCCGCCGAACTGTCCAGCCATTGGGCCCAGGACACCCTGGCCAAGGTGAACGAGATCGCCAAGGCCAAGGCCGAGCCGGCCGACTATGCCAAGGCCATGAGCGATTTCGCGTCGGCCTCGGCCGAGGTCGCCGCCGAGAACATGGCCGCCTTTGCCGAAATCGCCAAGAAGGTGCAGATGGACACCGTCGAGCTGATGGTTTCCGCCGGCAAGGACATGGGCCAGGAGGCCTCGGCCGCCATGCAGAAGGCCGCCAGCGACATGACCGCCGCCGCCAAACCGGCGGCCGCCGCCAAGAAGCCGGCAGCCCGCGCCAAGTAAGCCGCGTCGCAGCATCGGAAACAATGGGGCGGGCCTTCGGGCCCGCTCTTTCTTTTTGTTTTGCGCTCGCTTAGTGTTTGCCGCAACGCATCGTGTTTGGAGGGCGAGACGTGGCCGAAGACCAGAAACCGCTGCTGATCAAGCGTTATGCCAGCCGCCGGCTCTACAACACCGAGACCAGCGATTACGTCACGCTGGAAGATATCGCAGGCTTTATTCGCGCGGGCCGCGAGGTGCAGATCGTCGATCTGAAAACCGGCGACGACCTGACCCGGCAATACCTGCTGCAGATCATCGCCGAGCATGAAAGCCGCGGCGAAAACGTGCTGCCGGTCAACGTGCTGAACGACCTGGTGCGCGCCTACATGCTGCCGGGCGGCGGCATGATGCCGCAGTTTCTGCAATCCTCCTTCGAGATGCTGCGCGAAAGCCAGTCGAAGATGATGGAGAACATGAGCGCGATGAACCCGATGGCCAAGATGCCCGGGTTCGAGGCGATGCAGGCGCAGCAAGAGGCCTTTCTCAAGGCGATGACCGGCGGCCTCGGCGGCGGCTGGTCCGGCCCGGAGGGCGAGGGCGGAGTTCTCGGCGCCGGCAGCGAGGACCTCGATGCGATCAAGAAGCAGCTCGCCGAGCTTCAGGACAAGCTGTCGAAGCTGAAATAGGTCGCCCCGGAAACCCCGGTTCCAGCCGCGCGCGGTCAGTCGTAACGGATCGGGCTGCGAAAGCGCGGCTCTTCCAGCCATTCGAAATAGGTCTGCCGCAGCGCCCGCGCCACCGGGCCCGGCGCGCCGTTGGAAAACCGCCGCTCATCGACCTGCACCACCGGGATCACCCCGCCGCCAGAGGACGACAGGAACACCTCGTCGGCCTCCTGCAATTCGTCGAGCGGCAGCGGCCGGGTTTCCACCGTCAGCCCGCGCGCCGTCGCCATCTCCAGCACCGTGCGCCGGGTGATCCCGTGCAGCACCCCATGCTCCGAGGTCACCACCCGGTCGCCGAACACCGCGAAGACGTTGAACCCCGGCCCTTCGGTCACGTTGCCCTCGTGATCGAGCAGCATCGTGGTCTCGAACCCCTTGTCCTTGGCCTCGAACAGGCCGGAGGTGAAATCCCCCCAGTGATAGTTCTTGACCCGCGGGTTGACGCTGTCCTGCGGGATGCGGCGCACCGACTTGGCAATCCAGACGGTGGTTCCCCGGTCGGCCGCATCGGGTTTGACGATATGGACGTAGGGCACGCACCAGGCATAGAAATGGTTCTGGCAATCGCGCGGGTCGCGGCTGCCCGGGACCGGGTTGCGCCCGCGCGCGGCGACCATGGAAACATAGGCGCCCTTCAACCCCGAGGCGGCAACCATCTCGTGCAGCGCGCCCTGCACCTCGCCCGCATCCATCAGGATGTCCATCCGCTGTGACGCGACCGAGGCAAGGAACCGTTCGAGATAGTCCTCCAGCCGGAAAAACGCCCCGCCCCAGACCGGCACCACGTCATAGGCGATGTCGGAATGGGTCACGCCCCAGTCGGTCACCCCGATCGAGGCCTCGGAAATCGGCAGGATGCGGCCGTCCATCCAGGCGGCGCCGTGGGAAAGATCGCTCATGGCTCAAGCGTGGCGCGCGTTGGGCGGTTTGACAAGGGATTTGAGTGCGGCGCGGGGCAGGGCCCGCACCCAGGTCCCTCAGGTGCCGAAGGCGCGAACCGGGCCGGCGGCCTCGGCGGCGGCACCGATCAGCACCTCCGCGATGGCATCCAGTTGGTCGGACTTCAGATAGACCGGCAGCCGCACGTCGCAGGCCTGCATCAGCATCGCCCGGGTCTGCGGCAGTTCCGGCAGATCCGCGATGAACTGCCAGTTCCAGAAGGCGCGGGCGTTGTCAGCGCTGAGGCCAAAGACCTGCACCTTGACCCCGTTGGCCCCGGCCGCCTCGGCAAAGGCGCGGGTCTGGCCCTCGTCCAGCCCGACCAGGTTGAACTGGATCGAATCCGGCGCGCGCACCTCCGGTCCCAGCGGATCGGGCACCGACAGGAAGGGCGAGCTGTTCAGCTTTGCCGCCACATGGTCGTGGTTGGCGCGCCCGTCGCGCACCCGGCGCAGCAGTTCGGGCAGCTGCGGGCGGATCACCGCCGCCGAAAGGTTGCTCATCCGCAGGTTATAGAGCGGCAGCTGGTTCTGCCAGCGGCCAAAGGCAGCCTCCAGCGCGCCGGTATTGTCGCCACGCGGCCCCTTGTGCTTTTTCCAGTTGTGCTCATAGGCGCCCGACATGATCACCGCGCGGGCCACCAGATCGGCGTCGTCGGTGATCATTATCCCGCCCTCGCCGGCGTTGATCATCTTGTAGGACTGGAACGAGAAACAGCCGATCTTGCCGATGGTGCCGATGTTCTTGCCATCCCAGACGGTGCCCAGAGAATGCGCCGCATCCTCGATCACCGGAATGCCGCGCGCATCGCACAGCGCCATGATCGCGTCCATGTCGCTGGTATGGCCGCGCATGTGGCTGATGATGACGGCCGCGATGTCCTGGTCGAGCCTGGCCTCGAAATCGGCCAGGTTCACCCGGTAGTTCTCGCCCACCTCGCAGAGCACCGGCTGGCAATCCGCATGCACCACCGAAGAGGGCACCGCGGCAAAGGTAAAGCCGGGGATCAGCACCCGCGCGTCGCGCGGCAGGCCCAGCGCCTTGAGCGACAGGAACAGCGCCGCCGAACAGGAGGACACCGCCAGCGCGTACTTGCTGCCGATCATCTCCGCGAACTCCCGCTCCAGCAATGCGACGGGCGCATCCTGCGGCGCGGTATAGCGGAACAGGTCGCCCGATTGCAGCAGCGCGTCGATGGCCTCGCGCGCGGCGGGGGGAATGGGCTCGGCGTCATGGACGTTCGGGATGCGTGTCATATTTCTGTTTCCTTAATAGAGCCTTTCAAAAATATAAAACGAAGAAGGCGAAAAGCCAAGCGCACACACCGCCCGACGGGCAAAATCCGGCCGCTGGCACGATCTGAGCTGCAGATGGGAAACAGGCGGCGGTGTCAGATCCCCAGCCGGTCGCGCAGCGAGAACCATGTCATCGCCAGTACCAGCAGCGGGTTGCGCAGCGCCGGCCCGCCGGGAAACGGCGAGTTGGGCAGCCGCGCCATGGTGTCGAACCCCTCCGCTTCGCCCCGGATCGCCTGCGCCATCAACTGGCCCGCGTGGGTGGCGGTGCCGACCCCGTGCCCGGAATAGCCCGAGGCGGACAGGATGTTGGGCGCCACCCGCGCGAGATAGGGCAGACGCTTCATGGTGATCGCCAGCGTGCCGCCCCAGGCATAGTCGATCCTGACGTCGCGCAGATGCGGATAGATCTCGCACATCGGCTTGCGCACCTTGGCGGCGATGTCAGCGGGGAACCGGTAGCCATAGCTTTCGCCGCCGCCGAACAGCAGACGCTTGTCGGCGCTCAGGCGGAAGTAGTTGACGACAAAGCGGCTGTCGGCGACGGCGATGTCCTTGGTCAGCACTTTCGCGGCGTCCTCGCCCAACGGCTCGGTCGCGGCGACGAAGTTGTTGATCGGCATCACCCGCGCG
>Ga0209692_10001567_pt1 | contig 30146 bp, 22 predicted proteins | sample tdDd472_FD_187129 | JGI IMG/M metagenome (GOLD analysis project Ga0209692, IMG submission 187129) | Marine sediment microbial communities from the Atlantic coast under amendment with organic carbon and nitrate - tdDd47.2 (SPAdes)... | ecosystem: Environmental > Aquatic > Marine > Coastal >...
CGAGTTGGTCGTCTTCGGGCGCCGGGAGGGTGAACTCCGCCCGCACTTCCACATAGACCGGGGCCAGATATTCGGGCCGGGCGGCGGTGATTTCCGCGCCGGGCACCAGGGAGGTCAGCAACCGGGCCACGGGGCCGTCCTTGAAGTCGGTGGCCGTGACCAGGCCCGCATAGGGTGTGAACGGTCCTGAGGTGGACATGAGCAGGGTGCCGGTCCAGCCGTCGTCACCGGGCTCGAGGTTGACCGTGACCTTGGTGAAACGATGGCTCGGTCCGTCTCCGCCGCCGGCCGGCAGGGCCTTGGGCGGCTGGCCCAGTTTCCAGACCGGGCCGGCGATGAGGTCGGCCATGCTGCCGATCTCGCCGCTGTCCGGATGGAACACCAGACCGTTGCTCTCGGAAAGGAGGAAGGCCGGGGTGTGGAAATCCGCCAGGCGGGGAATGTCCGGGCCCACCAGGGTGTGCCCCTGCCCGAGCAGCAGGAGGCCGGGGGCGTACCCGGCTTCCTTCAGCAGGGCGTAGGCCAGCACGGCACGGTCCAGGGTATGACCGTAGGCGGTTTCCAGGGTGCGGCTGGCCGGACGCGGGGTGAAGGCCCAGAACCGGTCGGGGTAGTGGATACCGCGGGTCATGTCGTTCAGATGATTGGCCACCACCTGCAGGCCGCTCACCAGACCGGTTTGCCCCGCCATGGCCTCGTCGATGGCCTCGCTCTGCTCGGGAGTGAGTTCGGCGGCCGCTTCGAAGGCCGTCTGCCAGGCGTTGCCGAGCGTATCCCAGTCGGGCCAGGTGCTCCAGATCACGGCCGGTTCGTAGGCGGCGGCGTCTCCGGTCAGGGGCAGCTTCAGGGCGGCCACGTTCTCCATGCGCCAATTCAGCGTGGTGCCGGTCATGGACGGGTCCGGCGCGCCGTTGATCCGCGCATGCCGGCCGGATCCGGCGGTGACCGTGAGGTCCACGCGCACGGCGGGATCCCGCTGGGGAAACACGAACACGTTGCCGGCCCCGGGCTGCCCGGTGGTGGCAAGAGTGTAGCGGGTTTCCATGATGCAGCCCAACTCCACGCCGTCATGCAGGAGCATGGTTTCGCGCATGGTCGTGTAGTCGTCGGCGCGGTCCACGGCGTAGGGCAGGGTGTGCACCACGGCCGTTTCGCCAATGGTCTCCACATCCGGCCACCAGGTGTTCTCGCGCCAGGTGCGCAGGATCTCCACGTCCAGGGTGGAATCGGTGGTGTTCCAGGGCACGCGCAGGTCGGCGTAGGCGCGGATGCCCACGGCGGTGCGGATCCACACCACACGGTGCACGGTGGTGGTCAGGGTGTCGCCGCTGTAGGTGACTTCCTGGGCTTCCAGCAGGATGACGGCGTCTTCCAGCTCAAGATCATACGTCTGCTGCGCCTGGGCCCAGAGGGCATCCAGGTCATGGCCACCGGAGGTGCCCATGCCGTCGGCGAACACCAGGGCGGGCACCAGAAGGAACAGGGCTGTCATGAGGAGGGTCTTCATTATTTGACCTCCTTGGCCACGCGCAGGGTCTGGTCGGCGAAGTCACGGGTGGCCTGCATGGCCGCGCGGAAGCCTTCGTAGCCGTCGGGGGGAATCTGGCGGCGCCTCACTTCGGCCCGGCCGGTGACCTCCAGCTTGCGGCCATCCTGCTCCACGGTGCCGCTGAAGGCGCCGTAGGTCTCATCCACCGGCTCTGCGGCGTCCAGGTCGGCCAGCTTCAGGCCCTTGGGCAGCTTGATGGTTTCGGTGACGTCCACCAACTGGGTGAAGTAGAGGAAAACGTCGGTCTCGCGATCGTCGGCCCAGTGGGAGGCGCCGGCGCTGAACAGGGTGCGGTCGTGGGTGACCAGTTGCATGGCCGGGCTCTTGAAGTCGAAGCCTTCGTTGGATTCGGCCACGTAGCCGGGGATGGTGTAGGTGATCTCCAGCCACATGTCGCCGCTGAAGTCGTCGCTCACGCGGTGGGTGCATTCTACGTCCTGCACCCGGTTGCTGATCACGCTCAGCATGCGGGCGCAGGAGGCGTTCAGTTCATTGGCGCGCGTGCGTGAGGTCAGGCGGCGAAGGCGGCTGTCCAGGGCGCCGCTGCCTTCGATGCGGAGCTTGCCCTTGAGGGTGCCGTCGGCGGACAGATCGGCCGTGTGCACCAGAATCATGGGGGATTCGCTCGGCGGGCTGTAACGAATGCGACTGAGGTATTCGCCTTCGGGCGTGCCCACCAGGTAGTGCTGTTCGGTCTCGGAAAAGGACCAGATGGCGTTGTTGTAGGGCACCCACGTGGGGTCGTACATCTGGAAGGAGCCGTCGGGCATCTTGAGGGCGGTGACGCAGTGGTTGAACTGGTCGGCGGGCACCTCGTCGATGCGGCTGCCGGCCATGGTCATGGCGGCGTAACTGTCCATCCCGGCCGCGCGCATCATGGTAATGAGCATGCCGGCGATGTCCTTGCACACGCCGCTGCGCTGCTCGAAGATCATCTCGCCGGTGTGCAGGGTGAAGCCTTCGCCTTCGCCCATGGTCTGGCCGCTGTAACGGATGTTCTGGGCCACCCAGTGCAAGAGGGCCTTGGCTTTTCTTTCGTCGTCGGCCTTGGTCAGGCCGGCGTCCTTCAGGATCTGGTCCACCTTCTCCTGGATGGCGGGTGTCACATCGAACTGGTTCTGGTTCACATCGAAGAACCAGCGGCTCTTGGCCTCCCAGCTCTCGGCGGTGGCCATGACCACCTTGGGCACGAAGTCGCTGCCGTCGGGCTGGCTGGGCTCGCGCACCTGGGCGGGCAGATTCAGTCCCCACCAGGCGTACTCGGTGTGTTCGGTGTCGTAGGTCACGCTGGAATAAAGGGCGCCGTTATAGACTTCGGCGTGCAGGCGCTTGTCGGCGGGCAGTCGCAGGACGTAGCGCTTTTCCAGGATGGGCGCGGTCTCGGCGAACCGCACGATGTCGAAATACTCGCCGGGCATGGGCGGAATGTACTTGTCGTCGTCGGGCGCTTCATTGCCGCCGCTGCCGCCCTGACCCGAGGTGAGCAGGGCGTAGGTGAAGCCCTTGCGGAAGGTGATGACCTCGATGCCGTCGCCCACTTCCAGCCGCGGCAGCTGCAGGGTCTTGATGCGGTCGCGCCAGTAGATGGCCGCCTGGGGGGCGGGCAGGTCGTGCACGTTGGCCACGTCCACGGGAATCTTCTCTCCGTCCCGCACCACGTTCACTTCGCGCACATCGACAAAACTGCTCTGTGGGTCGAACCGCCAGGTGAGGACCGACTGCTCCCGGCAACCGGCCAGGGTGAGCACCTTCACCAGGTCGTAGCCGTCCACGTAGGTCACGCCGGTGGGCTTCATCCGGTTGACGGTCTCGGTCAGCACGATCACATGATCGGCACCGGGATGATCGTCGGCGGTACCGGCGTCGGCCAGGCGGCTGTACACGTCGGGAGCGGGTTTGTCGCCGGGGGGAAGGTCGGTATCGGCCATAGCCAGAAGGGGGAGCAGGAGCAGGCCGGCCAGTAGTAGAACGGACGGCGCACGCAGGGGTCGGACCTGGGTCACGGTGGTCACCTCGGTGGATGGAGAGGGCATTGGCGTGAACGGGGGGGAGTCTAGCATCGATGGAGGCTGGAGGGAAGTGGAGGACGGGGGTGGGGTCAGCGCCGTCGCCCACCTCCGCGCCGGGAGGTTGACTTTGTGGCGGGCTTGGCGCTCCGCCGTCCCTTGGCCGGTGGCAGTTTCTTCGTCGGCTTGGTCTCCCCGGGTGCCATGCGCCCCGCCGGCACCAGGCACTCCGGTCCCCCGCCGATCAGATCCGTCCGCCCCATTTCCTTGAGTGCCTCACGCAGCAGGGGCCAGTTCTTCTTGTCGTGATACCGCAGGAAGGCCTTGTGCAGATCCCGGTGCTTCTTTCCCTTGGGTGTGAACACCGCGTCGCCCGGTCGGGCCTGCCGCGTGATCTTCCGCAGGGGATTGCGGTCGGCGTGGTACATGGCCGTGGCCGTGGCCATGGGCGACGGCAAAAACGCCTGCACCTGATCCGGCTTGAACCTGTTCTTCTTCAGCCAGACGGCCAGGTTCAGCATGTCCTGGTTGCTGGTGCCCGGGTGGGCCGCGATGAAGTAGGGGATCAGGTACTGCTCCTTGCCCGCCTGTTTGCTGAACTTCTCGAACATCTGCCGGAATTTCTCGAAGCTGCCGATGCCCGGCTTCATCATCTTCGTCAGCGGTCCGGTCTCGGTATGCTCGGGTGCGATTTTCAGATAGCCGCCCACGTGGTGCGTAACCAGTTCCTTGATGTAGGCCGGCGACTTCACCGCCAGATCGAACCGCAGGCCCGACGCCACCAACACCTTCTTCACACCCTTCACCTTGCGCGCCTTGCGGTACAGGTTGATCAGCGGGGTGTGGTCGGTGTTCAGGTTGGGGCAGATGTCCGGATACACACACGATGGCAACCGGCAGGCCGACTCGATCTCCTTCGACTTGCAGGCCAGGCGCCACATGTTGGCGGTGGGTCCGCCCAGATCGCTGATGGTGCCGGTGAAGCCGGGGGTCTTGTCGCGGATGTTTTCGATTTCCTTGAGGATCGATTCCTCGCTGCGGTCCTGAATGATCCGCCCCTCGTGCTCGGTGATGGAGCAGAAGGTGCAACCGCCGAAACACCCGCGCATGATGTTGATGGAGTGCTTGATCATGTCGTAGGCGGGAATGCGCGCCTGGCCGTAGCTGGAGTGAGGCCGGCGCGTGTAGGGCCCGTCGAACACGGCGTCCAGTTCGGGGGTCGTCAACGGAATCGGCGGCGGATTCAGCCACACATCCCTGGCGCCGTGGCGCTGCACCAGGGCCCGCGCGTTCCCGGGATTGGTCTCCAGGTGCAGCAGGCGAGAGGCGTGGGCGTAAAGGACCGGGTCGTCCTTCACAGTCTCGTAGGCCGGCAGCCGGATCACGGATTTCGACCGGTCGCCCCACATTTGGTGCAGGGTCTTGTCCGTCAGTTGCTGGGGCTCATCCTTGGCCGGCACCTTGTCGCAGTCCATTTCCATGGCGTAGGGGTCCGGGTGGGCCATCAGCGCGCCGGGGGTGTCCACGTCGGTGGAATCCATTTCCACCCAGCCGTCGGGCACGGCTTTGCGCATGAAGGCGGTGCCGCGGATGTCGGTCATGTCCTTGATGGACTCGCCCGCAGCCAGGCGGTGTGAGATCTCCAGAATTTGACGTTCCCCGTTGCCGAAAACCAGCAGGTCGGCCTTGCTGTCGGGCAGCACCGAGCGGCGCACCTTGTCGGACCAGTAGTCGTAGTGGGCGATGCGCCGCAGGCTGGCCTCAATGCCGCCGATGATCACCGGCACATCCTTGTGCGCTTCCCGGCAGCGCTGGGCGTAAACCAGAACGGCGCGGTCGGGCCGCTTGCCGCCTTCGTCGTTGGGGGTGTAGGCGTCGTTGGAGCGAATCCGCCGCTCGCTGGTGAAGCGGTTGACCATGGAGTCCATGTTGCCCGCGGTCACGCCCCAGAACAGGTTGGGTTTTCCCAGGGCGCCGAAGGGTTCGGCGCTGTGCCAGTCGGGCTGGGAAATGATCCCCACGCGGAAGCCCGCCGCCTCCAGGACCCGACCCATGACAGCCATGCCGAAACTGGGGTGGTCGATGTAGGCATCGCCGGTGACGATGATGACGTCGCAGGCCTCCCAGCCCAGCTTGTCCATCTCCCGCCGGCTCATGGGCAGTTCCGGGGCAATGCCGAAGCGCTCGGCCCAGTATTTGGGTCGCGAGAAGAGCGGCGGCGCCTGGGGCGGGCCGGTATTGGAGGCCGGGGAGATCAAAATCCGTCCTATTCCACGATCAACAGCTTCATGAAGTCACCCACATCGGTGCAGGTGTCGAAATTCCAGACCGCCTCGATGATGGCATCCTGACGGGCCGTGTCCATGACACCCTCGGCGTTGGCGCGGAACTTCGCAATTAATTCCTCGTCGCTCAGGGGATTTTGCGGACTGCCCTTGGCGTGGTCCACGGTCTCGGTGAACTCGCGCCCGTCGTTGGTGGTGATCGTGGCGATGGCGCGCTTGACCGCGGGGAACAGCCCGTCGATCCCATCGTTGGCCACCACTTCGATCTTGCCCAGCAGGGTGCGGATGCGCGGGTCGAACAGCTTCTCGTCGGTGAAACTGTTGGGGTACACGCCGCCGTCCGCGGCCGCGGCCGCCAGACAGTAGGGCAGGCTGTGGTCGGCCGTTTCCTTGGTTTGCGGATCGTACTTGCTGGGGTCGCTCAGGATGTCCGCGCCCCGGGCCGTAGTCTGGATATGAATCTTCGCCAGGTCCTCGGCCACCAGGCCGTGCTTCTGCATGATGTTCAGCACCGCCGACATGGGCTGATGGGTGAGCGCCTCGGTGGGGAAGGCCTTATAGCCGCAGTCGGTGATCATGAACCGCTCGCCCAGGCCTTCCAGCAGGATTTCGGGCTTCAGTTCCACGTTGTGGATCACGTGCTGGAAGCCTTCCTTGCCTTCGATCACCTCGACGGGTCCCTCGTAACCCTCCCGGGCCATGAGTGCGGCCAACACGCCGGCCTGGGTGGCCAGCGGATCGGCCGTGTTCTTCATGTTGGTCAGGTGACCCGCCACCACGCCGCCCAGGGTGAAGTGGCTGCTGCCGCTGATACCGGCCGCGGCCACCATCTGGTCGTGGTTCAGCCCGTAGATGCGCCCCGCCACGAACGGGCTCACGAACTGGGTCAGCGTGGCGTGGTGCCACCCCACTTCGCGCACGCCGGGGAAGCAGGCCAGGCACCACCGCAGTTCCAGTTCGTAGGCGATGATGATGGCCGTCAGCGTTTCGCGTCCGTCGCGACCCATGGCCTCGGCGGGGTTGATGGCCCCGAAGATGATGTCCGACGGATGGCTCGGATCCTGTTCCCAGTAGATATCGTTGTAGTCCAGGGCCCGCACCAGCAGGCTGTTCATCAGCGCGGCGTTGGCCGCGTTGGTGCGGTGGCCGTTGCCGATGAGGGTGGCTTCGGGAATGCCGCCCAGCTTCTCGGTGAAGCGGTACATGGCGGCCATGTCCTCATTGTTCACCGCGGCGAGGGCGCAGCCCACGCTGTCGAGCAGGAAGCGCTTGGCCTCCTTGATGGACACTTCGGGGATATCTCCGTACGACAGGTCGATGGCAAAGTCGGCCATCCGGCGGGTCAGGCTTTTCATGGTCATCCTTTTTTGGGTGGGTCAGTCCGCGTCAAGGCCGGCGTGGGCCCCGTCGCAATAGGGCTGATTGGCGCTCTGTTTGCAGTTGCACAGGGCAACCTTGGCATCTTCGGCCATTTCGAAAACCTGGGGAGAGAAGCCGCTGCCGCCGTGGGATCCGTCGCAGAAGGGCTGGCCTTCAGAGAGCCCGCAACTACAGAAGGCATGGGTTCCGGCTTTGAGGTCCAGAACGGCGGGGGCCTTGCCGGCGATTTTGGGCTGGTCCATCAGGGGCTCCTTTGGCGGGGTCGCGGTATTTGCGGCTATCAAAGGAGTAATCATGGAGGGCAGGATTGGCAACAGCCCCCGGGCCTCAAGGCCACGGGGGCTGTCTGGGACCGGCGGGGCCCGTCAGCTAGTGCTGAACGAACTCCGGCTCATAATCCTCGTGGAGGTCGGCATCCACGGAAATCCGCGTGACCGGAGCTGACGGAGCCGGGCTCTGCCAGGAGCGGTCCTGCTCCGCGGGGGCTTTGGTCGGCTGGGCCAGATGACTCGCGCCGCCGCCCACCAGGGTCACCAGTTCCTGCACGTAACCGTTCATCTGATCGGCCTGGGACGTCAGTTCACGCGACGCGCCGGCGGTTTCCTCGGCATTGGCCGCAGCCTGTTGCGTGGATCCGTCCATCAGGGCCACCGCCTCGTTCAGCTGGCCCACGCCCTCGGCCTGCTGGGTCGATGCGCTGGCGATCTGCTCCATCTTTTCCGCCACGGTGGCGGCGTTCTCGGTGACCTGGCCGAAGGTGCCGTTTGTCTTGTCAACCAGGGTGGAGCCTTCGTTGACCTTGGACAGGGTTTTGCTGATGAGAGCGCCTGTGTTGCTGGCTTCCTCGGAGGCACGGGTGGCCAGGTTGCGCACCTCTTCAGCCACCACGGCGAAGCCCTTGCCGGCGTCACCGGCGCGGGCCGCTTCCACCGCGGCGTTCAGCGCCAGCAGGTTGGTCTGGAACGCGATCTCGTCGATGGTCTTGATGATCAGCGAGGTCTCGTTGCTGGCCTTGTTGATGTCGGCAATGGACCCGGTCAGGAGCCGCATGGAGTCGTTCGCCGATTCCACGATGGTCCGGGCGTCCTCCATGAGCCGGTTGGCGTCGCCCGCCAACTGCGCGTTCTGGTTGGTCACGGCGGACATTTCCTCCAGGGAAGAGGCGGTCTCTTCCAGGGTGGCGGCCTGCTGGGACGATTCGTTGGCCAGGCTGTTGCTGGCGTCGGCCACCTGGCGCGCGGAACAGCCCACGTCCTGGGCGCATTCCGTCAGGCCGGTGATGACTTTCAGCAGCGACGCGTTGATGGACCGCACGAGCAGCCAGGACACGAAGAGGAATCCCACGATGCCGGAGATCCCGAAGAGGGTGGACCACAGCTGAGCCCGGTCCCGGGCCTGGGCGGCGGTGTCCTTGGACTCACTGGCCACGGCCTTGGCCTGCTCGGCCTGCCCCTTCTGTTCAACCACGGCCTTGTCAGCCCCGGTCAGGGCCTGGTTGGCCGCGGTGATGATGGATGTGCCGGTCTGGTCAAGTTGCTGCCGCAGGTCCACTTCCTGCTTTCCCAAAACCAGGGATTGGTCAATGAAGCCCATGAACACGCTCAGGGATTCCTTGATGGTGAGGCTTTTTTCCAGGAAAACCGTATTGCCGATGGCGTCGCTGATTTCCACCAGGACGTCGATGCTGTAAAGGCCCTCGCCCTCGGCCAGTTCAGTGTAGGCCTCGATGTACTTGTGGTCGCCGGTACTCAGGTATTCCTTCTGTAATCCTTGCAGCTGCATGAACAGGATCATGTTGTCCCGCAGGACATTGAGCAGTTCGAGTTCGGTTCCGTCCAGGTCCTCGCCCTCGAGTAGAAGAACGGCCTGCTGGCCTTCCAACTCGTCCATGATCTCACCGATGAGACCCTTGGAGTGTTCAATGGGCTGGGCCATCTCAACCTTGAGGGTTTCATGGGACCGGTGAACGGCGGTGTACTCCGCCAATTCGTTCCGATAGGAACTGAAACCGCCCAGGATCTCGGCATTGCCCAGAGTCTGAAGCAGGGGGTCCAGTTCCGCCGCCTGCCGGTCGAAATCAGAGCGCAGGCCGGAATCGTGGAACTGCAGGTAGGCTTTTTCGGTCAACCGCAGATCCATGACTTTCATCATGGCGTCAACTGTATGGCTCCGCTCGTCATTGGCGGCGTCGATGGCGGAGTTGGCCTGATCGATTCGGTCGTTGGCCGCCTCCATCTCGCCATAGGCCTGGTTGATTGTGTGGCTGGCTACGCGGCCGGAACCGACCAGCACGACGACCAGCAAAACGGCCAGTCCCGCAAAAACCATCAGCCTGGCCTGGATGGTGGATGATTGAAATTTACTCAACATGTCGAGGCGTCTCCCCAAAGTTTGCCCCAAAGTTGTCCGGTTGCCCCGGTCAATCTGCGGTCATGATCGAGCGTGGGAGTCGGGTCCGGCGTGCGGACCAGACTCCCACCGCAGCTGATTAGTGAATCTCCAGGGACGCGACGGTGCTGTCGTCGAACTTGTACAGACCGGAACCGACCACGACGTTCGAGCCGTCGGGCAGGGTGCAGCCCTTCACGTAGGAGATCTTGCGCACGATTTCATCCGTGCCGGGCTTGGGCCAGTAGTACTCGACCCAGGCTTCGCCGTCGGTCTTGACGACTTTGTTCATGGTGGAGAAGAAGCGCTTACCCTTCTTGTCCTTCAGGCTGATGATATTTTTGCCGTTCAGTTTGTACTTCATGGGGTGCATGAGCATGGTGCCGTCATCCAGGGAGTGGATCCACATGTAGGTTCCCTCATACAGGAAGGGGCTGTCCTTGCCCTGGAACTTGGCGAAGGCGTCGGCGCCTTCCTTTTCCAGTACGGCGCAGGCTTCGGCGACCTTGGTGGTGATCACGTCGGGGGACGTCATGGCGTCCTTGGCGGTGCTGTTGCAGTACTCGGCGCTCTCGGCGGCGAGAACGGCGGCGGCGTCATCCTGGGCCAGGGCGGTCAGGGCCCCGGTCAGCAGGAGGAGGACAGTCATTCCGACGGTAAAAATTTTGCGGCCCATGGTTCATCCCTTTCGCGTGTTGTCGTCTCGGCCGGGTCCGGCATTCCATTTTCCGGGTGGCGTGAGATCTGACGTTTCAATCCGGCGGGCGGTTGAGCCCTGAAAATCATTCGTCAGGACAAACAGGGGACTTAATCTAAATCCCTAATAATTGGTGGGTTTTTAAACTACTTGTTTGCAGGGCATTGATTTAGGTCAAAAATTAACTATCAGAAAAGTAGGAATTTGGTTGGAAGGGTCCTTTCCAGCGCCCCAACTCAAGGGCCGGGGCGCTGGGTCCAGGCATGGGTCATTCGATGAGGGTGAGCTTTACGGTTTGTTCCCGATCCCCCACCGTCACCCGGACGAAGTACAGTCCGCTGCCTCCGCCCGCCCGCCAGGGAATCTCCCTGGGGCCGGGGGGCAGAAGCTGGTCCAGGAGTGTTTCCACCCGCCGGCCCTGCAGATCGAAAATCTCCACCCGCACCGGCAGCAGATCCCCGGACCGGCCATCCACGGTGAAGGAAATGGCGGTCTCCGGATTGAACGGGTTGGGCACCACCTGCACGTGGACGGGCCCGGGTCGATGGGGCGCGGGGGTGGTCTGCTCGGCCAGGGACCGAATGAGCGTGGCCGGATCCCCCTGCAGCGACTGGAACCAGTAGTTGGTGGCCACGAAGGAGCTCACCCAGCCGACCTGATCCACAAAAGCGGTCTGGGCGGCCGTGAAGGCGTCTCCGAGTCGGGTCTGGCTCCGGTCGGTCAGGCGGGGCCAGAGCAGATCCTGGAAGGTGTGGGAGGGTGTGAGATAGACCATCCCGGTCGGGGCCACCGCCGCGACCGCGCCACCTGAGCGCAGGGTCAACAGATGACTGAGGACGCCCGGCTCCCGGGAATCCGCCACGGAACCGGACACCATGGCCAGCAGGAAACCGTGCCCGGTGTCCACCAGCGGATCGAAGGCTCCGGCCCCGAGGGTGCGGGGATAGACCAGTTCCCAGGCGCGGCCGATCCCATACACCTGGCAGAAGACAAAGTCGTGGGAACGGGCTCCCAGGCTGTCCACCAGGGCGGTCTCATTCAGGGGATCCCCCTCGGGGTCCACCACTTCCTGACCCTGCAGAAGAAGGCCGGCCCGGAGGTCCGGGTCGTAGGCCTGAACTGTGTCCCGCAGGTCGAGAGCGGCGGCCAGGGCCCAGTTGGGGTAGGGCTTGCCCTCTTCCCAGAGGCGGTCCATGAGGGACGAAATGAACAGGGCGCCGTTCGTCCGATGTACCGGACGGGTTTCAAAGGCGATGATCTTGTTCACCACGTTTTCCACCGTCGACGGACTGTCAGCCGGCACCCGACCCACGCTCAGGTGGATCACAGGGTTGGCGGCGTCCTCACCCCATTCGGCGGCCAAACCGTCGCCGTCGACGTCCCACTCGCCGTCCAGGCAGGCGAAGTAGGCATCGGTGGGGTGATCGTAGGTGAAGGCGGTGGTTTGCAGACGGTGAATGGGGGCGGGCAGCAGGGCGTGGGAGCCGCCCAGCAGAAGATAACGCGCACCCCATTGCTGTTGGGCCACGCCCGCGAGCCACCTAAGGGTGGCGGTGGTGTCGTCGCCGGCCGGGGACCAGCGGATCGCCTCCGATAGCGATATCACCACCGGGTCGAGACCCTGGGCCTCCCGGTGTGCGGCCAGGGGGGCATAGGCCTCCACCAAGGCGTCGGCCGTGACGCACACCCAGTCGTACTGGGCGGTTTCCAGGGTTGCGGGGAGGGCCGCCCGGGCAATCTGTGGCATGGTCAGCAGCAGAAGGGCGGCCAGGACCAACCAGGCCGGCGGATGGGAGAGAATACGTCGGGTACAGGGCATGAAAAAAACCTCCTCGTGAGGATCCGCACCGGACGAAGGACGACTCGCTCGACTCTCGACACCGGTGCTTATGGATGATTCCAGTCCACAAGGGGTATCAAGAGAGCTCGTCGTCACCTCCGGGGTCGGGTCGTTGAGAAGGCTAACGAGAGGACATTATCAGGAACGGTGGGGAAGGTCAAGCCCTCGTGGGAAAGGCCGGTGACTCAGAGAGCGGCGAACGGAAAAAAAGCCGCCCTCCCCGGAGGGAAGGCGGCTGTCTTTCGGAAACGAATTGGCGTTAGACCAGAGACTTGGTCTTTTCCAACAGTTCCATGGGCTGGCGCGCGCCGCCGGGTCCGACACTCTCGGACCAGAGCACGGTGCCGTCCTTGGAGATCAGCACGGTGGCGCGATCGGAAATACCCGCACCGTCCAACCACAGACCATACTCCTTGGACACGGCGCCCTTGGGATGGAAGTCGGCGAGCAGGGGAAACTTGATGCCCTCGAAGCTGTTGGCCCAAGCCTTGTGACAGAACTTGGAATCCACACTCATACCCAGAACCTGGGTATCGGCCGCGTCGAACTGCTCCAGCAGAGCGTTCAGACCCGGGATTTCAATGCTTCAAGTGGGCGTGAAATCTAGCGGATACGAAACGAGCAGCACGTTCTTCGAGCCCTTGAAGTCCGCCAGGGAGACGGAGCTGTCAAGATGGCTGTCCAACGTGAAGTCGGGGGCGGTGGCCCCGGCGCCAATCAGTGCCATGAATTGTACCTCTTCATGCATAAAGGTGAACGGAGACCACTCCAGTGATTTCGGGGTCTCATTGAGGCACAGAATTACCCTAATTGCGACTGGTCCGCAAGGTGTTGGAAAAGAAATAGCGAATCATTCGCGATTGCAGGCATTTCCGGGACTCGGGAATTGGAGGGCCCCCGGTCAGGAAGGGTTATTGCCCCCGATGGCGACCGTCGGCAGGCCGAGGTGCCAGCGGATGGCGGCCAGGCGCAGGAACAGGGCTGACAGCAGGCCCGCCCAGACCGAGATTTCGGTGGCCAGCCCCCAGGCCATGAGAATCTCGAAAATGCCCGCGCCGACCACGGCACAGGTGGCGTAAAGGTCGTGGCGCAGAATGAGGGGCACCTCGCCCGACAGGATGTCGCGCACCACGCCGCCCACCACGCCGGTCATGACCCCCATCAGAGTCACGATGCCCGGTCCAGCGCCTGATTGCAGGGCCTTGGCGGCACCCAACACGCAGAAGAAGGCCAGACCGAAGGCGTCGGCCAGGAGCAGAGGCCACCGGCCAAGGGTGATGAAGCGGCCCAGGATGGCGGTGCCGACGGCCGCGCCGGCGCCCACCAGGATATAGACGGGCTGATGGATCCAGAAAACGGGCACGTCCAGCAGCAGGTCGCGCAGAGTGCCGCCGCCGATGCCGGTGACGATGGCCAGCACCACCATACCGAAGAGGTCCATCTGTTTGCGGGCGGCCACCAGGGCGCCGGAAATGGCGAAGACCCCGACGCCGATCAGGTCAATCGTGTGGATCATGAGTCGTTCCGTTTCAAAGGAAGCGCGGACCCGTTCGACGGGGCCGCCAGGTCAGTTGGATCCATTTAAGCCCAGGGGGAAGGATCCGGGTACCTATTTCCCGTTCATTCTGGCTCCAGTTGCCGCGATTTCGACGGGGTGGAGCCCAAAAATGTCTTGGGGCCCTTATAGATATCTCCAAATAGCACTGATTATCGGCTATAGTTGAACGGGGGATGTCATAATTTCCCATTCGTTCGGTGTGTGTTTGCGGGGTCTCTAGTGCAGGAGGTCGGGCGGTTTGAATAGAAATACAACGGGGAATTTCAGCCTCACCAAGGTTTTACTTCTGACCGCCCTGATTCTGGTTCCACTGCTGTCTTCCTGCGGCGGGTCGGACGATCCGGTCGCTCCGTCCGGAGTGCCGTGGTCCCCGGTCACCGAGGTGGACCTGGGGCCCGCCGGCGGAACCGTGACCGGCGACGGCTTTACGGTGATCGTTCCCGACGGGGCCTTCGATGGCGACGCCACGGTGACGGTCGGGGCCCGGACCCCTGAGGAACACACCTTGCTGGACCCAAGGCTGGACGCCATTTCCACCGTCTACCGTGTGTCAGGTCTGCCGCAATCCAGGGAACCGCTGACCATTGAGCTGGCTTTCGATCCGGCTCAGGTTCCCGCGGGACTGACTCCGGCCATCTACTTCGAGGAAGAGGTTTTCGCGGATGACGCGACCGAGCCCCGGCTGGCGGGCTGGCCCCTGAGAGACGTTACGGTGGATATGATCGCGGGACGGGTGCGGGGGACGGTCCAGCCTCACTATACCGACGAACCGATTGATCCGCAGAAGACCCTCACCGATTGGTATTTCACCTACACGGTGGTGTTCACCGATTTGGAGACCCGGCTGACCGAGGACTACTATATCCGTTGGAAGCCCGGGCAGTGCGACGCGTCCTATATCAATGGGTTGATCGTGGATTTTAACGCGTCCCGGGACACCTTGAATGCCATGGGGTTCCGCCTCGAACTCGACACGCCCATCCATGTCGAAGTCCTTGACCTGGCCAATGAGGACGGGAATTTCCTCCAGGGTAAGTTGGAGGTTTCCACCTCACTGATCCAGATCAATTCCAACTCGGTCGGACCCGAGCGTTTGGCGTCGGCGGGCCACGAACTGTTCCACATGTATCAGTATCAGTACGGCGTTAGAGCCCACGTGTTCAGCTATTCCTACTTATGGCTGAGGGAAGCCTGTTCCATGTGGTTGGAGCCCATCCTATTGAATGATGTGACCTACGTGCCGAGCGTCATGTTGTCCAACACCGGTTTCATGATGACGGGACTGGAAACCAATACGAACGGCACGGGGTACGGTGCGGGGACCTTCCTGATCTGGTTGACCGAGAAGTATGACCGGGGACTGGTGCTGGAGGCCCTGAATTATGTGAAGGCGAATTCCTCCGTGTCCGGCGTCGGAGCCCTGGAAGCGGTCCTGGCTGCCCGTAGGGAGAACCTGGCCCGGGAATTCCTCCTTTTCGCCAGGGAGTTTTACACCGGTCAGACCAGTCATGAAGACTGGAGGCCGCCGAGTATTGAAACAACAATGCTCACGCGCACTTTTACCAAACAGACATTGACCATCGACGCCATGGATTTCTCCGCGAACACTCTGATGACCCGCCTCAACCCCACCACCTGGCCGGATCCGGCCCCGCCCCACTTTTTGGTGGTGGAGCTGCCCGGGGGCACGCCGTCTTACATCCAGGCCGCGATCTACAAATCTGTCGGCCCGACCTTGTCGGTTGTTCCGGCGGGATATGCCTCCGCGGGGGAGCCAGCGGAGGTGGCCAATTTCGGTGTGGGGTCCCAGCGCTATGTGAGAGTGGTTCTGACCAATACACAGGGCGAACCACCCTACACCGAGGTGCAATCGGTTCCCGTGACCATGCGCCTGGCCACGTGTCCCGAGACCGCCCTCGCCGAACCCTTCGAGGCCTACCTCACGGCCCATGTCTCCGTGCGGATTAACAATGTGGCGGCGGATTCGATTCCCGTAACGGTGGTCTACAATAAGGTCCATTGCGACGGACACCTGGGAACCGTGGGGCCGGTGAGTGGCCAGACGCGGCCCGACGGGGTTTATATCGCCGGGACCATGGCCGTTTTCAATGTCCAGAACAAGCAGGAGATTTTTAGAGCGACGGCCACGGTCAATGGGGTGACGAAATTCTCCGATTTCACGGTGGGCCGTCTGGAAAATACCTGGTACTTCGACCCGGCGATTGCCGAAATCGACTTCCAGTTCTGAGGGCCTTTTCATTGATCCGGATTCGGCCCGTGGGGACACCTCACGGGCCGTGCTTATCCAGGGACGTCGAAATCTTGTTCAATTGCCGATGAATTTGTTAATTCAGTTGTGGTATGTTGATTTGGCTTGAACCGGCCACCGAACCTTGTACGGGGAGGTCCAACCGCCATGAAACTGATCTACCGCTGCCTCAGTCTGGTGCTGGGCGCCATCCTCGGTGCCGGATGCAGCGACACAACCGATCCCGTGGAATACGGGCCCATGCCCGAATACGGGGTGCCGTCCGGTCACCTCGTCATCGACGGCACCGTCCGCAACACGCTGGGTCAGCCCGTGCCCGGCATCGAAGTGGCCTTCAACGGTGCCGGGGCCGACACCACCGACGCGGCGGGGGCCTGGTCCATCGATCGGGAGTACGCGTTCATTCCCTGCGCGATGATTTCGGAAGCCGACTGCACGGTCGCGGCGGAGGATATCGACGGCCCGGCCAACGGCGGTCCCTATCTGCCCAACCAGACCCTGCTCGACCTGATCCAGACCGATCCCGGCTCCGGGAGCTGGGACCTGGGCACCTGGGAGCAGCACGGCATCTCCATCACCCTGACCGAGGTGGCCGCCGAATACGGCCCGCCGCCGGCCAAGATGGCCGCTCCGCCCAAGCGGACCGGGAAGTGAGTGCCATCGGGGACAAGGGTCCGGTGGGACGCTGGCTCCACCGCCATTTGCTGCCCATGCAGCAGGGAACCCAGCGTCGCCTGCATGATTTGACCTACCTCTTTTTCGAGGTGACCCAGCGTTGCAACCTGGTTTGCCGTCATTGCGGCAGCGACTGCACCGCCGACCCGGCCAAACCCGACCTTCCGGCCGAACAGATCCTTCGGGTTCTCCAGGAAATTCGCCGACAACACAATCCCGCCCACATCACCGTGGCCCTCACGGGCGGTGAACCCCTGTTGTATCCGGGATTCTTTGATCTGGGCCGGGCCATCACCGCTCTGGGGTTTCCCTGGGGCATGGTCACCAACGGCTACGCCTGGTCACCGGAAAAGGTGGAGGCCGCGCGGCGGGCGGGTATGAAGACGATCACCGTGAGTCTGGACGGCCCGCCCGAGATTCATGACTGGCTGCGGGGCCGGCCCGGATCCTACGAGCGGGCGGCCAACGCCCTGCGCCTGCTGACGGCCGCGCCCTGGATCCAGAAGATGGACGTGGTCACGTGTGTGCACCGGAAGAATCTGCACCACCTCGACGAGACCCGTGACCTCCTGGCCGACCTCGGGGTGGACCACTGGCGCCTGTTCACGGTTTCGCCCATCGGGCGGGCGGCGGACGACCCTGACCTGATCCTGGATCGCGAGGGCTTCCGTCATCTCATGGCCTGGACCGTGGCCCGGCGCGACACCCCGGGTCCGGTGGTGTCCTACAGCGAGTCGGGATACCTTGGCGCCTGCGACACCACCGTGCGCAATCACGCTTTCTTCTGTCGGGCCGGGGTGAACGTGGCCGGCATCATGGCTGACGGGGCCATTCTGGCCTGTCCCAACATCGACCGTCGGTTTGCCCAGGGAAACATTGCCACGGACGATTTCTGCGACGTCTGGGAAAACGGGTACCGGGCGTTTCGCGACCGGCGCTGGATGCGCACCGGGGATTGCGTGGAGTGCAAGGAGTGGGGCCTCTGCCAAGGCAACTCGTTCCACCTGCAGAATCCGGATACCGGGCGTACCCGGATCTGTTATGTGAAGGAATTCGGGCTGGACACTCATCCGGACGAAATAACCGGCCCGGAAACCGAAGCTCCCGGGCCGGATAAAGTCACCTCTCGATAAAACCTACTCGGGTCGACCCACCCGGACGGGATCCGCCGGTTGGGGCAGGATGTCGATGCCCTGGGTGGGCATGAGATCCAGCGCCGCCTTCACCGCGGCCTCCAGCTGCGGATCATGCCCGGCGTTCACCAGCTTGGGATCCATCTCCACCTCGATGTCCGGGGCCACGCCTTCGTTCTCCACGGACCAGTTCCCGTCGGTGTCGTAGAAGCCGCCACGCGGGGCGGTGATGCCGCCGCCGTCCACCAGGCCCGGCACATCCCAGATGCCCACCAGGCCGCCCCAGGTACGGGTGCCCACCATGGGGCCGATTTCCATCTTCTTGAACATGTAGGGCAGCATGTCGCCGCCACTGCCGGCCATCTCGTTGATGATCAGCACTTTGGGACCCCAGATGGCCGCGTTGGGCGCCGTGAACGGCTGCTTGTCGCCCACGGGGTTGTTGAAGTAGCCGAGCAGCTTGCGGGACATGAGGTCCACCATGTGGTCGGCGATGCTGCCGCCGTGGTTGAAGCGCTCGTCCAGGATGGCGCCCTTCTTGTCCTGCTGGGCGAAGTAGTAGCGGTTGAAGTTGGTGTAGCCGCCGCCTCCGGTGTCGGGCACCCAGATGTAGGCCAACTGGCCGTCGGACAGCTCGTCCACCCTGCGCCGGTTGCCTTCGATCCAGTGGTAGCGGCGCAGGTTGCGCTCGCTGGACACCGGCACCACCGTCACCTCGCGGCTGTCCTTGCCGTCGCTTTTGGCCGCCAGGGTGAGCACGGTCTGCTTGCCCGCAGTGTTCTCGAAGAGGCTGAAGGGGTTCAGGCCGGCGGTCAGTTCGGCACCGTTCACCCTGATCAGATAGTCGCCTTCGTTGACGTCGATTCCGGGCCCGCTCAGGGGCGCCTTCAGGCTGGGGTTCCAGCTTTCCCCCGTGAAGAGGGTGCCGATGCGGTAGCGGCCGTTCTCCACGGACAGGTCGCACCCCAGCAGGCCCACGCTGACGGACGTGACCTCGGGCTGGTCGCCGCCGCCGGTGAAGCTGTGGCCGACGGAGGTTTCGCCGCCCAGGATATCCAGCACGTAGTTCAGGTCGTCGCGGTGCCGCACGTGCTGAACCCAGGGACCGTAGGCCTTCGCGGCCCAGTCCAGGTCCAGGCCGTGCACGTTCTTCACGTAGAAGAAATCGCGCTGATAGCGGACGGCCTCGCGGAACATCTGCTGCCATTCCGCAGCCGGGTCCAGGTACATCTTCATGCCGCCCAGGTCCAGCGCGCCGTCACCGGGGCCGGGTTCGCCCGCGGCGTCCACGATGGCATAGCTGCCGCCGCCGCGCACCAGCAGGAGCTTCTGGCGGTCGGCGGACACTTCGTAGTCCTGAATCCCGTCGGTCACCTTTTTGCTTTCCCGCTCCGACAGGTCGTAGCGGTGCAGAGTCAGGCCGGGGGCGTTATCGATGTTTTCGGTATAGAAGAAGATGCCGTCCGCACCGGGCTGGAGGTTGCCGTAGGGACGGGCCGGCACGTCGACGGAGATGATGCGGCCGGCCAGACCGTCAAAGTCGATCCTGACGTCGGTGTCGGCCTCTTCCTCTTCGTCCTTGTCCTCATCCTTCTTGTCGTCTTCGGCGACGGCTTCCTCGTCGTCACTTTCCGGCTGGAAGGGCGACGGGGTGTCGGCGGCCAGCACGGCCAGGTAGAGGGAGTAGTCCAGCTGGCGCTCGTAGGAGCTCATGTCCAGCCAGCCGACGTTCATGCCGAAGTTGGTGCTGGCCAGGAAAGCCAGGTACTGGCCGCCCTTGTCCCAGGCGGGGCTGTGGGCGTTGCTCAGGCCGTCGGTGATCTGGACCGATTTGCCGTTGTCCAGGCCGTACACGAACACGGCGTTGAACTGGTTGGTCAACAGCCGGCTGTAGGCGATCCACTTGGAATCCGGCGACCAGGCCGGGTAGATGTTGCGCACGGGGTGGGCAAAGCCCTCGTCGTCCACGCGCTTGACCTTGCCGGACTCCACGTGGCACACGTAGAGGTTGCGGCCGGCGTCGGTGAAGGCCAGGTGTTGACTGTCCGGGGACCAGGCGGGGGTGTAGAAGAAGTCGGCGTCCTTGAGCTTGATGGTGCGCGCGTCGCCGCCCGTCTGGTCGGCCAGGACCAGCTGGTAGTCGCCGCTCTCGTCGGAGAACCAGGCCAGGGTCCTGCCGTCGGGTGACCAGGACGGGGTGCGCTCGGCCACGCCGGAACTGTTGGTCAGGTTGCGGACATCGCCCTTCTCGGCGGGCACGGTGTAGATGTCGCCGCGGGCCTCGAATACGGCGCGCTTGCCGGTGGGGCTGATCTCGCCCCAGCGGATGGCGTCTTTGGTGCTCACCCAGTGGGGACGGGCCCAGGGGAAGTCGCCGCGCAGGGTGATGGACAGCTGCACGGGGTCGGCCCCGGACTGCAGCGTATGCAGGTAGCCGCCGTTCTCGAAGATCAGCACGCCGCCGCGGCCCGAGAGATTCTTGCAGTCGAATTCCTTGAAGTGGGTGAGCTGGGTCACGGCCTTGGTGGCGGTGTCGAAGGCCCACACGTTCATGGCCAGGTCGCGATCGCTCAGGAAGTAGACGGTGCCGTCCATCCACACGGGGCAGAGGTTGTTGGCGTCTTCGCCGGGGATCTTCTCCAGGTCGAAGGTCTTCAGGTCCAGAATCCGCACGGGTTGCACCTGGCCGCCGCGGTAGTTGCGGAACTCCACTTCCCAGGGCTCCACCATTTCGTAGGCGAGATGGGTGGCGTCCGGGGAGAAGGCCCCGCGCCAGGCCCGGGGAACGGGCAGCACTGTGGGGAACCCGCCCTCACGGGGCACGGTCCACAGCTGGGAATCGCCGTAGGGGGCCTTGGTGCGGCCGCTGGCGAACAGGACGGACGCGCCGTCCGGCGTCCAGCCGCGGGGAACGTCGGGCCCGGGGTGCCAGGTCAGGCGCCGGGGCTCGCCGCCGGTCACGTCCACCAGGTAGACGTCGCGGTTTCCGTCATACACACCGCTGAAGGCCAGAGTCTTGCCGTCGGGGGAGAACCAGGGGTTCATTTCGATGCCGGGGAAGGTGGTCAGCCGGGTGGCTTCGCCGCCGTCGGCGCCTGTGATCCAGATGTCACCCGCGTAGGCAAACGCCACGTGGTCTTGGCTGATGGCGGGCATGCGCAGCAGCCGGGCGTCCTCGTCGGCCTGGACCGTGAGGGCACCCAGACAGAGGACGGCCAGAAACAGGAAGGTGAAGCGGTGCATGGGGTCTCCTTGAACGGATCGGGGATAGTGGACCAGCCGGCATGATATACCGAATTGAATACGGTGACCATTCCGGACAGGTTTCGCACCATTTCCGGGAAACGGCCATTCCCGGGCCGGCTTGACGCCTGCCGGGTCGAGCCCTAGGGTATAGCTGATACATCCTCCGCGTCCGCCTCATCATTCCGACTCCGGGAGCGACCATGACCCAGGGACACCCCAAGGGACTGTACGTCCTGTTCTATACCGAAATGTGGGAGCGCTTCAGCTATTACGGCATGCGGGCCATTCTGGTGCTCTACATGACCAAGGCTCTCATGTTCGATGTGGCCCGCGCCTCCAACATCTACGGCAACTTCACGGGGCTGGCCTACCTCATGCCCCTGGCCGGGGGCTACATCGCCGACCGCTGGTGGGGCAACCGCCGCAGCATCCTCGCCGGCGGCGCGATCATGGCCCTGGGCCAGTTCATCATGTTCCTGAGCGCCAGTTTCTACCAGGACGAGGGCCTGTCCCACATGCTTTTGTGGACGGGCCTGGGCGTGATCATCGCCGGCACGGGGCTGTTCAAGGCCAACATCGCCAGCATGGTGGGCTCACTCTACGCCCCGGGTGACCGCCGCAAGGATTCCGCTTTCACCATCTTCTACATGGGTATCAACATCGGGGCCTTCCTGGCGCCCCTGGTGGCGGGCGGCCTGGGCGACACCGGCGATCCGGCCGATTTCCGCTGGGGCTTTCTGAGTGCGGCCATCGGCATGGCCGTGGGCACCCTGGTTTTCCAGGTCTTCAAGGACAAACACATCGTGGACGCCAACGGTCATGCGCTGGGCCTGCCGCCGGCGGATCGCCACCAGAGCCAGAAAGGGGCCCACAACGAGCCCATGGTACGTGAGGACTGGGAGCGGGTGGGCGTCATCTTCATTCTCAGTTTCTTCGTGATCTTTTTCTGGGCGGCCTTCGAGCAGGCCGGGGCCTCGCTCACCGTCTTTGCCGACCGCCAGACCGACCGCGACATCATGGGCTGGACCATGCCCGCCAGTTGGTTCCAGTCGGTGAACGCGGTGGCCATCGTGCTCTTTGCGCCGGTGTTCGCCTGGCTGTGGACGGTGCTGGCCAAGCGCGGCCTGGATCCCAGCACGCCGGTGAAAATGTCGCTGGGGTTCGTGTTCCTGGGAATCGGCTATCTGATCATCGCCTTCGGCGTGAAGGGCGTGGACCCCACCATGAAGGTGAGTATGATGTGGCTGGTGAGCCTTTATCTGCTGCACACCTTCGGGGAGCTGTGCCTGTCACCCATCGGTTTGAGCGCGGTGAGCAAACTGTCGCCGCCCCGTTTCGCTTCGCTGATGATGGGCGTGTGGTACCTGGCCAGTTCCATGGCCAACAAGATGGCCGGGGTGTTGAGCAGTTTCTATCCCGAAGAGGGCAAGGAGGCGCCGGTGCTGTTGGGCTACGAAGTTACCAACCTGCACGAGTTCTTCATCATTTTCGTGGCCATGAGTGCGGGCGCGGGCGTGGTGCTGTTCCTGCTGGCCCGGCCGATCTCCAGGTGGAGCCACGGGCGGGCCTGACCGCAAAGAGGGCCTAGGGCAAACTCAGGCCCAGGCTCAGGACGAAACTGGGGTCCATCATGTCCTTGAGGTCTTCATCCAGAGGGAAGCGGACCCGGAAGGTGGGCTGCCAGCGCCCCAGATTCAGATTGGCGAAGAGGCCCAGCTCGTGCAGGGATTTCTGGCCGAAGTCCCGGTCTCCCTCGTCGGAGGCGAAGTAGCGGCCCGAGAGACCCGCCCCGACAGCGGCCGTCCCGGTGTCGAAAAAGACCTGGCCGCTGTACCGGAGCCAGAGCTCGGTGCCGTCGGCCAGGGCGTCCCCCACATCGATCCAGAAAACGGGCGCCAGGCGCAGCCGCAAACCGAAGCCGCCCGGCGACTGGTGCCGGTAGCTGGCTCCCATGGTCACGGGCAGGACATCGGGGTAAAAGGCTTCCAGGCGGTCGACATAATCGGCCATCGCCCCGAAGATGGCCGCATCCAGGTTGCTGCTGTCGGACACCAGGGGCAGACGGAACCCGAATTCCCCGCTGAATCCGCTGTCCAGCCGACCCACATCCAGGCCCACATAGGGGTTCCCCGCGTTGCTTTCGGAATCGGACCCGTTCTTTTCGGACACATGGGCATAAGGGATGTCGGCCCGCAGCTGGAGATTGTTCCCCACCTTGAAATGGCCGGAGAGAAACCAGACCAGGGACATGGAGGTGAAGTCCGCGTCCTTGAAAGAAGGCTTCATGGCCTCCAGGCGGATTTCGTTTCCACGGTTCGGTTCGAACCAGATCGACCCGGCGGCAGTGTTGAGGGAAATAATCAAAAGACAGATAGTCAGGAATGGAATCGAGAGGCGATATCGGTTCTTCACGGCAATCCCCTTTCATGGTTGCCCGGATTCTATGGGACTGGAGACCGTTTTAAAAACCCTTTTTCAGGACGAGGGGCCGCTTTTTCCCAACTGCCTGCCCAACAGCGCCGAACTGGTCGCCGACAACAGGAACACCAGGGCCGACAGGGCGAACACTTCCCAGTAACCCATCAACTTGAGCACCAGGAAGCCCAGCGACGGGCCGAGTAGGCCGCGGACGCCCACCATGGCCACGTGGATACCCTGGTAATAGCCGCCCTGGCCGGGCGGGGCGAAGCTGATGCTGCCCACGTTCCAGGTCACGTTGACCCCGGCCATGCCCAGGGAGAAGAATCCGAACGCCGCGTAGGCGATGAGGGCGGGATTGTCGAGATGGATGACCGAGCCCACTGCCAGCGTGATGGGGTACAGCGCGATAACGGCGAAGGACAGGGTGCACAGCCGCACCGGGTGGAAGCGGTCCATGATGCGGCCCATGGCCGGCCCCAGCAGGGCCACGCCCAGCGAGGAGATGAGCACCCGGGAGGAGGAGATTTCCTTGTAGCTCAGGTCCAGTTCCTGAATGAAGAACAGGGGCAGCACGGGAATCAGCATCATGAAGGCCAGGCCGTAGATCATGAAGTTGGTCTCAAACCAGAGATAGTTCCGGTCCTCGCGGAAGGTGTCCACGGCCTCGCGGAACGGGGTGATGGTGGCCCCCAGCAGCCGCCGCCACTGCACCTTGCCCAGCGGCAGCTTGGGCACCACGAAGACGCCGCCGGAATCGACCGTGGTGTCGCCATCAGGCCGGGGCAACCGGGCCAGAACCCACAGGTAGACGAACCCCGTCAGGCCCAGCACCGGATAGATCCAGCGGAAGAGGTTCGGGTCGCGGTCCAGGAGATACCCGACGATGAGGCTGGTGCCGGCGGCGGTCAGGTGCTGGATCAGGGCGCCCCAGCCGAAAATGCGGCCCCGCCGTTCGGGGCAGATGTTGGACTGCAGGATGCCGTTCTGGGCGGGATACACCAGCGAGGCGAAAAAGTACACCACGCCCAGCAGCAGGAGGAACTGCAGAGGCGTCTGTACGAAAAAGACCAGAACCAGCACCACCCGGCCGCCGAGGCCGCCGCGCAGCAGCCAGCGCCGACGACCGCCGCGGGCCATGAGTTGACCCCAGTACAGGGCCAGCAGCATGCCCGAGGTTTCCAGGGTCACGGCGATGGTGACCATCCAGTCCGAAGCGCCCAGACTCTTGGCCATGATGAACGGAAACAGCAGGTACCCCGCCCACCAGATACCCTGGGAGAACATGCCCAGCAGATATCGGCGCACGGTGAGGCGCTCCAGGGCCTGAGCCTGGCTGGAGGTGCAGTCGGTGTCGGTTTGGGCGGGGGTGTTCATGGGCGAATGATCGTTAAGGGGCGGGTCTGACACAAGCTGAGTCTGCCTTAGGTGGCCCATTCAGCCCCCGCTTGTGCTAGACTTTCGGCCGTCTTCAGCCCGGAAAGGCCGGTCATTTGTACGCGTCCCATTTCAAATATCTAGTCGCGACCGTCCTGATGGTCCTGATGGCCGGTTGCGGTGGGCAGGACCCGGATGAGACCGCCGCGGCGGTGCCCGTGCGGCAGGTGGCCGACGGCCCGCCCGTCATCCTCATCGGCCTGGACACGGTGCGGGGCGACTATCTTCATGTGGCCGGCATGAGCGCCATCAAAACGCCCCACATGGACGCCCTGGCCGCCGACGGCGTCTACTTCCCCCACTGCCAGTCCACCAGTCCCTGGACCGGGCCGTCTTTCGCGTCCATCTACACCGGCCTGTTGCCGTACCACCACGGGTTCCTGGGCGGCGCCTATTCCCGACTCGGTGACCGCTTCACCACGGTCGCTGAATACTGCCAGGCGGACGGTTACCCCACCGGCGGATTCGTGACCATCGGCTGGCTCACCAAGGCCTACGGCATGACCCAGGGTTACGACACCGGCCAGAAGCTGGTGGACGACGACACCGGCGGCTCCGGGCCCAAGGTCACCCGGGCGGGCCTGGATTTCGCCCGCAGCCACCGCGGCCGGCCGTTTTTCATGTTCCTGCACTATTTCGACGCCCACGCGCCCTATCTGCCGCCCGCCCCCTACGATGAGATGTACTACCAGGGCGACAAATTCGCGCCGGGTGAGCCCATCAATGACTACCTGCAGTCCGAGGAGAACCTGGCTCTCAGCGGCACCAACCAGGGACAGATGTACGACTGGCTGGAGGGCGTGACCGATTGGACCTATCCCTCGCGGCAGTATCCGGCCGGGGTGAGCTACGTGGATTCCCACGTGGGGGACGTGGTGGCCGGACTGAAGTCCCAGGGAATATACGACGAGGCCCTGATCATTCTGGTGGCCGACCACGGCGAGCACCTGGGACAGCACGGCTTGTATTTCACCCACGCCATCCCGTTCCAGGAGGCCCTCCGGGTGCCGCTGATCATCAAGTGGCCGGGTGGCGAATTTGCCGGCACGCGGGTGGAAACGCCGGTGTCAACCCTGGACGTTCTGCCCACCCTGCTGTCGGTGCTGGGCCGCGCCGTGCCCACGGATATCGACGGCCGCGACCTCACGCCCCTGGCCGCCGACCCACTCGCTGCCGGCGGGTCGCTGCTCATGGCCGAGGAGGGGGCCTCGGTGGGGCGGTTCATCAAGACGGTGCGCGAGGGAGAGTGGAAACTCATGGTCTACTGGGTGCAAGGCGTGTTTCACCCCACGCTCTACAACCTGGCGCTGGATCCGGGGGAAACCCGGGACGTGGCGGCGGAGAACCCGGACGTGGTGGCGCGACTGCGGGCCAGGCTGGACGCCGTCTTCGCCCCGAACCACCCCCTGGCGGGCGTGGAACCCTTGCCGCCGGTCATGGTGAACGAAGCGGAACTGCAGAAACTGCGGTCCCTGGGCTACGCCCGCTGACATATCAACAAAAGGAGCCCCGCCGGGGCAGGGCTCCCTTGTTCCGCCGTCTGAACCTACTTCTTGAGATCCTTCTTCAGTGCCTGCACTTCCTTGCGCAAGTCGTCCAGGGCGGCCTTGAGCTCTTCCACCTGGGCCTGATCCTCACGAATGACCTCGATGTCGATGTCGCCGTGGGGATCGCCGTGGTGCCGCATCACCCGGTACCCGGCGTGGGGGGAGCCGTGCATCATCATCTTGGGCGCCTTCACGGTCCAGTGGCCGTTGTCCTCGCCGAAGTGCATGTTCATGCCCTTCAGCTGGGAAATCATCGCGTCCTCGGGCATTTCACCGAGGGTGATCTTGAAGGCCTTGTCCTTGCCGTTGCGCCGGGCCTGGACCTCGATCTCCTGGCCGGCTTCCGTGCCGCCCATGACGTCGTGCAGATCCGCGGGGGAGTCCACGTCGCTGTCGCCGATGCGGACAATCACATCGCCGGCCTTGAGCCCGGCCTTGGCGGCGCCGGAGTCGTCGGTGACCGAAGCCACCAGCACGCCCTCGCCGTTCTTCACGCCGAAGTAGTCGCCCAGCTGTTCGTTCAGTTCCTGGGGCACGATGCCCATGAAGCCGCGGTCGTCCTGACCGAAGAAGGCCACGTCGTGCTGGCCGTCATGCATCTGCTTGATGATGACCTTGTGGGCGTCGTCGTTGGTGACCCACACGTTGGCGTCGTGCTGGTCGTGGAAATCCAGGGTCGTGCCGTCGTCACTGAAAAACATCACGTTGGCGTTTTCCTCGCGCTCGCCGAGTTCCACGTTGAGGGTTTTTTCCTTGCCGCGGCGCAGGACCACGACCTTCACCTCTTCACCGGGGACGGCGCTGCGGACGGCCTTGGTCAGGGCCTGACCGTTGTCGGTGGGGTGGCCGTTGAATTTGATGATGACGTCGCCGTCTTCCAGTCCGGCCGCGGCCGCAGGACTGTCTTCGACCACGTTGTCCACCAGGACGCCCTTGGCGTCGTCGAGTTGGAGGGCCTTGGCCATGCTGGGACTCAGATCCTGCAGCATGACGCCCAGGTAGCCGGCTTTTTCGTCAGCGGCCTGGGCGGTCGGATGGGTAAAAAGGAGCAGAACGAGCAGGAGCAGGGGCAATCGGCTCCGGACAGCCTTTAGCGTATGCATGACGGGATCCTTTCAGGGGACGACCAATGCAGGGGGATACATTGTGACCGGAAATCTAACCCGAAACCCTCCACTTGGTTCCGCTCTTGCCCCACGAATGACTAAAAAACCCGGGCGCGGGGCCGATAAGGAAAAACAGCGGGCCACTGAACTGTGGCCCCCACATCACGGGCCCCGCATTGTCGTCTGAAAGGCTTTCCGGACATGGCTTTCATCGAATGGACCGAGCAGTTCACCCTGAATATCCCGCAAATCGATGACCAGCACCGCCGTTTGGTGGATATCGTCAACAAGTTCGACGACGCGGCCCAGAAGGGCCACGGTTCCCGAATCATGAGTGAAATCCTCAATGACTTGGTGGGGTACACCCAGGAACACTTCAATTTCGAGGAACACCTCATGCAAGAGGCCGGGTATCCCAAATTCGACCTCCATCAGAGCCAGCACCGCCAACTGCTCCAGAAAATCGAGCGCTTCCAGTTCGACTTCAACAACGGCGGCCGGCGCATTACCCCGCACGTGCGGGAATTCCTGAAATACTGGCTCACGTCGCATATCCTCAAGGAGGATCTGGCGTATGCGGAGCATGTGACGCAATCTGATGCGCCGGTGTCCTGAGACGAAACTCCCACCCATGTGATCGGTTAAACTATTTCAAGTCAATTGATTGGCTTGTTATTGACTTTGTCCGGCCCCCGTTTCATCATGGTGAAAATCCGTAGTCCGGCAACGGTTGGCCGCGCCATCCATCGACTGGAGCCATGATGAACTATCCTGTCTGGGAAATCGGGATCGGCGGGGGCGTGCTGATCGCCCTGGTCTCCATCCTGCACGTCTTCGTTTCACATTTCGCCATCGGCGGCGGGTTGTGGCTGGTGCTTAACGAGATCCGGGCGCACCGGACCGGTGACACGCGGCTGCGGGAATTCGTGAAGACCCACAGCCGCTTTTTCATGCTCCTGACCCTGGTTTTCGGCGCCATTTCCGGCGTGGGCATCTGGGCCACCATCGGACTGGTGAATCCCCAGGCCGTGAGCGCTCTTGTCCACGCCTATGTGTTCGGCTGGGCCATGGAGTGGGTGTTTTTCTTCGTGGAGATCGCCGCGGCCATCGTCTACTACTACGGCTGGGAAAAGCTCACGCCGGGGCGACACCAGCTCGTGGGCTGGATCTACTTCATCAGCGCCTGGATGAGCCTCTTCATCATCAACGGCATCATTACCTTCATGCTCACACCGGGCGGCTGGCTGGAGACCCATGGGTTCTGGACCGGGTTCTTCAACCCCACGTTCTGGCCCAGCCTGCTTATCCGCACCTTCGGGGCCCTGGCCATCGCGGGCATCTTCGCCCTTCTCACGGCGGCGCGTTTGCCGCGGGATGAATTTCGCTGGGCCCGCACCCGCGAGGGGGCCCTCTGGGTTCTGATCTCCATGGGCGGCGTCCTGGCGGGGGCCATGTGGTACCGCGGCGCAGTCGGCGTGTGGGATGACGCCCTGCTGGGCGCCATTCCGGTGCTGCCCCTCGTGGGCTGGATCTTCACGCTGGGTCTGGTGTCCACCCTGGCGGTGGCCGTCTGGCCTCTGTTGGCCCCCAAACTCTGGCACCCGGTGGGGGTGGCCCTGCTGATCCTGGTGGGCCTGGGCACCATGGGCAGCGGCGAGTGGATGCGCGAGGCCGGCCGCAAGCCCTTCACCCTCTACAACTACATGTACAGCACGGGTCTGAGGGTGGATCAGGAGCCGCAGATCACCGAGGACGGGGTCGTGGCGTTCACCCAGTGGATTTCTCCGGCGGCGGCCGCCGATGAGACACGGCTGGGCCGCGATCTCTTCCTGGCCTGGTGCCAGCCTTGCCACACCCGGAACGGCTACAACGGACTGGAGCCCTGGCTGGCCTGGTGGACCGACGACTACATCGGGGAACTGGTGCCGCGCCTGGGGAATATGCGGGCACTCATGCCGCCCTGGTTTGGAACCGAGGAGGAAGCCGCCGCGGTGACCGCCTATCTGATAACCCTGCGGCCTGCGGAGAAACCGGTGCTGCCCGCGGACGACCTGGCGGCGGGCGAGCAGGCCTTCGCCGTCAGTTGCGGCCTGTGCCATACGCCCTTCGGCTATCGGGCCCTGGCCGAGTCCTTCACAGATATGGAACTCGACGAGATCGACGAATTCCTGGAAGAGTCCGGCGACCTGGACGAGGGCATGCCCGGCTATTACGGCGAAGGCCGTGAGCGCGAAGTTCTCAGCCAGTATCTCCAGCATATCGGCCGGGCGGCCGAGGAAGGGGGCGCGTCATGATCGCCACAGCCATCATTCCGCAGGCGGACGTGCTGCCCCTGCCCGCCCCGCCGGGCCTGTTGCATTTCCTGATGACATTGACCTTCCTTCTGCATCTGCTGGCCATGAACGCCCTGCTGGGCGGTCTGCTCATAACATTCTGGCTGCGCCTCAAGGGCGGGGTGGAGAATCTGGCCATGGCCGACCGCATGGCCAAGGTCACACCCAGCCTGGTGGCCGGTGCTGTAACTCTGGGCGTTGCGCCGCTGCTGTTCATCCAGGTGCTGTTCGGACAGTTCATTTTTACCAGCAGCATCCTCATGGGCTGGGGCTGGTTCT